>Ga0307477_10001331_pt1 | contig 21308 bp, 18 predicted proteins | sample atmos_gasesECM2C_FD_203316 | JGI IMG/M metagenome (GOLD analysis project Ga0307477, IMG submission 203316) | Hardwood forest soil microbial communities from Morgan-Monroe State Forest, Indiana, United States - atmos_gasesECM2C_515 | ecosystem: Environmental > Terrestrial > Soil > Temperate...
AGCTCCACCTCGCCGCAGATCTTCAGCGGCGAGCTGAGGAAGCGATCGAGCGTGTGATTGACGGTTCCCTCGGTCGAGTTCTCGATCGGCACGACGCCGAAGTCGGCGTTGCCGGCCTCCACCTCGTGGAATACCTCGTCGATCGAGCCGAGTGGCAGGGCGCGTACCGAGTGTCCGAAGTGATTGAACACCGCGCTCTGGGTAAAGGTGCCCTCGGGGCCGAGGAACGCCACCTTGAGCGGCTCCTGCTGCGCCAGGCACGCGGACATGATTTCGCGAAACAGCCGCAGCACCTCCTGGTCGCGCAGTGGTCCGGCGTTGCGTGAGCGAGCCATGCGCAGCACCTGCGCCTCGCGCTCCGGGCGGTAGAAGTCCACCGTGCGCCCGTCGTGTGTCTTGGAGATCCCCACCTGCTGCGCAAGCCGCGCCCGCTGGTTCATCAGGGCGTGCAGCTGCTCATCGACCGCATCGATGCGGCGGCGCACGTGGTCGAGAGCGGCCGCCGCAGGCTTGCTCGCGGGCGCCGCGCGCTCTGGCCGCTGCTCGTCGGTCGTGGGCAGCGGCGCGCGCCGGCTCGCGGCGCGCGCCACGGTGCGGGACACCGTGCGCGCTGCGGTGCGACGCGGGGACTTGCGACTTCCTGCGGCCATGTGCGGGTGGCAGTGGGCGCGACGCCTCAGACGATGCGCGCCGACAGCACACCGTCGATTGCGCGGATCTGCGCCAGCAGCTCCTCGCTGACCGCGCCGTCGACGTCGAGCAGCGTGTAGGCATACTCGCCGCGCGACTTGTTGAGCAGATCCGCGATGTTGATCTGGCGGGCCGCGAGGCAGGTGGAGATCTGGCCGACCATATTCGGGATGTTGCGGTTCGCCACCCCGAGCCGCGTGGTATCGGGCAGGCGCGGGAGCAGCGCGTCCGGGTAGTTGACACTGTTGCGGATGTTGCCGTTTTCGAGGAAATCGCGCAGCTGCTCGACCGCCATCACGGCGCAGTTCTCCTCGGCTTCGCCGGTGCAGGCGCCGAGGTGCGGCAGGGCGACGATGCGGGCGTGGCCCCGGAGTGCGCGGCTCGGAAAATCGCAGACGTAAGCGTGCAGCCGTCCGGCGTCGAGCGCCGCGAGCACCGCCGCCTCGTCGACGATGGCGCCGCGCGCGAAGTTGAGAACGGTCCCGCCCTCCTTCATGAGCGCCAGGCGCGCCGCGTTCACCAGCGCGCGCGTCTCGGCATTCAGCGGCACGTGCACCGAGATGGCGTCGGAGCGCGCGAACAGATCCTCGAGCGACGCTGCCTGCTCGACCGCGGCGGACAGCTGCCAGGCGCGTTGCACGGTGATCTGCGGGTCGTAGCCGAGCACCCGCATGCCGAGCGCCAGCGCGGCATTCGCCACTTCGACGCCGACCGCGCCGAGCCCGACCACCCCGAGGGTGCGCCCCGGCAGCTCGAACCCGACGAAGCGCTGCTTGCCCGCCTCGACCGCCGCGGCGATCGCCTCGTCATCACCGTCGAGATCGCGGGCGAACAGCCACGCCGGAGCAAGGTTGCGCGCAGCGAGCAGCAGCCCCCCGAGCACCAGCTCCTTGACGGCGTTGGCGTTGGCGCCCGGCGTGTTGAACACCGGGATGCCGCGGGCGCTCATCTGCGCCACCGGGATGTTGTTGAAGCCGGCGCCCGCGCGGGCGATGGCGCGCACGCCAGGCGCGATGCTCCGGCCGTGCATGTCCGCCGAGCGCACCAGGATGGCGTCTGGTCGCTCGATCTCGCTTCCTACCTCGTAGTGCTCGCGCGGCAGCCGCGCGAGCCCGCGGGCACTGATGCTGTTGAGGGTCAGGATGCGGTAGGTCATGGGCTCAGCCGGCTCAGCCGTGACGGCGCTCGAATTCCTGCATGAACGCGACCAGGGCAGCGACGCCCTCGAGCGGCATGGCGTTGTAGAGGCTGGCCCGCATGCCGCCCACCGAGCGATGGCCGGCGAGGTTGGCGAGCCCCGCCGCGCGCGCCTCGCTCACGAACGTCGCATCGAGCTCTGGTCGTGCGAGCGTGAAGGGCACGTTCATCCATGAGCGGCAGTTCTTCGCCACCGGGTTGGAGTAGAAGGAGGAGGCGTCGATGGCGCGATACAGGAGCTGCGCCTTTGCACGGTTGCGCTCACCCATCGCCGCGAGCCCACCCTGGCGCTTGAGCCAACGAAACACCAGGCCCGCCACGTACCACGCAAAGGTCGGCGGCGTGTTGAGCATCGAGCCCTCGCTCGCCACCGCCTGGTAATCCCACACTCGGGGGGTGTCGGGGCGCGCTCGGTCGAGCAGCGCCGCGCGCACCAGCACCACGGTGAGACCGGCGGGGCCGATGTTCTTCTGCGCGCTGGCGTAAATCAGCCCGAACTTCGACACCTCGATCGGTCGCGATAGCAGCGTCGAGCACATGTCCGCCACCAGCGGCACACCGCCCGTTGCGGGAACGTAGGGAAACTCGACTCCGCCGATGGTCTCGTTGGGTGTGTAGTGAACGTAGGCGGCGGCGCGACTCAAGCGCAACGCCCCGGGCTCAGGCACCGTGGTGTAGTTGGAATGCGCCTCGTCCGCGGCAACGTTCACGTTGGATGTCAGTCGCCGCGCTTCGGCGAGCGCCTTGCCCGACCAGGCGCCGGTGACGAGAAAGTCGAGCGTCGCATCGGGTCGGGCGAGATTCATCGGCACCGCGGCGAACTGCCCGCTCGACCCACCCTGCAGGAACAGCACCTTGTAATTGTCGGGAATCGCGAGCAGCTCGCGCAGCAGTGCCTCCGCCTCCTGCGCCACCGCCGTAAAAGCCTTGCCGCGATGACTCACCTCCATCACGGACGTGCCGGAGCCCTGCCAGTCGAGCAGCTCGTCGCGGACCTGTTCCAGTACCTCGGTCGGCAGCATGGCCGGCCCGGGAGCGAAATTGAATACGCGCACGAGCACCCTTCCGGGTCGTTCGACCTGGGGCTAGCTTTCGGCGGTCGGCGGCGCCGCGCCGGCGGCCGGGCCCGCTTCGGCCAGGGCGCCTTCGTCGGCTGCCTCGAGGCTCTCGACGCGCCCGATGCCGACCAGCCGCTCGCCTTCGTCCAGGCGGATGAGGCGCACGCCCTGGGTGTTGCGCCCCTGCACGGAGATCTCATCCACCGTGGTGCGCACCAGAGTGCCGGTCGAGCTGATCAGCATGATCTCCTGCCCGGACATCACCTGCAGCGCCGCGACGGTGAAGCCGTTGCGATCGGAGGTCTGCAGTGCGATCACACCCTGCCCGCCGCGGCCGTGAGACGGAAAGTCCTCGAGTGGCGTGAGCTTACCGTAGCCGGCTGCCGACGCCGTCAGCACGTGGCCCGCACCGACCACGATGAGCGCGATCAGGTCCTGTCCGGAGCTCAGGCGGATGCCGCGCACGCCGGCGGCTTCGCGCCCCATCGGGCGCACCTCGCGCTCGTGGAAGCGAATCGCCTTGCCGCCGCTCGACACCAGAATGATCTCGCGCTCGCCGTCGGTGAGCGCGACACCGACCAGCTGGTCGTTGTCGGCCAGGTCCACGGCGATGATGCCGGTGGTGCGCGGCCGCGAGAACGCCGCGAGCGGCGTCTTCTTCACCGTGCCGGCGCGCGTCGCCATGAAGACGAAGTGCTGCTCGTCGTACTGCTTCACCGGCAGCAGTGCGTTGATCTTCTCGCCCTCCTCGAGCGGCAGCAGGTTCACCATCGGCCTGCCGCGCGCGCCGCGCCCGGCCTGCGGCAGCTCGTACACCTTGAGCCAATACACCTTGCCGCGGTTGGAGAAGCACAGCACCGTGTCGTGCGTGTGCGCGACGAACAGCTTCTCGACAAAGTCCTCGTCCTTGACCGCAGTGGCGGTCTTGCCGCGCCCGCCGCGACGCTGTGTCTGGTACTCGGTGAGCGGCTGACTCTTGGCGTAGCCGGTATGCGACAGCGTCACCACCACGTCCTGCGGCTCGATCAGGTCCTCGGTGGTGAGGTCGAGGTGGTCGCGGTTGATCTCGGTGCGACGCGCGTCGCCGTATGACTCGCGCACTGCGATCAGCTCGGAGCGCACCACCTCGGTGAGGCGCTCGGGTCGGGCGAGAATCTCGCCGAGCGCGGCGATGTTGCCGAGCAGCTCGCGGTATTCGCCGATGATCTTGTCCTGCTCGAGCGCGGTGAGGCGCTGCAGCCGCATCTCGAGGATCGCCTGGGCCTGCTCCTCCGACAGGCGGTAGCCACCGCCGCTCAAGCCGAGATCCGCCGCCAGCGCCTGCGGCCGGGTGGAGACTGCGCCGGCGCGTGCCAGCAGCTCGGTCACCAGGCCCGGCGGCCAGACGCGCGCGAGCAGCGCGCTGCGCGCTGCCGCCGGCGAGGCGGCCGCCTTGAGCAGCGCGATCATCGCGTCGATGTTGGCGAGCGCCACCGCCAGGCCTTCGAGGATGTGCGTGCGTGCGCGCGCCTGCGCGAGGTCGTAGATCGTGCGCCGCGTGACCACCTCGCGCCGATGGCGGATAAAGGACTCGAGCATCTCCTTCAACGACATCAGCTTCGGCTGGCCGTCCAGGAGGGCCACCATGTTGATGCCGAACACCGTCTCCATCGGCGTCTGCGCGTACAGGTTGTTGAGCACGACCTCGGTGAGCTCACCGCGCTTCAACTCGATGACGATCCGCATGCCGTCCTTGTCGGACTCGTCGCGCAGCCCGTCGGCGGCGATGCCGTCGAGCTGCTTCTCGCGCACCAGCTCGGCGATGCGCTCGATGAGGCGCGCCTTGTTGACCTGAAACGGCAGCTCGGTGACGACGATCGCCTGGCGGTCGCCGCGGCCGATGTCCTCGATCACCACGCGCGCGCGCACCGATAGCCGGCCGCGCCCGCTGCGGTAGGCGGTGGCGATCTCCTGCGCGCCGTTGATGATGCCGGCGGTCGGGAAGTCCGGCCCCGGCATGTGCTGCATCAGCGCCGCGAGTGGCAGCGTCGGATCGTCGAGCAGCGCGAGGCACGCATTCACGGTCTCGGTCAGGTTGTGCGGCGGGATGTTGGTCGCCATGCCGACCGCAATGCCGGTCTGCCCGTTGATGAGCAGGTTCGGAACGCGCGTCGGCAGTACCGACGGCTCGAACTCGGTCTCGTCGTAATTGGCGGTGAAATCGACAGTCTCCTTGTCGATGTCCGCCAGCAGCTCGTGCGCGATGCGCGACATGCGCACCTCGGTGTAGCGCATGGCGGCCGGCGGGTCACCGTCCACCGAGCCGAAGTTGCCCTGGCCGTCGACCAGCAGGTAGCGCATCGAGAACGGCTGTGCGAGGCGCACGATCGTGTCGTAGACCGCGCTCTCACCGTGCGGGTGGTACTTGCCGATGACGTCGCCGACCACGCGCGCGGATTTCTTGTAGGCCTTGTTCCAGTCGTTGCCGAGCTCGCGCATGGCGTGCAGCACGCGACGGTGCACGGGCTTGAGTCCGTCGCGCACGTCGGGCAGGGCCCGCCCGACGATCACGCTCATGGCATAGTCGAGATAGGACTGCCGCATCTCTCCTTCGAGACTGACCGGCAGCACTTCGCGGGCGATATCAACCATTAATCGGTGTGCACCTGAGTGCCCGATGGGGCAGCAAATAAAAGCGAAATTTTAGCACACGAGGGTCGCTTCACCCCCGCTGAACACAGCCCTCGCCTGCCGCCGCGGGCGAGCAGCGCGCGGTGGGAAAGCCTGGCACTTACGGCACCGCCGGCGGCGGTGCGTCGAGTGGCCTTATGCGCCCGGAATGCGGAAGTTGACCTTTTTAGCCAGCGCGCGATCGGCCTCTTCGACGCCGAGCAGCGCGGTGGTCCTGGTTCTGACCAGGCCGCTGGCCGAGGCAGCGACCGCGATCGCCGCGGCGCTCACCGTATCAGGCAGCTCGACAATCGACACGACGTCGTGCTCACCGAGCGCGAAATAGAACGCCTCGACCTTGCCCTCGAGACTCTCGACGGCTTTTATGACGGCCTGCTTGCGGCCCGAGGCCTTGTCCTTGTGCAGAGCGCGCAGGCCTTCGGTGGTATAGGCCGCTTCAATGAGAAACTTGGGCATGGTGTGCTCCTTCGGCTTGGTTGCGGTGGAATCCGCATCCGGGCGTGGCCCGATTCCCGCGGCTCGTGACGTGCGCCTGCGGCGGACCGGGCGGCGTGTATTCTACGCCCGCTGACGCGCAACTCCGGCGCGCGGTCGTATACTCCTCACGTGACTGCTGCACTGCACTGCCTGCATGTCGGGCCTTGAGCCATTGAGCCGCCCGTCGCGGGGTGCCCTGCCGGCTGCGGACGCAGCGCCCAACGCGGACGGTGCCGAGCTCGCGAAGTTCGAGGCCGTCGCGCGGCGCTTCTGGAGCGAGAGCGGCGAGTTTCGCGCGCTGCATCTGCTCAATCCGCTGCGGACGCAGTTCGTCGGCGAGCGCACGGCGCTCGCCGCCAGCCGCGTGCTCGACGTCGGCTGCGGCGGGGGCCTGCTGGCCGAGTCGCTCACGCGGGCCGGCGCGACCGTGACCGGTATCGATCTCGCGCCGGCCATGGTCGAAGTCGCCCGCCGGCACGCCGCAGCCAGCGGCCTCGCCATCGAGTATCGCGTGGCCTCCGCCGAGGAGATGGCGCGCACACAACCCGCGGGCTTTGACGTGGTCACCTGCATGGAGATGCTCGAGCACGTGCCGCAACCTGCCGCCATCGTGGCGACGCTGGCGCAGCTGCTGCGCCCCGGCGGTGCCGCGTTCATCTCCACCATCAACCGCAACCTCAAGTCGTTCCTGCTCGCGATCGTCGCGGCCGAGTACGTCCTCGACCTGATTCCGCGCGGCACGCACGAGTACGAGCGACTGATTCGCCCCGCCGAGCTGGCGCGTTGGGCGCGCGCCGCCGGACTCACCCTGCAGGAGCTTGCGGGGGTCGATTTCAATCCGCTGTCGGGCCGGGTCGCATTGAGCCGCGACGTGGCCGTCAACTACCTGGCGCACTTCAAGCGGTGAGCGCGACTCTGCTCGGCATCAGCACGCTCGCGGCGCTCCTCACCGGAGCGCTCCTCGGTGCTCTGGTGGTGCAGCTGCGCGCCGCGCAGCGCATCGAGACGCTGCGCGTCGCGCTCGCCACGGCCCAGGCGCGGCTCGAAGCGAGCACGCTGCAGGAGGCGGATCGGCTGGCGTTGCTCGAGCACTCAGAGACACGGCTGCGCACCGCTTTCGATTCCCTCGCCGGCGAGACGCTGCGCGCCAACAGCGAGCTGTTCCTGCGCCTGGCGCGCGAGTCCCTGGGACGCGACCAGGTGGTCGCCGAAGGAGCGCTCAAGGAGCGCGAAGTCGCCATCGCGCGGCTGGTGGATCCGCTGCGCGCGGCGCTCGAGCGCACCGAGGCGCAGGTGCAGGCGCTCGAGCGCGAGCGCCGCGAGGCCTTTGCGACCTTGCGCACGCAAATCGAGGCGGTCGCCGGCGGCCAGGCGCAGCTGCAGCGTGAAACACGCAACCTGGTCACGGCGCTGCGCCGCCCGGAAGTGCGCGGCCGCTGGGGCGAGCTCACCCTGCGCCGCCTGGTGGAGCTCGCCGGCCTGAGCGAGCACTGCGACTTCAGCGAGCAGCTGCACCTCGTCGGTGAGGAGGGCGCAGTGCGTCCCGACCTCGTGGTGCACATGCCGGACGCGCGCGACCTGGTGATCGACGCCAAGACGCCGCTCGACGGTTATCTGGCCGCGCTCGATGCCCAGAGCGAGGAGGAGCGGGGCCAGGCGCTCAAGCGCCACGCGCAGCAGGTCGAGACGCGCGTCCGCGAGCTGGCCTCCAAGAGCTACTGGGGACAGTTCGAGCGCAGCCCTGAGTTCGCCGTGCTGTTCCTGCCCGGGGACCAGTTCCTCTCGGCAGCACTCGCCGAGCGGCCGGAGCTCCTCGAGAGCGCCCTCGGACAAAGCGTGATCATCGCAACGCCCTCGACGCTCGTCGCGCTGCTGAAGGCGGTCGCCTACGGCTGGCGCCAGTCGGCGGTAGCGCACAACGCGGCGCAGATTCGTGACCTCGGTCAGGAGCTCTACCGCCGACTGAGCGCCTTCAACGGGCACCTCGGCCGCACCGGTCAGCGGCTCGCGGCGGCGGTCGAGGCCTATAACTCCGCCGTCGGCTCGCTCGAGCGCCAGGTGCTGCCGCAGGCGCGACGCTTCGTCGAGCTGGGCGTCACTGTCGACCCCGCTCTCGCTGCGCTCGAGCCGATCGGGCAGCTGGTGCGCGACACGGGTGCGCCGAGCGCGACGCCACCACCTTCCGCCTCTGCGCCTGTGGCAGCGCCGGGAGGCACGGCTGCCGGTGTCACGGAGCCTGCCGGCGCCAAGGGCGCGAGCAATGCCCGCCAGGCCTGACTCGCCACCGAGCCGCGCGCTCGCCCGGATCTTCTCGCCGACGCCGCTGCGCGCCGCGCTCGCTGCGCTCTGGGCGCTCGAGGGTGAAATCGCCGTGAGCCTTCGTCCGGGCCTCGATCATCACGTCGCTCACACGCGGCTCCAATGGTGGCGCGAGGAGTGTCGTCGCTGCGCCGCCGGCGAGGCGCAGCATCCGTTGACGCGCGAGCTCGCCATCGCATTCGCGCCGGCCGGCACGAGCGCGCTGGACGCGCTCACGGGATTGGTCGACACCGCCGTGTGGGACCTGGCGGCGGCGACCTTCGCGTCGCGCCGCGAGCTCAGCGCGTATTGCGAGCGCTGGAGCGCGGCGATGGTCGAGCCTCTCGGTCGGCTGCTTGCTCCGGCGCCCGCGCCGGCGGCGCTGCGCTCGATCGGGCGCAGCCTGCGCGAGCTCGAGCTGCTCCTCGCGCTGGCGGCGGAGGCGCGCGCCGCACGACTGCGGCTGCCGCTCGATGAGCTCGCCCAGGCGGGCGCCGCCCCCGAGGAGCTGGCGCGGCCGCCGTGGAGCGCGAGCCTCGCCGCGCTGGTGCGCGCCCGGCACTGCTCGCTGCGGGCTGAGCTCGCGGCGGGTGTCAATGCGCTCGCTCCCTCGGCACAGCCGGCACTGCGGGGGCTCGTGGTGTGGGTCGCGATTACGGCTGCGGAGTCGCGGCGCGCGCAACGGCTGCTGCCGCGGGCGTTCGCTGGCCGCGCGCCGCGCGCGCCTCTCGATGGCTGGCGTGCGTGGCGCGCGGCACGGCGCGCAGCGGCTGGCCGCGGTCTGAGCGTCGCCCGGCACGGCGGCGGCGGCGAGTTGCGTCACGGTGTTTGATCCCCGCGATCATGCCTCGGGTCCAGCCGAGCTCGCCGGCCGGGTGATCGCCATCACCGGCGCCGGCCGCGGACTCGGCCGCGCGGTGGCGCTCGATTGCGCTCGACATCAGGCGAGCGTGGTGCTGATCGGTCGCGACAGCGCCGCGCTCGAGGCCGTGCATGCCGAGATTGTCGCAGCCGGCTCCGACGCCGCCAGTATCGCCGTGCTCGATCTCGAGACGGCGCTCGCACGCGATTACGATCGACTCGCCGACGCGCTGCTCGAGCGCTACGGCCGTCTCGATGGCCTGCTGCACAACGCGGGAATTCTCGGCGCCCAGGCGCCGCTCGAGCATTACGACGTACCCACCTGGTGCCGGGTGCTGCACGTCAACGTCACCGCAGCATTCGCGCTGACACAGGTGCTGCTGCCGGCACTCAAGAAATCCGCGGACGCCTCGGTGGTGTTCACCTCGAGCGGCGTCGGGCGGCGGGGGCGCGCCTACTGGGGCGCATACGCGGTCTCCAAGTTCGCGCTCGAAGGGCTCGCGCAGGTGCTGGCGGACGAGCTCGAAGGTATCAGTCACGTGCGGGTCAACACGCTCAATCCCGGGCGCGCCCGCACCGCCATGCGTCGCCAGGCCTACCCGGCCGAGGATGCGGCCACGCTGCCGCCGCCCGAGTCGCTCACCGCGCCATACCTTGCGCTGCTCGGGCCTGCCAGCCGCGGCGTAACCGGCCAGGCCTTCGACGCTCAGCGCTCCGTCTCGCCGGCGGTCGCGACCGGCGGCAGCAGTGCGCGCAGCTCCTCCTGAGTGATCTCCCGGAATTGGCCGCGGCCGAGCGAGCGCTCGAGTGCCACCGGCCCGAGCCGCGTGCGCAGCACGCGGCTGACACGCGCGCCCTGCCGCTCGAACAGTTGGCGCACGTCCCGACCGCGCGCGCCGCGAGCGACGAGCGTGTACCAGCGATTGGCTCCCTCGCCACCCGCCGGCTGACAGCTCTCGACTGCCAGCCGTGCGCCGCTGTCGAGCGCGCCACCGAGCACGCCGGCGAGCTGCGCCGCGCCGAGCTCGCCCAGCACCCGCACGCCGAACTCGCTGCTGAGCGCGTGCACGCCGCGCTGCAAGCGCACCGCGAGCTCACCGTCGGAGCTCACCAGCTCGAGCCCGCCGTCGACGCGCGGCATGGGGCTGACGGCAATGAAGCGCCATCCGGCACGCCGCGGCAGCCGCTCGAGCAGCCCGGCACGCGCCGGCGGGCCGCTGGTCCCGGCACTGGCCGCGTGCCCACCGCCCGCCTCGAGCGGCTCGCCCGGCGAGCGATGACAGACGTACGCGCGCGCCGCGGCCGCGCCGCGCATGCGCACCAGCCGCCCGTCGAGTCGTACGCGATCGTTGCGGCTGACTCGCGCCCCGAGCGTCGCGGGATGGCCATTGATCGTGAGTCGTCCGGCCCGAATCCACGCTTCGACCTCGCGGCGCGAGGCGAGACCCGCCTGCGCGAGCACTTTCTGCACCCGCTCGCTCGCACGCGTGTCGCGCTCGACTGTGCGCGACGTGTCAGGCTGGATTGAGCGCCCCGCGCGCACCACCGCCGCACTCGCGCGCGCGCGCCCTGGCGCCGGGCGGCGTGCGCCGCTCCTGCGCTCGCGCCTGCGCGGCATCAGCCCTCCGTGTGGGGCGATCGGGCCACGAGCTCCGCGGAGCTGCCGCCGTCGGCTGAGAGCTCGTCATCTTCGGCGGCCTCGTCGGCCTCCCCGGCTTCGCTCTCGGAGGCACTCGGCTCCCCGGCGCCCGGGCCGGCCGCACCCTCGCCGGCTCCCTCCAGCGCGAGCCGCAGATTGAGGTCGCCCATGGCCTGCAGCTGCGCGAGCGGCGGCAGCTCGTCGAGGCTCTTCAGCCCGAAGTAGTCGAGGAACTCGCGGGTCGTGCCGAGGAGCTCGGGGTGGCCCGGAACGTCGCGGTGGCCGACGACCCGCACCCAGTTGCGCTCGATCACGGTGCGGATGATGTTGGGATTGACGGCCACACCGCGTACCGCCTCGATCTCGGCACGCGTGATCGGCTGACGGTACGCAATCAGCGCGAGTGTCTCGAGCAGTGCCCGCGAGTAGCGCGCGGTGCGCTCGGGCCACAGCCGTGAGATCTGCAGGGCGAGCTCGCGCCGTACCTGAACGCGAAAACCGCCGGCCGTCTCCTTGAGCTCGATGCCGCGCCCGGCGTACTCGACGCTGAGCTCCGCGAGCGCCGCGCGCACTGCCTGCAGGCTCGGGCGGGTGTGGTCATCGAACAGCCGGGCGAGCTCGGCGACCGACAGCGGTCCGCCGGCGGCGAGCAGCGCCGCCTCGATGAGATTGCGCACGTAAGACTCGTTCATGAATCATCCTCATCGGCGGGCGCGCCTCCGGTTGCGGATTCGCCGTGCGAGCGCTCGCCGCCAACGGCGGGGGCGTGTTCCCCGCCTTCCGCCGCGCCCTCGCCCGCGACCAGGTGCAGCGTGCGACTCGCGGCCGCGGCGCGCACGTGCAGCGGACCGTAGGGTTGCGCCTGCACCACGTCGACCAGCCCCTCGCGCATCAGCTCCAGCACGGCGACGAATGTGATCGTGACACCCATGCGTCCCTCTTGCGGCCGGAACAGCTGCGCAAACGGCACGAACGCATCGCCGCCGAGCGCCGCCAGGATGTCGCTCATGCGCTCACCGACCGACAACTGCTCGCGCTGAATGTGGTGGTGCGCGAACATCTGCGCGCGCGCCACCACGTCCTTGAACGCGATCAGCATCTCCTGCAGGGTGATCTGCGGCAGCGTGCGGCTCGGCGCGCGCTCGCGCATCTCCGCCGATGCGCTCCAGACGTCGCGCTCGAGCCGCTCGAGCTGGTCGATTCCCAGGGCAGCGCGCTTGAAACGCTCGTACTCCTGCAGCCGGCGCACCAGCTCGGCCCGCGGATCCTCATCTCCCGGCTCGTCGGACTTCGGCCGCGGCAGCAGCATGCGCGACTTGAGCTCCGCCAGGGTAGCCGCCATCACCAGATACTCGCCCGCGAGCTCGAGCTGCAACTCCTGCATCAGCTCGATGTATTGCATGTACTGGCGCGTGATCTCGGCCAGCGGGATGTCGAGAATGTTGAGATTCTGCCGCCGGATGAGATACAGCAGCAGATCGAGCGGTCCCTCGAAGGCCTCGAGAAAAACCTCGAGCGCCTGCGGTGGGATGTACAGGTCGTTCGGCAGCTCTGAGATCGGCTCGCCGTTCACCACCGCGAACGGCATCTCGACCTGTTCAGGCGGCACCGGTGGCGGCGGTGGCGCGTTACTGACGACGATCTTGAGGTCGGGCCGCGGTTTCATGCGCGCAGGTGCATGCTGCGGCGAACGTCGTCGAGTGTCTGGCGCGCCGCCTCGCGTGCCTTGTCGGCGCCCTCGGCGACAATGTTGCGCACCAGCTCGGGATTGTCCTCGTATTCCTGCGCCCGCCGGCGCATGGCGTTGATCTCCTCAACGATCTTCTCGATCAGCGGCTGCTTGCACTCGAGACAACCGATGCCGGCCGTGCGGCAACCCTGGTTCACCCACTGCCGGGTGCGCTCGTCGGAATAGAGCTTATGCAGCTCCCACACCGGGCATTTGTCCGGGTCGCCGGGATCGGTGCGCCGCACGCGCGCCGGGTCGGTCACCATGGCGCGCAGCTTCTGCGCCACCGCTTCCGGCTCCTCGCGCAGCCCGATGGTGTTGCCATAGGATTTCGACATCTTGCGCCCATCGAGACCCGGCACCCTGGGGGAGGTCGTGAGCAGCACCTGCGGCTCGGGCAGAATGCTGACGCCGGTCCCCTCGAGGAAGCCGAGCAGCCGCTCGCGGTCGGCCACCGTGATGCGAGTGTTTCCCTGCACCAGCGCCTGCCCGCGCTGCAGCGCCTCGATGTCGCCGGACTCCTGAAACCTGCGGCGCAGTTGCCGATAGGTGGCGGCGTTGCGTCCGCCGAGGTCCTTGATCGCACGCTCGGCCTTCGCCTCGAAATCCGGCTCGCGGCCGTAGAGATGATTGAAGCGGCGCGCGATCTCACGCGTCAGCTCGACGTGCGCGACCTGGTCCTCGCCCACCGGCACGTACGCCGCCCGATACACCAGGATGTCCGCGCTCTGCAGCAGCGGATAGCCGAGGAAGCCGTAGGTGGCGAGATCCTTCTCCTTCAGCTGCTCCTGCTGGTCCTTGTAGCTCGGCACGCGCTCGAGCCAGCCGAGCGGTGTGATCATGGACAGCAGCAGATGCAGCTCCGCATGCTCGGGCACGTGCGACTGGATGAAGAGTGTCGCCACTCCCGGATTGAGTCCGGCGGCGAGCCAGTCGATCAGCACGTCGCGAATGTGCTCCTGCAGGTCGGCAGTTTGCTCGTAGCCGGTGGTGAGCATGTGCCAATCGGCGACGAAAAAGAAGCACTCGTACTGGTATTGCAGCTCAATCCAGTTGCGCAGCGCGCCGTAATAGTTGCCGAGGTGCAACCTTCCGGTGGGACGCATCCCCGAGAGGACGCGCCGTGCCGGCGCAGGTGAGCTCACGGGGCTGCAGTTGGTGTGGGAATCACGAGCGCTGATTATAGCGCACGCCCGGTGATCGGTCCGAGATCGCCCTTGCCCCGGCGCACGATCACCGGCGGCGTCACCGACAAGTCCACTACCGTCGTTGGCTCGAGACCGCAGTTGCCGCCGGCGAGTATGGCGTCGATCTCGTGATCGAGGCGCGCCTGGATCTCGCGCGGCTCGGTCAACGGCTGCGCATCGGAGGGGAGCAGCAACGTCGAGCTCATCAGCGGCTCGCCGAGCTCGGCGAGCAGCATGCGCGTCACCGGGTGATCGGGGATGCGCACGCCGATGGTGCGGCGGCGCTCGTGTTGCAGGCGGCGCGGTGTGGCGCGCGAGGCGCGCAGCAGGAAGGTATACGGTCCCGGCAGGCAGGCGCGCAGCATGCGGAATTGCCAGGTGTCGAGCCGCGCGAAGCGCCCGACCTCGGCCAGACTGGAACACACCAGCGTGAAGTGATGCTGGCGGTCGGCCTGGCGGATGCGGCGCACGCGCTCGAGCGAGTGCTTGTCGCCGATGTGCCAACCGAGCGCGTAACACGAATCAGTCGGGTAGGCAATCAGGCCCCCGGCGCGCACCACTTGCGCGGCGCGGCGAATCAGCCGCGGCTGCGGGTCGTCCGGATGCAACTCGAAGTACTCGGCCACCGTTGAGCGAAACGCGCGCCCATGGAACTCGGACGCGGTGCATGACAATATACGCGGCCGTTTGCCGGCGTATACCGCTACTTCTTTCAGGGTTGTTTCGCGCTCCGCTCCCATGCAGGCCCTCACCGCCTTCGCGCCGCTCGTGGCGTTCTTCGTGGCGTATTCAGTACGCGGGCTGTACGCCGCCACCGCAGTCCTCATGGTCACGATGGTGGCGCTGCTGGCATTCGACTGGCTGCGGCAGCGGCGCATCCCGCCGCTGCATCTGCTGTCGGCGGTGCTCGTGTTGGTGCTCGGGGCAGCCACGCTCTTGCTGCACAACCGGCTGTTCATCCAGTGGAAGCCCACGATCCTGCTGTGGCTGGTGAGCCTCGCCTTCCTGGTGAGCCCGAGGTTCGGCGCGCGCACGCTGGCCGAGCGCTTGCTGAGTGCGGCGCTCGACGGGCGGCTGCAGGTGAGCGAGCGCGAGTGGCGGCGCCTGAACGGCTGGTCGGCCGCCTTCTATGCGCTGCTCGGCGCGCTCAACCTCGCGGTGGCGTATGGCGGCAGCGAGCGCGCCTGGGTGTATTTCAAGCTATTCGGTCTGGCGCTGCTCACCTTCGCCTTCGTGGCGCTGCAACTGTTTTGGCTCATGAGCCGCGCGACGCCGCTGCCGACACAGTCGCCGGCGTCTGAGGCGCCGCCGCCATGAACGCGCCGGTGGTGGCGCAGCTGCGCGCAGCGCTCGAGCGCGCGCTCGCGCCGCGCACGCTCGAGATCGTCGACGACAGCGCGCGGCACGCCGGCCATGCGGGGGCGCGCGGCGGTGGTCACTTTCGCGTCACGCTGGTCGCGGAGGCCTTCCGTGGCCGCTCGCCACTCGAGCGTCATCGGCTGGTGTACGAGGCGGTCGCGCCGCTGCTCGCCGGCAGCGTGCACGCGCTCAACATCGTGGCACGCACTCCGGAGGAGGAAACCGATTGAGCGCGCCTCGTCCGCCTTGCCGCCCCCGCTGCGGCGCGCTGCCGTTTTCCAACAATTGTTGCAGACCAGGAAATCCCATGAAACTTTCGCCCCTGCTGCTCCTCGCCGTCACGCTGGCGACGCTGTGCGCCTGCCAGCCGAAGAACGCCGCCACCCCTGGAGACAGCTCCCCGCCGGTGGCGATCGTCGACGGCACCCCGATCAGCCGTGACTTCTACGACTTCTACGTCAAGGGCATCACCGGCGGTAAGCCGCCGTCCGAGCTCGCTGCGCCGCAGCGCGCGGCGGCGCTCGATAACCTGATCCGCGCCCGCCTGGTGGCCGAGCAGGCGACGAAGGACGGCCTCGACAAGAGCGGCGACACGGCTTACCTGCTGCAGCTGTCACGTCTCAACGTGCTCGAGCAGGCCGAGCAGGATCGCTATCTCAAGGACCGCAAACCGACCGAGCAGGAGCTGCGCACCGAGTACGAGACACAGATCGCCTCGCTGCCGAAGTCGGAGTACCACGCACGCCACATCCTGCTCGCCACCGAGCCGTACGCCGAGAAAATCGTGCAGCGCCTGGAGAAGGGCGAGAAATTCGACGCGCTCGCCAGGGAGGCCTCGATGGACTCCTCGAAGAGCAACGGTGGCGATCTCGGCTGGTTCCGGCCCGATCGCATGGTGCCGGAGTTCTCGGCGGCGATCGCGACGCTCAAGCCCGGCGAGTACACCCACAAGCCGGTGCAGACGCAGTACGGCTGGCACGTGATTCAGCTGCTCGAGACGCGCGAGCTGACACCGCCGGCGTTCGAGCAGGTGCGCCCGCGCCTCGAGCAGATCGTCGACGCGAAGAAGTTCCGCCTGTACACCGATGAGCTGATGCACAACGCCAAGATCGAGAACTTGCTCGATCAGGCGCCGAAGGGGGGAGCCGGCGCGAGCGGCGCGAGCCCGACGCCCGCGCGCCCGGCCGTCGCGCCGCCGCCAGCGCCGGCCGGCTCGCCGCCCGCGGCAGCTCCTGCGAGCACGCCGCCCGCCTCGCCGGCCAAGTCAGGCAAGAACTGACCGCAGCGCTCAGCCGTCGCGCCCGAGGAGCCTCAGCAACTGCCTCTCATCGAGCACCGTCACCCCGAGCTTGCGCGCCTTAGCGAGCTTCGAGCCGGGCTCCTTGCCAGCGATGAGGAAGCCGGTCTTTTTCGAGACGCTGCTCGCGACCTTCGCGCCACGCGCCACGAGCTCCTCCTGCGCCCGCTCGCGCGTCAGGCTCTCGAGCGTTCCGGTGATGACGAAGGTTCGCCCCGCGAGCGGGGAGTCGTCGCCGCTGGCGGCGACGGTCATGTCAGGCCATTTCACACCTTTTACGCGTAACGCCTTGATTACGCTGCGATGATCTTCGGAGGAAAAAAAGGCGGCGACGTGCGCTGCCACGACCGGGCCGATGTCCGGCACCTGCTGAATGGCCTGCTCATCGGCGTCCATCAGGCGCTCGAGCGTACCGAAGTGTCGCGCCAGCGCGAGGGCCGTGGCCTCGCCCACCTCACGAATGCCGAGCCCGTACAGCAGGCGCGGCAGCGTCGTTTGCCGGCTGCGCTCGATCGCCGCGAGGAGATTCGCGGCCGACTTCTCTCCCATGCGATCGAGCTCCGCTAACTGTCGCAGAGTGAGCCTATAAAGGTCGGCGGGCGAACCCACCAGCTCGCGCTCGACGAGTTGCTCGATCAGCTTGTCGCCCAGGCCTTCGATGTCGAGCGCGCGGCGACTGGCGAAGTGCCGCAACGCCTCCTGCCGCTGCGCGCGGCAGGTAAAGCCGCCGGTGCAGCGCGCCACCGCCTCGCCCTCGACGCGCAGCACCAGTGAGCCGCACACCGGGCAGCGCTGCGGGAGCTCCACCGGCACCGTCCCCGGCGGGCGCCGCTCGAGCACCACGCTCACGACTTCCGGAATCACATCGCCGGCGCGGCGCACCACCACCGTGTCGCCCACCCGCACGTCCTTGCGGTGCACCTCGTCGATGTTGTGCAGCGTGACGTTGCTCACCGTCACGCCGCTCACGAACACCGGCTCGAGACGCGCCACTGGCGTCAACGCACCGGTGCGGCCGACCTGGAAGCCGATTTCCTTTACGAGCGTCAGCGCTTCGTCTGGCGTGAACTTGTGGGCGATCGCCCAGCGTGGCGCGCGCGACACGAATCCGAGCCGCTCCTGATCAGTGCGCGAGTCGAGCTTGTAGACCACGCCGTCGATCTGGTACGGCAGCGCAGCGCGCCGCTCACCCAGGGCGTGGTAATAGGCGAGGCAGCCGCTGACGCCATGCACTGCACGCGCCGCGGGCGACACCGGCAGGCCGCGCTCGCGCAGCAGCGCCAGCAGCTCGAGCTGGGTCGCCGGCGGGCTCACGCCTGCGAGCGAGCCGAGGCCATAGAAGAACGCGCGCAGTGGGCGGGCGGCGCTGACGCGTGCATCGAGCTGCCGCAGGCTGCCGGCGGCTGCGTTGCGCGGATTGACGAAAACTTTCTCGCCGCGCGCAGCCGCTTCCTGGTTCATGCGCTCGAAGAGCGCGATCGGCATGAAAACCTCGCCGCGCGCCTCGAGCAGCGGCGGCGCGGCTCCACGCAGGCGCTGGGGCACGGCGCGGATGGTGCGCACGTTGGCGGTGACGTCCTCGCCCTTGACACCGTCGCCGCGCGTCGCGGCTCGCTCGAGCAGTCCCTCGCGGTAGATCACGGTCACCGCCAGTCCGTCGAGCTTGGGCTCGGCGACGTAGTCGAGATCGAGATCGCCGCTGACACCGAGCCGCTCGTGGATGCGCCGGTCGAAGGCGCGCACATCCTCGTCCGTGAAGGCGTTGTCGAGCGACAGCATCGGCACCTGATGAAGCACTTCGCCGAACGCGGCATTCGGTGTGCCGGCGACGCGCTGCGTCGGCGAATCCGCGGTGACCAGCGCCGGGTGCGCCGATTCGAGCGCACGCAGCTCGCGCATCAGCCGATCGTAGTCGGCGTCGGAGACCAGCGGCTCATCGAGCACGTAATAGCGGTAGTCGTGTTGCGCGATCTGCGCGCGCAGCTCGGCTGCGCGCGCCGCCACGCCGGATGTCACGACAGCGCCCCGGCGTGCAGCTGCTCGCGTAGCTGCGCAACGCGCGCCGGCGTGAGCAGGCTCCCCTCTTCGTCCTGCAGCACCCCGTGCAGTCGCTCGTTCAGGTTGCGTGCCGTGAACACCAGCTCATCGAAGGCCTGCGGCGGAGGCTTCGGTCCCGGAAGGACGGCAAACAGCGACAGGCCACCGTAGCGCTGCGAATCCATGGTCTGCATGTCGAACGTGCCGGGGCGCGTCAGATTCGCTGCGCTGAGTACGGCGCGCTGCTCCTCGTCGGGCTTGTGGAAGATCGCAAATCGCCCGAGAACGAAGCCTTCGGCGGCGAGCGCCTGACGAAGCGAGCGCCCGGCAAAGCGCTCTGGAACAGGCGCCACCAGCCGCAGTGCCAGGATGCGGCGCCCTTCCCCTGCCGGCCAATCGACGCGCGGCGCCGGCGCCGGCGGCAGCTCCGGCAGAGCTTCCTGCGGCACGCCGGCAAAGGCGTGCGCCGGCACAGAAGGATCTGTGCTGACGATCGGCGCCGCGGCGGCGTCGGGTTCGGAGAATAGTGAGTCGTCAGTCGCCTCCGCGGCGGCGGAGGCGTCCGCGATGACGTCCGCTGTGGCGTCGGCAGAGGCGTCGGCAGAGGCGTCAGGGACGGCGTCCACGACCAGGTCCGCAGCGACGTTGGCGGAGGCGTCAGCGGTGGCGCCCGACGGCTCGAGCACTGGCGCGGGCTGCGGCTCCGGCGGCAACTCGATCACCGGCAGCTCGCGGGTCGCGACAGGCTCGCGCCCGCCGAGCAGCTCGCGCGATCCGAGCGGCTCGCCGGCGCGCATGTGCGGCAGCGTCAGGGGCGGCTCGTGCATCGGGTGCGGCTGCGCCTCGCCGCCGGGATCACGCGCGCTGCTGCGCTCGCGCCCGCCGCCCGGCTGGCGCCGGCGGCGCCGCTCCCACCAGGCCAGCGCGACGACGAACACTGCCCCGACCACCAACAGCGTCCAGCGCAGCTCGGACACCATGCCGTGCTCCATGGTCAAACCGCCGCCAGGCGCACGGCTTCGTCAACGTCGACCGACACCAGGCGTGAGACGCCCGGCTCGTTCATGGTCACGCCGATCAGCTGCGAGGCGAGCTCCATGGTGCTCTTGTTGTGCGTGATGAACACGAACTGAATGCGGTTCGACATGTCGCGCACGATGTCGCAGAAGCGACCGACGTTATGCTCATCGAGCGGCGCGTCGACCTCATCGAGCAGGCAGAACGGCGCCGGGTTCAGGTCGAAGATCGAGAACACCAGCGCCACCGCGGTGAGCGCCTTCTCGCCGCCCGACAGCAGGTGGATGGTGCTGTTCTTCTTGCCTGGCGGCCGCGCCATGACCGCGACGCCGGCGGTGAGCTTGTCTTCACCGACCAGCTCGAGGTAGGCATGCCCGCCGCCGAACAACCGCGGAAACTTCTCACGTAGCCCGACGTTGATGCGCTCGAAGGTCTCCTCGAAGCGCGCCCGGGTCTCCTTGTCGATGCGCCGCATGGCCTCGGTGAGCGTGTCGAGCGCGGCGTTGAGATCGGCGAACTGACTGTCGAGGTACTCCTTGCGCTGACTGTGATCCTTGAGCTCCTCGATCGCGGCAAGGTTGACCGCCCCGAGGTTGGCGATGTCGGCGCGCGCCTGCGCGAGTGTCTGCTCCCACTCCCCGACGTTGGCCTGCGGGGCGAGACCGGCCAATACCGCAGCGAGCTCGCAGCCGGTCTCGGCGAACTGCTCGGCGAGCGCCGCACGACGCACGTGGGTCTCCTGCGCGGCGAGCCGCGCCTGCTCCATCGCCTCGCGCGCCGCGCTCACGCGTCGCTCGGCGGCGAGGCGCTGCTCATCGAGCGCCCGCAGACTCCCCTCCGCCTCCTCGAGCGCAGCGCGCGCCACTGCGAGCTCCGCCTCGACGGCGAGACGCTGTGCGAGCGCATCGTTGAGGCGCGCCTGGCTGGCGAGAATCGGCTCATCTCCCAGGGCGAGCTCCCGCTCGAGCTCGCTGTGCCGCTGCCCGAGCTGGGCGCGCTGCTCGCTGAGACGCCCGACGGCCACCGCCACCGAGGTCTCGGCCGAGCGACGCGCCTCCACCTGCACGTGCAGATCGCGCGTGGCAAGCTGCAGCGCCTGGGTACGGCTGCGCGCCTCGCTGAGCGCGGCGCGCCGCTCTTCACGGTCCGCGGCGAGAATGTGCCCGCTCACCTCGAGCTCGGTGCACGCCTGCTGTGCCCGCTCGAGCTCGGCTGACGCGCGCTCGAGCGCCAGGCTGGCAGACCGACGCTCGAGCTCGAGCTCGCTCGCCTCCTGCCGCAGCCGCTCGCCGCGCAGGTCCGCTTCTTCGGCACGCGCCGCGGCGACTTGCAGCGCGGCTGCCAGTTCGGCATGCCGGCGCTGGGCGCCCTCGAGGCCCACCTGGGCGGCTTCGCGGGCAACCTCCGCCTCGGTCAACCGGGCACGCGCGTCGCTCAGCGCCGCTTCCGCGTCGACGGCACGCGCCGTCGCTGCGACGGCGGCGCTGCGCAACTCCTTGAGTCGCTGTTCGCGTGCGAGCACTCCGGTGCGCTCATCCTGCCCACGGCTGACACGCAACCAGTCGCGCCCGACCCACTCGCCCTCGCGGGTGATGAGTGATTGTCCGACGGCGAGCGTCGTGCGACGACGCAGCGCCTCGGTGAGCGACTCCACCGTCTGCACCGGCGCGAGCCTCGCAAGCACGGCCTCGGGTGCGCGCACGCGACCGGCAAGCGTGGCGGACACACCCGAGCCCGGAATGCCGCCGAACTCGAGCAGCGTGACATGGCCACGCGTGAGCGTCCTCAGGGC
>Ga0307477_10001333_pt1 | contig 21301 bp, 12 predicted proteins | sample atmos_gasesECM2C_FD_203316 | JGI IMG/M metagenome (GOLD analysis project Ga0307477, IMG submission 203316) | Hardwood forest soil microbial communities from Morgan-Monroe State Forest, Indiana, United States - atmos_gasesECM2C_515 | ecosystem: Environmental > Terrestrial > Soil > Temperate...
AAAGAACGCAATCAGGTTTGCATAGCGGTCCAACGCTTCACTGGAAACCCCTTGAAGATCGGTTTTCGTGTACAGAAAATAGTTCCCCAGCACCACGCTTCCAAATCGGTGTATCGAATCGGCAAATTGCTGGTCATAGTTGTACTGTTTTTCTTTGCGCTCGATTTCCGATTGCACCTCCGGATTCGTCGCTCGGCCTTTTTTCTTCTGCTCCGCGAGGCTCGTTGCGAGGTCCTGCAATGGACGCGCTGTCTCATCGGCTTGGCTGAACGTAATGTCGAACGCCACCACTCGAGCGCCGTCCTCGCGCAGCGCGTCTAGCAAATGCGCGAAATATATTCGCGGGAAAGGCCAGTGCCCCAGAACCTCCTGCGAATGTTGATCGATATCCACAATAACGATCCGCGGGTCGGGCTCCATGCGCCCGCGATACTGAAAACGTAAATCCAAACTGCTAAGCTCCAGCCGGTCGACAAAATCGAAAAGCGGCATCGGCCGCTCGCCCACGAACGTGATGTAGTAAATAGCCAGCGCCGCCAGCGTGATAAGGCCGCTGATGACAAGCGAACCTTTGTGCTGCCACCATTGCCACAGAAGCCCGGGGCCTTGGGGTGCGCTGATTCTGGTTGTCGTAGCCATGAATGCCGCAGTGTCGCCGAACAATCCGAAAGCAGAAGTCGCGCAAGACTAGCAAACGGGTGCTCCTGATTCAATCGTCGAGCACCCTTGGCATTTCCATGCGGTACTCCGGCCGTCGGCGCGACGATCAACCAATTCTCGGCCTCGGCTGTGTTCCGTCCCTCGCTTCCGTTATACTGTGGCACGCGCTGTAAATGCAGGGTTTTCCATGTCGGGGAAAAAACAAGTTTGGTATATCGAAGGTTCAGCCGCCGCCGCTTTGGCAGCGCCTCTTCGCGCACATTACGAGTTGCATCCCGTCCCGCAAAATAAGGAAAAAGACGCGCGCGCGCTGATCTCCGTCGGCTCTAACGGTCTTCCCTCCGTCTGGCTAGCCGATATAAACGCACTAGCAGAAATCTCTCATTCCCAGGCCGCTGCGCATCCAAATATGAACCGCGTGATCGCCATTTTCTCAGGTGACGGCGCGCTCAGCGTCAAGCCGAACGTCGCGGACCACCCTTCCAAAGACCACGCCATCTTCGCTTTCCTTCCGTCGTTTGCTACTTCAGGCATCGTGGAGCGAACGCTCGAAGCCGCCTTCGAAAATATCGATCTTGTCGAGCGCGACCGCACTAGTAGCCACGCCCTGAAAATCTGGGAGCGTGAACGCGAAGAACTCAACGAAATCGGAATCGCCCTTTCTTCGCAACGTGAAATCGGCACCCTTCTTAGCCTGATCCTCACGAATACACGTGAAATCACCGCCGCTGATGCCGGCTCGCTTTATCTTGTAGAAGAAGACACCCAAGGCCGCCATCTTCGTTTCATGCTCACGCAAAACGATAGCCTCGAATTTCCCTATCAAGAGTTTGTTCTGCCGCTCGCCGAAAACTCCATGGCTGGTTACACCGCGCTGCGCGGCGAAGTTCTGAATTTTGCCAATGCTTACGAAATTCCCGCCGATCGTCCGTATCACTTCAATAATAGTTACGACCGTGATTCCGGATACCGCACGCGCTCGCTGTTGACCCTGCCCATGTGCAACGCGAAGGGCGAAGTTCTCGGCGTGCTTCAGCTCATCAATTGCAGACGCAATCCCGCCGCGCGACTGGATCTCGATAAGAATATTGCGCAGCAGGTTCACCCCTTCCCTGAGCGCTCGGTGCGCCTCGCTCTTTCGCTCGCGTCCCAAGCCGCCGTCGCTTACGAGAATCGACAGTTGTACAACGAAATCGAAGCACTGTTTGAAGGTTTCGTGAGCGCCGCCGTAACCGCGATTGAGCAACGCGACCCCACAACCTCCGGCCATTCCCTGCGCGTGGCCGCTTACACCCAACGCTTGGCGGAAGTGGTCAATGCGACGTCCGCCGGTCCCTACGCCAACGTCTTTTTCGACGCCGGACAATTAAAGGAAATCCGCTACGCCGCTCTGCTTCACGACTTCGGCAAAGTCGGCGTGCGAGAGGAAGTTCTGGTCAAAGCCAAAAAATTATATCCCTTGCAACTTGAACTCCTGCGCCAGCGCTTTGACTACATTCGCAAAGAAGCTGAAGCGAGCACCGTGCGGCGCAAGCTGCAGGCTTTCCTAGAGCGCGATCGTGGCACTGCTCTTTCCGAAATCGCCCGATTGACCGAGGATTTTGACCAGCGCCTCAGACGCATCGAGGAATTCCTGCAGCTCATCGTCGATGCCAACGAACCCAGCCTGCTCGAAGAACATAAATCCCGCAAGCTACGCGAGATCGCCCAGCAATCTTTCATCGATGCTCGCGGCATTGAGCGCCCCTATTTGAACCCGGACGAAGTCCGCCTGCTTTCCATACCCAAAGGCAGCCTCGACGCCGCCGAGCGTTTGCAAATCGAATCGCATGTGATTCACACTTTTAACTTCTTAACTCAAATTCCCTGGACCAAAGAGTTGAAGAAAATTCCGGAAATCGCGCGCGCACACCATGAGAAACTCAACGGTACCGGCTATCCTTACAAATTAAGCGGAGATCAGATTCCTTTGCCCGCAAAAATGATGACGATCTGCGATATCTTCGACGCTCTCACCGCATCCGACCGCCCGTACAAGCGCGCCGTGCCGATCGACCGCGCAATTTCCATTCTTGAAGATTGCGTTCGTGCAGGCGAACTCGATCCGGATCTGTTCGGCTTGTTCCGCGAATCAAAAGTCTACGATCGAGCCATGCAGGCCGCCGCCGAATGATGGGCAAAACGCGCGCCATTCTTGCTCCAAACCCGGCACGTTTCATCCGACGCCTTCTTTTCCTGCTGGCCGCTCTCGCTCTGATTTCCCTGCTCTTGGCCGCTACTACCAGCGCCGTTCCGCAGGACACTTCGTCCAAAACTTGGGCTGTCACGATTGTGCTTCCGCCTAAACTCGTCGCCGGACGGCCCGCCACGCTCGCTGTTCTCGGCGTGGACGGCCGCCTCGCCGAAGGAATTGTCGTCGATCTGGGTTCTCATTCAGGCACTGACGTGCGCGTCAAGACTGACAAGACCGGAAGGGCTGCATTTCTGACGCCCACCGACGCGGCCGTTTTGATTGCGAAAGCTTCCGGCGCTGCGGCTGCCGCGCTGATCGATCCCCCTCCCACGCCAAATTCCGCCCCCAGTGCCATTTCGCTTGAACCGGTTGTGTCGCGGATGGACGCTTTTCAAATTTGTGGCGGCCCGTTCCACGGCGAAGCGGAAGCCGACCACGTACGATTAAATGACGATCCCGCTCTGGTCTTAGCTGCTTCCCCCGCGTGCCTTGTGATTCTCGCTGGTCCTCGCGCCGCGCCCGGCCCTGCCAGTATGTCTATCGAGACCGGCCGCGACACGCGGTACACAGCGACCACCACGCTGGTTGCGTTGCACTTTGATCCGCCCGTGCCGCCCTTGCTCCCCGAGAAAAAAAGCAGTCTCGTTCTTCACGTCCAGGCTTCGGATCATCCGCTCCGTATTCTCGCTGAAAACAAAACTCCCGGCGTCCTCCGCTTCCTTCGTGGCGACACGCAGGAATTGCTCACCTCCGGCGGCGCGCAAAACCTAGCCACAATCGAAATTCAAACTCTTAGCACCGGGGATTTTTCCTTTCGAGCGCGGATTTTGCAGGATCCGGATCCGCAAACCGCTCGCCGCTACCTGGAAGCAGCGCAGCCGCTGGCTCCCAGAGAACTACAGCGTCCAATTCAAAATCTTACCAAGCAGCTGGCGCGTAATCCGCGCGACACGCGAAAGATATCGGCGGAATTGAAGAAGATTCTTTCCTACACCATCGCGGGTGATTTTCGCACTCTGCTTGAATCAGCCTACGCCGCTTTGGAATAGTGCGAAGTTGTGTAACGCCGACGCCGGCAATCTCACATGGCCTTGCTAAAGCAGGAAGCGGGCCTGCTCGCTTCCTGCGGTTTGGAGCGCTTTTTCTTCCGAAGCTAAAAGTGATCTTTGCTCCGCTTCGGAAAACGCCCCCTGATCCAACTGTTCCAGCGAATTGCCCGCGCGGTCTAACTTTACGCGCGCCTCATCGTAGTTTTGTTGCGCGTGGCGAAGATGCGTCCCCAATTTGTCGTACACATCGGTGAAGCTCTCGAACTGCTTCTTGAGGCCGGCCATGCCCGCAAGAATATGCCGCGTGCGCTCTTCGATCTTCTGCCCTTGCAGACTAATCGCAAACGCACTCAGGCAGGCATAAAACGTATTGGGCGAGACCGGGAAAACACGCTTGCCGCGGCAGTATTCGTCAAGCATTCCGTATTTCGAGTCTTCGGTGAGCAAAAGCTCGTAATAAACGCCTTCGGAAGGGACAAACATCAGCGCGTAATCAAAAGTGTGCTCATCCGGGAGAATATATTTCTCCGCGATGCAGTCGGCATGCTTCCGTACGGCCGCGCAGAATTCCCGCCGCGCTTCGTCACCCGTTTCCACCAGCCGGCGGTAAGCCTCCAGCGGAAATTTCGAGTCCACCGAAAGCAAGCGCTCGCCGCTGCGGACAATCGCATCCACGATCGCTCCGGTCGAAGCGAAGCGGTACTGCGTGCTGTACGCGCTGTGCGGCAGGGCATCTTCCAGCAACCTTTCCAGCGCCACTTCGCCCAGCGTGCCGCGCGTCTTGGCGCCGCCTAGAATTGACTGTAGCGTCTGCGTCGCCTGCGACATTTCGCGTCCTGCCTGCTGCACTTCGCCGAGCTGCGCGCTCATTTTGCGGATCGTCTCGCTCGAAGCTTGCAGCTGCTGCGCCATGGCGACCTGCGCATCACTCGCAAGTTTCCCCGAAGAGGCTACGCCGGATTGCAGTTCCTGCCGGACCTGGCCGAGCTGCGTCGTCACCGCCTGCATCAGATGATTGATCTGCGCCGCAACCGACTGACCCTGCATGGCCAGTGAGTTCTGCATTTCCTGGCGCACCGCGGAAAGCTCTGCATTGGAACGCCGGCCCGCTATCCGCACTACCATCGCAATACAGGAAATCGCCACAATCGCCGCCGCGCCAAACGCAAGCCATGCAACCGGACTCATAGATGAAATCCCTCCCTATATTCGTGACAACGCTGGTGCAAAGTCCTTAGGTTCACTGTAACGCGAACGTTGCGCGGAGAGAAGACGATTCAGCCTAAGGAAGCCCACCGAGTGAAACGGCAAGGGCACGGGATTCTCTGCCCGCCGATCGAATTTGCGAAGCGGCCAGAATCGAAGCCGCTATCGGCGAAGGTATGAAGAACCAGGGGCACCCCGCGTCGTCTGTCCCGGGCGCAATTCAAAACGGAGCCTTTCACCACCAGCTAGAAATTCAGCTTCAACGCGAACTGAAACGTCCTGGGATCCAAAGCGGCACTGGGTTGGCCAGCATTGCACGAGCCGGAACCTGACGTGGGGTCGCACAACAGGTTCACGTCCGCGACATTGAACCGGTTCAGCATATTGAAACCGTCCGCTATCACATCGAGATTGAATCGTTCGCTGATATAGAACTTGCGCGCGATGCGCAAGTCAACATTGAAATACCCCGGACGATAGAACGTATTCCTTCCGAGATCGCCGGTACAGCCAACCGGCGGTGTCGGAATCAAAGGCGTGCTGGGCACTCCTGGACAGACAGTTGGCGGAATGAACGCCACTCCTTTAATGAAGGGAGAGCTCGTCGAACCCGCTGTGCCGGGAGGTGCTACCGACGGGCGATCCGTCGTAGACGAGAAATCGAGGTTGATGTCGGAGCCGGTCAGCACGGTATACGGCTTGCCGGACGAAACCTCGATAATTGGTGCCACCGTGAAATCGGCGAGAAACTTGTGCCAGAATCCATCGGCGTTGCGGCTGTAAGGACTCTGGAAGATGGCGCTGGTGATCCAGCGGTGCCGCTCATCAAAGGTTGAATTACCTCGCTCGAGGTTCGGAAAGTGATTGTCCTGCGGTTCGAGCAGGCTCTGAAGGTCCGTGGAATCGTCAATTGCGTGCGAGTAAGTCCAACTTGAGAGAAGTTGAAAGTGATTCGAGAAGCGCTTCGTGACCGTGACAGTGAGACCGTGATAGATCGAATTCCCCGTTGATTCCTGCTGCACCACATCGCTCCAGGGCACCGGAATCGGCACTCCGCCACGAGTAGGACCGGTGGGAAAGCCCGCCGCGCCAGCGATGCCCACAAGAGTCGGATATCCGCCCACCAGCCCTGCGAATGAGGGATTCGGTCCGGATGGCCGGAAATAATTGAATACAGCAGGGGTGCCTACAAAGCCCGGGAGAACGCCGGCCGCGGAACACGTGGTGTCGCCGATTGCGAAGGGTTGACCGACAATCCCGGGCGCAAGAAACGGAACTGAATTCGAGCGTACTAGAATGCTTCCGCCGCCCGCCGTGGCAATACAAGGATTAGCGGACGTCGGGACGGGAACTTGGACCAATAGCGGATTCGTCCCTCCCGGCACCAATCCGGACTCGATTGCGAGAATGTCATTGCTGACGAGCAGGGGATCGCTGGTCGCGTTGATATTTCGCGCGCGGTTCAGATGCGTGCCGTGATTGTAGGTGTATGCCAGGCTGATCTTGAAATCTTTCGACAGTTCGCGTTCTACCACCAGGTTGGCCTGCTGCGAGGAGGCGTACTGGAAATTCTTCGCCACCGGAAACGTGAACGGCAGAATCGTCAGAGGAACCCCATCGGTGAGGAAATTCTGATTGATGAACAGAGAATTGGGCAGTAAAGCGTTAAATCGTTGCTGCTGTGGCAGGTAACCCACATTCGGGATGCCTGTCGTGTTCAGGACGCCCTGAAAGATGGAGGATGCATTCAAGGCTCCGGGATTCGCTGCGACCGGAACAGCCGTTGGAGCCCCGGGTGCAAATATGAGTTGCGACGAAAGCGCTCCATCCGCCGTAATGGAATCGAATGCGATTGCCAGCAGCGGGTGGTCGTAGAAAATGCCATAGGCACCGCGGATCACCGTCTTGCCGCTTCCCGTCGGATCCCAAGCAAATCCAATGCGCGGTTGAATATTGTTTTTGTCCACGGGAATTCCTTCGATAACTCCCAGTGCCTGTTCGGCGGCCGGGTTGAACGCCCCGCTTGGCGCAAATCTCGGCGTCCATTCGATGTCGTATCTCACGCCGTAATTCAGGGCAAAGCGGGGAGTGATCCTCCAGGTATCCTGGATGAATACGCCGAGCGTTTTGTTGTCGAACGGTATGCCGGAACTGCCAATGCCCTGGAGGAAGTCGCCAGGAAACCCCAGACCGTACGCCTGCGGTGCAGAAAAGCCCGGAATCGCCGTGCCGGCGAACGTGCACGCTGGCGTAGGGCAAAGCGAAAAAGTGCTTGGAGAAAGGCCGCTGAAATCAAACCGGCCGCCGTAATCTAGCTGAAAAATCTGGTTTGTGTTCGATCGTACCTGGATAAGGTTCACGTCGGCGCCCCATTTCAACTTGTGCCTTCCCTTCACCCAGGTCATATTGTCCGTCCACTGATTCCGGCGCTCGATTCGGTCCACAGTAGAGAAAGGCTCACGGCCAAAGAAGGCTGTCCCGAGCATATTAACTCCTACATCGCTGCCACCCGGAAGACCTGAAAAGCCGTAATGCAAACCTCGGCGGGCAAATTGGTATCGAAACTCGTTGAAGAGCGAATCGCTAATCGTGGTAGTGTGCTGGCCGACAATTGCGAGATCGCGGGTTTGCTGAGTGGAGGTGCGCGAGCCAGCGTTTTCGCCAAAATTTTGATTCTGCGCGTTTACCTGAATTCCGCTTATCGATGAAGGCGACACATTGGCGCGGATGAAAGAACTGTTCCTCGCATTCCAGATATGGTCGAGCCTAAGCGAGTAAAGGCTGGTACCTTCGGAGATGGGATAGTTACCGACCAAGGTGCCGAGCGGGACGAACGAGGTCGGCAAGGTTACCAAGTTGGAATTGCTGCAAGCCGTTCCTGGCGCGAGCAGGCCGCAATCAATTGGGATGGGAAAGCGCGGCCCGGGTGCCGCAGAAACTCCTTCACTGAAGGCAACAAGTCCCGGATCAATTCCAGTAAGTCCCACGCTTGAGCCGGATCCCCCGAGGGCGAAAATGTTCTGTGCCAGGGCGATGCCGCCGGGAGAGCCCAGCACTGCTGGATTGTTCACAAAGGCCTGCTGCTCTGGAGTGAGCAGAAGGGTTACGCCCGGGACCACGGGGGTTGTGGCAGGAACGAGCCCAAAGGGGCCGGTTCCCGGCAGGCCGGAGCCGATATCGGTAAAGCCCGTCTCTTGCCGGCGAGATATTTCGTAACTGAAAAAGTAGAAGGTCTTGTCCTTCTGGATGGGCCCGCCGATCGTAGCGCCCGCCTGAACTCGGGTATATGACTGCTTTACCGGAACCGCCTCGCCTGTCGTGGGATCAACCTTTACGGAGAAAGGATTACGAGCCTGGATAGCGCTGTCGCGGAGAAACCCGAAAACGTCGCCATGAACTTCATTGGATCCAGAGCGCGTCACGATATTGACCACGCCACCGGTCGCGCGCCCATATTCCGGCATATAGTTATTTGTGATCACTTGGAATTCCTGCACTGCCTCCTGCGAAACGGTGGCGCGCACGCCATTCACGGAATTATCCACGGCGTCCGCGCCGTCTACAGAGACCTCATTCGAACGCGCGCGCTGCCCGCCAAAGTTTAGGCCGCTGGTTGGTGCAGCGCCGATTGATGGCGCGCTATCGCGGCTGGTTTGCGAATCGAGAAGAGTAAAATTGATGTAGCTACGGCCGTCGATTGGTAGGTTATTGATTTGAAGTTGATTCACCGTTGTCGAGATATCGGTCTTCTCCGTATCCACCAGATCGGGCTCCGCTGTCACGTTAACGGTTGCGCCTTGGCTTTGCAGTTGCAACTGGGGATTGTATTCCGGAGTGGTACCGAGCGTCAGCCTAAAGGAGGTGTTGGTCAGTCTCGCAAAGCCCGCAGCTTCCACCATCAACGTGTAAGCACCGGGCGGCAATCCGACGATCTCGTAGTGGCCGTTAGCGTCGCTGGTCACCTCGCGTTCCAGCCCTGTACCAGGGTTCTTGATGGTGACCTCGGCGCCCTTCACGGCGAGGCCCTGCGGGTCCATTACCGTACCCGACAGGTCAACGGTGTTCACCTGCGCCCAGCTTGCTCCCGCGGTCACGAGGACCAGCACTGCTATCAGCAAGGTGAAGCACACAAAGTTATGCCGCGGCATCGCACACCCTCCTAGTTTTTCTCCGCTACACGGCACGAGGCCGCCGGTGCTCGTGAACTGGATTCGCTCTGACCCCGCAGAGCAACCGAGAATGCCCGATTTCTACGCCCGCGACTATCTCTTTGCAATAAATATCTTTAGCTCGTGTTCGAGGACGAAACGAGAAGGAAAAGTCAGAACAGAACCAAATTTTATTCGCGGCTGGAACTTGTGCTGAGTTGGACCAAGGGCTCTGCCGCAGTATTTGCGGAAGAGCCGGAGTCGAAAGTTTGGGGCGAGCGCCAGGCGTCGATAGCGGCAACCTGGTGGACACAGGACACGGTACAGCGCGGGGCGCAGGCTTTTTTGGTAAAGAATTCGCGGTGGCGCTGCTCGTCGGTATATTGCATCAGCGGAATGCCCGGATAACCGCGTTGCTGGGAGCAATAATGGACCAAACCATCCTCGCAAATGTACAGGTAGCGCGAGCCCGCGCGGCATCGCCAGTCGTTTTCCTTTCCGCGCGCTATGTTGTGCTGGAATTTATTGATGCGCGTGAAGGACTGTTTTTCCAGTGAGATAATTTCCTCGAAAATTTCCTGCTCGCGGGTTCCCAGCGGTTCCAGCTGCCCGTTGTGGTCGTGCAAAATTCCCACCGTGGAGGTGAACCCCAAAGCGATGGCGCGATGCGCGACCGCCAGCGCGTCTTCAGGATTGCGCACACCGCTGCCGAGAACTGAATTGATATTCACGTGAAAATCGGCGTGCTCCGCCAGCAACGCGAGTTTCTGGTCCAGAACCTTCAGGCTTTTTTTCGACACGTCGTCAGGCATCACGTTGTCGATACTGATTTGCAAATATTCCAGTCCGGCGCGATTTAGCCGCTCGATGCGATCGGCCACAAGCAGATAGCCGTTGGTGATCAACCCGGCCATCATTCCGTTCTTGCGGATGCGCGCGATGATAGCATCGAGGTCGGGATGCAACAGAGGCTCGCCGCCGCTGATGGTGACGATGGCGGTTCCCATGGCTCCTAGGCGGTCGATGCGCTGGAACATCTCTTCGGTCGGCACCGGGTTGGAAACGTCGTCGAATTCGTTGCAGTAGGTGCAGGCCAGATTGCAGCGACGGGTGGGGATTATGTGAGCGAGCAGCGGGTGGCGCTTCGACGCAAGACCCTTCACGATCATGCGAATCTCGCGAACCTTGCGATGGGCGGCCAGAAGTTTTCGTCGAATTGTTTTGCCTGCGGTCACTGTTTTTCAATCGTTAGGGGTGGCTGCGCCTCGTTTTTGCTGCCAAAAATCCCTCTATGATTATGCCATACCGGGTGCGCATTCCCTTTGCTATGGGACACGCCGTAGCGAATCCCACAAGCCGCAAAACAACCGCAGGTCCATCACACCGGCCAAAATGCGGCCGCATTGGAGGCTTCTTGCTGGTTCATTTTAGTCGGCCCAGGGTTGCCAGATGCGATCCCAGCGGTGGCCCTTCAATTTTTTGAGGAGCGCGGCGTCGAAGGGGCCGGCGTCGCTTAACGCGATATTTTGTTTTACGTGCTGGGGCTTGCGCATGCCGACAATCGTTGTGCTGACAGTGGGATTCGACAGAATGAATCGCAGGGCCATGTCCGGCAGAGCCATTCCGGGTGGCACGATTTTTTTTAGTTCATTCACACGATCTATGGTTTCAGGCAAGTTCTCTGGGCCGAAATATCGCGCGCGCCAGTCGTGCTCCGGGAATTTCGTTTCGCGCGTCATTTTTCCGCCCAGACTGCCCTCATCGAGAGGGACGCGGGCGATCACGCCGACATTCAGTTCGCGGCACACCGGGAATAATTTGTCTTCCGGGGCTTGATCGAAAATGTTGTAGATCACCTGCACGGCGTCCACCAAGCCGCTGCGCAGGGCTTCGATGCCATTCTCCGGTTGCCAGCGGTTGAGGCTGAGGCCGAAGGAACGAATCCACTTGTCAGCTTTGAGTTTCTCGATGGTCTCTCGAAATTCCGGCTCGTGCGCCCAGCTATCGTCCCAAACGTGAAATTGCAGAACGTCGATTGCATCTTCGCGAAGTTTTTCGCGGATCAGCTTGGCGTATTTGAAAACATGCTTGGCGGGAAAAACGTCGCGGTATCTGAATTCCGGCGTGGCGGGCCAGATGTCATTCATGGGAGGAATCTTGGACGCGGCGTAGAGCGGGATATTTTCGGCGTTACGAAATTTATTGCGCGCGAGGATTTCGCCCAGGAGGCCGTCGCTTTTCCCGTTGCCGTAAGCCCAGGCACTGTCGAAAAAATTGCAGCCGAGATCCACGGCCAGTTGCAATGATTTCAGGGATTCCTGGTCGTCCGAGCCAGTCCAATCCCCCATGCCCCATAGGCCGATGGCCATGTCGCTGACCTGAAAACCCGTTCGCCCGAGCGCGCGATATTTCATGATTTGTTCATTTCGCCATTAGCGTAAAATCCTTCCATGAAATCGCGCGATCTAAGAGGGTATGCCATCACAGTGGGAGCGATTCTTGCCGTGCTGTTCCTAATCGTTCTGTGGGGCGCTCGTATACGCGAAATCGTTGGCTGGCTGCGATGATGAAAAAGCTCCTCACCTTCAGGAATTTTTTCTGGCGCGGGAGCCTTCGGTGGGCCAGCGGGCCATTCTGCTAATAGGCGCGCTTTCGCCCTGGCGAATGGGTGATTCTCCCGCCGCTGCGGGTCGCCTCGTTCATCGCCGATCCTAAACCAAATTCCCATTGCGACAATGATAGGAAGTTAGCAATCCGAATTCAAGGGTGCGAGGCGGTGGACTTTTTGTTTAACGAAGCTTTGCGGATTCGGACTTAGCGGCGATGAGGATGGGAATGTCGGGGTCGGCATCTTTCCATGAGGTTAAAAACTCCTGATAGGATTTGCGCGCCGCGACCGGGTCGCCTGCTAGAGCATGGGCACGGCCGAGCCAAAGATGTGCGAGGGCTCCGAAGGGACAATTGACCACCGCGGCGCGTTGATCGATGAATTTCTGGAATTCCCCGGCGGCTTCGCTTCCCTGGTGCAAGAGCAAGTAGGCTTGACCGCGCAAATACGCGGGGTACATGAGCGAGCCGCCTTCCAGTTGAGGACGCGGATAAGCCAGTTCAGATGGCTTTGCGGCCTCGAGAATTTTGATGGCTTCGGCGGGCTTGCCTCGATCCAGCTGAATAGCAGCGCGAATCGAGGGCAGCCAGTAGGTATTCAGTTCAGCGTTCTGCGGGGAACGCTTTTCGAGACTGTCGGCCAGGACTTGCGCCTGCGCGGCAGCTCCAGCGCGCGCTAGCACCAACGCCGCGAGCACTTGCGTGTCGAGCGTGTTAGCCAGACCGAGACTTTCTCTGACGCCTTCCTTGGCTTGACTGGCATTCCCGAATTCCGCTTCTCTCACCGCCTCGTTCATCTGCCAGATTGCGGCGACCTCTTGGAGCTCGTTCCTCCGGGCCGATTCCACGGCGCGCCGGGAAAGATCCCGCGCCTTTGTGAGCTGGCCGGAATAGGCCCGGGTATCGGACTGCTGGCTGAGCAGCCAGTCCTCGGCTCCGGGCATGCTGGTGGCGAGGCCAATCTGACGCTGCATCTCCGCTAGATCGTTTTCTAGAAATGCGACGACGTACAAATCCGCATGTAGAAAAGCGTTATCGAGGCCGCGGTCAACCGCCTTGCGATACGTTGCCTTGGCTTCCGCGAGACGATTCAGCGGAGTGTAAACTTCCATCAGGTTTGAGTAGATCACCGCGACATCCGGACTCAAGCGAATGGCGTACAGGTCTTCGGAGACTCCTTTTTCATAGCGTCCCATATATTCGGCGCTCAAGCCGATCATTTGGTGGGGAAGGTGATCTCGTGGATAGGCGCGGGACCAGATTTCACAAGTCTGGTTGGCCTTTTCCAGTTCTCCAGTGACGCCGAAATAGTACAGCGCAGTGATAAAGAACCTCTCCGACTCGCTGACGTGTTCCCGGAGTTCGTACGCCTTCAGAATATTTTCCGTAGCCTGACCAGGCTCTCCGAGGCCTATATAGTTGTAACCGAGGCTGGCGTAAGCCAGTGCGAAATTCGGGTCGAGCTCGATGGCCCGCTCGAAGAATGGGATGGCTTCGACTAAGCTCATTTCGTGCGAAGTTTTGACCGCTAGGCTTAGGGCTTTCAAGGCTTCCAGAGAAGGAGTGCTGGCCTGCTCGATGGGGGTGTCGTATTTCTGGATCGACGCTAAAGATTCGCCCAACTTCCCGCGCAATCCCCGCGCGGCCTTGCCGAGTGCGGCCAGAACATGGGTCTTGTCTTCGGAACTGACTTGTTCGCGTGCGAGGTTTTCGCCCGTGCGGCAATCTACGGCATTCAAACCGACTACGTATTCGCTCTCGAGCTTCGCAATCGAACCATTGATTACGGCGGCGCTTCCCACGCGCTGGCAAAGGTCGCGCGCGCTATCGGGCGTAAGCCGTGCGTCCGATGCGCGACCCATCAGCTTCAAGGTGGCGTGAACCTTTTCGTCCGACAGGATAGCGAGGAACGGCGACTGCGCCAGTTGCACCGCCAGACCTTGCTTCAAGGCGTCGTCAAACACAGGATCGCCGGTGGAGTTCGAAAAATCGGAGATGACGATGGTGTCTTTTTCAGTGAGCGCGGGAGTTCTGCGAGCGAAAAAGTATGCTGCGGCCGCGATTGCAGTGGTGACAACCGCTATGGCCACCGCGATTTTCCATCGAGGAGGCGCGAACCGCACAGTCCCGGTTGGCTCGGCTTTGGATCCGGCTCCGTTCTCCTGCGCAGGTGAGCCAATTTCCCTGACAGAAGGCGACTCAGGGACTTTGGTTGCTTCCACTGGAGGACCCACGAAACGGTAGCCACGCTTGGGAAGAGTTTCGATGAAGCGAGGTTTGTCCACTTCATCGTTCAGGGCCACGCGAAGCTTCTTCACCGCCGTGTTGAGGCTGTGGTCAAAGTCCACGAAGGTGTCCTCGGGCCAAAGCCGTTCGCGAAGCTGTTCTCGTGTGACTACCTGCCCGGGCTGAGCCACCAACATCGCCAGAATTTGAAAGGGTTGCTCCTGAAGCTTGATCTTGTGGCCGCTTTTGTAAAGCTCGCCCGCGCGCAGGTCGAGCGTGAAGGTATCAAAACGCAGAGTTGCGAGCTCATCGGGGGGCGGTGGCATGCGATTCGCCTCGGATGCTGGGAATATACCATCCCGCATTCCAGCGAGTTAAACCCTTTCTCTTCCGCAGTTTGTTGGTTCAGTCAGAGTTCACCCGCAGTTGATTCCCTGTGCATTGAAGGTTTTCCGGCAAAGCAGGAAATTGGGGCAGTTCATGACGCCCAGTTTGGCCGGGCAGCCAGGACCTGAAAAATAAACGAAACGGAGGATTCCATGAAAGCGAAAATTATCGCAATGGCGGGCGCGGTCTTGATCTCAATTATAGGGGGCGGTGTGTGCCGGGGGCAGTCGCGGTCACTGGAAGTAAACGTCCCATTCACATTCGAGGTTGGAAACAAGGCGATGCCGGCAGGAAGCTACCGAGTTGAGTCGATGCCAACCGGGAACGGGTCGCTCCAAGTGCTCCGCAACAATAGCGGAGAAGCGCGGCTCGCGATTTCAACGATGGCTACCGCCACGAACGGCGGAACACCCGGTCCGTCACTAGTTTTCCACCGATATGGAAATCGCTACTTCCTCGCTCAGATCCGGACCGCTGGCGGACATGCGCGTGAACTATACCCGTCGTCTCAGGAAAAAGAACTCGCGCGCTCTGAACCTGGCGTCCAAGTCGCACTCCTGGTTCAAACTCCCGCTGAGAAGAGGTGAAATGCGCGTGCGTTAGGCGAGAGCGCCATTTTATTCGTGGCGGAGGGCGACCATGGGGTCAACTTGCATGGCGCGGCGGGCGGGGACGAAACCGGCGAGGGCGGCTACGGCTGCGAGAGTGAAAGCGACGGCGGCCAGCGTGGTGGGGTCGTTTGCGGAGACGCCGAAAAGCATGTGGCCGATCAGGTGAGAAGCGGCGAGAGCGCAGGGCAGCCCGACGGCGAGGCCGACCGCGGCCAGGATCAGAGTTTCACGCAAGATCATGCGGAGAATCGTGGATCGCGAAGCGCCGAGTGCGACGCGAATGCCTATTTCGTTCGTTCTGCGCGACACGGAATAGGAAATCACGCCGAAAATTCCGGTAGCGGCTAGGATCAGGGCCATGGCGGCAAAAAGTCCGAGCAAAAAAGTACGGAAGCGCTGCTGCGAGACCGAAGCGTTGAGCAGGTCGGGCAATTTCGCGACATCGGTTACAGGCAAGTCTTTATCGATTTTCTGAACTTCCTGACGGATGGCGGCGGCTACAACGGACGTACTCAAGGTGCTTTTCACCACTAAATTAGCTCCCCAAAAAGGCGCCTGGGCGAAAGGCACGTACATCATGGGGCCGGGAGCGTCACCGAGCGAGGTGTCGCGCACATCGCCGACGATTCCGACGATTTCGCGCGAGACATCGCCGTTGGGAGGAAAGCCAAAGTTTAGGTGTTTGCCGATGGGGTCTTGATTTGGAAAATAACGTTGCGCCAGTGCTTTGCTGATCAGCGTGACGCGCGACGCGGAGGCGATATCTTGCTGGTTGAAGAGTCGGCCGGACAAGAGTGGAATTCCCATCACGCGAAAATAGTTGGGACTGACCGAGACATAGTTCGCGAGGCGCGAATCGGATTGGGACGCCGCAGGAACGCCGACGATCTCGAAGCCGAGGTTGATATAGCCGTCGGCGATCGGAACGGGGATGGCGATGGCGGAATCCTGCAACCCGGGTTGAGCCTGGATGCGGGCGAGCAATTGGTCAGAGAAAGCGGTCCACTGTTGCGGCTTGGAATACTGAAATTGAGGAAGCGAGACCTCGGCTTTCACGATGTTGTGAGATTCGAAGCCGGGGCTGACCGAGGTGAGCTTGGAAAAACTGCGCAGCAGCAAGCCGGCGGCTACCAATAAAACCATGGCGAGGGCAATTTCCGCTGCAGCGAGAAAGCTGCGCGCACGACGACGATTGCCGCTTTCGCCGGAACGGCCACTGCCTTCGCGAAGGCTTGCTTGGATGTCCGACTTGGATGCGAAAAGCGCGGGGACCAAACCAAAAGCAACGCTGGCGATGGCGGAGAGTGCGAGCGCGAAAATGAGAACGAAATTATCCACCCGGATCGCGTTCACTCGCGGCAGGTTGTCGGGCAGGAGCGAGCTGAGAGCTCGAACGCCCCAATAAGCGAGAGCGATTCCTACTACTCCACCGAAAAAACCGAGCACCGCGGTTTCACTAAGCAATTGGCGAATGATGCGACTGCGGCCGGCGCCGAGCGCGGTGCGGACAGCGATTTCTTTCGAGCGAGAAGTGGCGCGCGTGAGAAGCAAGTTGGCAATATTGGCGCAAGCGATTAGTAGCACGAGGCCGACAGCACCGAGGAGAACCAGCAGCGCGGTTCTAACATCTCCCACAATTTCTTTCTGCAACGGCACGAGACGGACGGTCCAGCCTTTATTCTCCGCCGGATATTCGCTCGCCAACCTTTCGCTGATGGTGTCCATTTCGGCCTGAGCCTGAGCTATGGAAACACCGGGCTTCAGGCGCCCGAAAACTGGCAGCCAATGCCCTCCACGTCGAGCCATCCAGCTTCCAAACAGAGGGTCCTGAACGAGCGGTATCCAGACTTCCTGCCTACTGTTGATGAGAGGAGAGCGGAAATCCGCGGGCATGATACCGACGACAGTAAACGGACGCTTGTCGAGGATAATCGAACTTCCAAGGATCTTTGGATCTTCCCCTAGGGTGCCGCGCCACAGATTCTCGCTCACGATTACGACGGGTGGCGCACCCTGCTTGCCGTCCTCAGGGAAAAAAATGCGGCCTTGTAGTGGCTTCACATCGAGAAGCGCAAAGTGCTCCGGCGTCACGACGGAAGTGTTCACGACGGAAGGTTCGCCACGTCCTGTGAGTGTGAGTTGGTGAAAATCAACTGTCGCGAGTTCGCTAAAAACATGATTCTGAGCGCGCCACTGTTCGAAATTCGGATACGAAGTGCCAGTTTCCGGAACTCCGTCCTGGTTGTTCGCCTCAAATGCGGTGACCAATTGGCCGGGATTCGTGTAAGGCAGCGGCTTTAGGAGCACGGCATAAACGACGCTGAAGATAGCGGTGTTGGCGCCGATGCCGAGAGCCAGAGTGAGCACGGCAACGGCGGTGAAGCCGGGATTTTTGCGCAACATACGGAAGGCGTAGCGCGCGTCCTGAAGAAAAGTTTCGATGACGGGCAAGCCGTGGAGTTCTCGGTTGGTTTCCTTGAGTTGCGTGACTCCACCGAGCTTGATGCGAGCAGCGCGTCTGGCTTCTTCCGGCGGCATGCCTCGGCGAATATTTTCCTCGGTGAGCATATCGAGATGGGAATCGAGCTCGTTGGCAAAATCTTGATCGACTCCACGCGGCCAGAGCCACGTGCGAGTGCGAGAGGCGAGCGTCGTTATCCAGGCAAACATTAGGATAAGTCCACCTGCGATGGTTGATGAGCGGGGTCAAAATCGCCCCAGATGAAATCCATTACGCCGACCGTGGCTGACGACAAGCCAGATGCATAAATGCCAAACTTTGATAAGGCGTCGCGATTTAACATCGACGAACCTCCTTCTTCAGCCGGGGCAGATAACCATAGTGAGGCAGCGCGTTCACAAAATTATCCGCGGTCCGCGAGGCGCAGGACGCGGCCAATCACGGTTGAAATGCGGACCCAATTTTCTGCTTCGGCGTTGAGCTGCTCACGACCTGACCTGGTGATGGAATAGAATTTTGCCTTCCGGTTGTTGTCCGAGGTGCCCCAAGCGCTGGAGATCCAGCGTTTCTGCGTCAGGCGAACGAGAGAAGCGTAGATCGTGCCCTGATTGATCTGTAAGGCCTCTTCGCTGATTTGTTCGATGCGGCGGGCGAGGCCGTAGCCATGCTGCGGGCCCATGGCTTCGAGAGTTTTCAGCACCATCAAATCGAGCGTGCCCTGGAGAATGTCGGATTTGTCGGCAGCCATGCGGCCTCCTGTGGCGTATAAACAGGAGTTTCGCAAGAGACATGTGGGATGTCAACAGGAGATTTCCCGCGCACATGAGCCGCTCTCGGGGCTGTGGCTTAACCACTGAACAAATCCGGCACGGCATTCGTACAATCATTGGGGCGGGAGGCGGGCAAATCGTGAAAGACATTCGTTACGCGCTACGACAATTCGCCAAGGCGCCGATCTTCACGGTAACGGCAATTTTGACTTTAGCGCTTGGAATTGGCGCGACTACTGCCATTTTTACGCTGGTGCATGCCGTTTTGTTGAACTCCCTGCCTGTGAGCAAACCCAGCGAACTGTATCGCGTGGGCGACGTGGAAAATTGCTGCGTCAATGGCGGCCTGCAGGACAATTGGTCGCTTTTTTCCTACGACAAATACAAGACTTTCCGCGATAACACGCCTGGCTTCGTGGAGCTGGCCGCGTTTCAGTCGGGAAACGACTTGATTGGTGTGCGCCGGGGCGGCAGCAACCAGCCTGCCCAATCCATGAGGAGCGAGTTCGTTTCAGGAAATTACTTTGCCATGTTTGGTATCGGCCCGTATGCGGGGCGCATGCTGATGCCGGACGATGATCGCAAAGGCGCGTCGCCGGTCGCGGTGATCAGCTATCGCGCCTGGCAGCAGAAATTCGGCGGCGACCCGTCGGTGGTGGGAGGGGCGTTCACCATGAACGGCCAGCCTTTCACCGTGGTTGGAGTGGCGCCGCCCGCCTTCTTCGGTGATCGCCTGACGGACCCTGCGGCGTTTTGGATTCCAATTGCCGATGAGCCCCTTATCGACGGCACCATGGCCTTGGTGAATTTCCCGCAGCAAGATTGGCTCGACGTAATCGGCCGCATTGCGCCGAGTGCTGACCCAAAACAAATCGGCGTACACATGCAAGTGGAGTTGCAGCAGTGGCTGTTGAGTCCCGTCGCGCAATTGCAGCCGGGGGAGCGCGACGCAGTGGCTAAGCAAACACTTCGGCTTTCACCGGGAGGGGCCGGTGTTCAAGCGCTGCGTGATGAATACCATTCCAGCCTGAATCTACTGATGTGGATTTCCGCGCTGGTGTTGGCAATCGCCTGCGCGAACGTCGCGAACTTGATGCTGGTGCGAGCTAGCACGCGAAAACTTCAGACCTCCATACGAGCGGCGCTGGGTGCGTCTGCCGGGCGCCAGGTGCGGCAGGTGCTCACCGAGAGCGTGGTGCTGGCACTGCTTGGAGGCGTGGTGGGCGTGGCTATCGCGTTCGGAGCGACCCGGCTAATTTTGTACCTCGCGTTTCAAAACACGTATGTCGCGATTCACGCTTCGCCGTCGTTGCCCGTACTGGCGTTCACATTCGCGGTGGCTGTCATCACGGGGATTCTGTTCGGCGTGGCTCCGGCGTGGATTACAGCCAATGCTGCCCCTGCGGATGCACTGCGTGGCGCTGGGCGTTCCACCGGGCGAAGCGGCGGCTGGACGCAGAAATCACTGGTGATTGCGCAAGCTGCACTTTCGTTGGTACTGCTTTCCGCAGCGGGATTGTTGACACAGAGTCTTCATAACATGCAGGGGCAAAATTTCGGATTTGAAACACCCAACCGGTACATCCTGCACATCGATCCGGAAATGGCGGGATACAAACCGGCACAGATGCAATCTCTATTTCGCCAGTTACACGATTCGCTGGCAGCAATTCCTGGAATCGGGCAGGTGAGTTTTTCGCTGTATACTCCGATGGAGGGCGACAATTGGGGCGAGACCGTTTATATCGAGGGGCAGGCCCCGCCACCGCCCGATTCCAATCAGAACAACGCTTCGTGGCTCCGCGTCAGTGCCGGTTACTTCGAAGCCCTGGGGACCAAAATCCTGCAAGGGCGCTCCATCAGCGAGCAGGATTCACCTACGTCGCAGCGCGTAGCGGTTGTGAATCAGACATTCGCCAAACATTTTTTCAAGGACGAAAACCCGCTGGGACATCATTTCGGCTATATCAGCCAGAAGAATGCCGGAGACTTCGAAATCGTTGGCGTAACGGAAGACACTCAATATCGCGAGCCAACCCGCAAAATCCCGCCAATGTTTTTTCTGTCGTCCACACAGAGCGTCACGTTCGACAATCCGCGTTTCATCGCTTTTGAAGATCGCTCGCATGAACTGAACGCCGTGGAACTGAGAACGCTTGGGAAAGTGACGGGTTTGGAAGCACAGGTAAGGCACGCACTCGCGGAGGTGAACCCGGATCTCGCGGTCATCGACTTCCTGAGCTTTGGAGAGCAAGTAGACAACAATTTCTCGCAGCAGAAGTTGATCGCAAAACTTACTTCCATGTTCGGATTACTGGCGCTGGCGCTGGCGTCGGTGGGACTTTACGGAGTGACGGCATATTCGGTGGAGCGTCGCACGAATGAAATTGGAATTCGCATGGCGCTAGGTGCCGGCCGGATTAATATTTTGAAACTTGTTTTGCAGGGAGCGCTGGTGCAGATGGGAATCGCACTGGCCATCGGCATTCCAGTGACGATCGGCGCCGGCCGCGCGATGGCTACTCAGCTTTTTGGCGTGAGACCCTACGATCCGCGTGTGCTTCTGATCACCACCGGCGCACTCGCACTTGCCGCTTTCCTGGCGGCCGTGGTTCCGGCTCGGCGCGCAGCTACAATGGACCCCATCCGCGCGTTGCGCACAGAATAAGCATTACCACGACCGATGTGAGAGGGAAAAATCCGGCCAGGATGGCCTCCGCTTAGAAGGACGAAGAAAACCCACAAGCAGACAATCCGATTCGCGAAATCCTTCGGCTGCCATCCCTTCGCTCCACGACTGCCCAACCCCTTGGGAGTCTTCACATCCTTCGCGGGCTGCTAAAATCGAGCCGGACGCGGGCGACTCTTCTTTTATCCAAGGAGGCTCGCCCGACCTCTCGCAGGAAATTTCCCGGATCTCTGCAGAAAAGACAAACTCAACCG
>Ga0307477_10001334_pt1 | contig 21299 bp, 19 predicted proteins | sample atmos_gasesECM2C_FD_203316 | JGI IMG/M metagenome (GOLD analysis project Ga0307477, IMG submission 203316) | Hardwood forest soil microbial communities from Morgan-Monroe State Forest, Indiana, United States - atmos_gasesECM2C_515 | ecosystem: Environmental > Terrestrial > Soil > Temperate...
CAGACAGTCTTGCGGGACGAGGAATCTCTTGTCCACCTAACCGCCGGGTGCAGTACGGCATCCAACGCTGATAAGCTTGGGGAAATCAGGAAAAGGGAGAATTGAGAGATGGCAAAGAATTTGGTGGCGCAGGTTGGCAAGGCGGGCGGAGAGTTCGAACTGGTTGAGCGGGAGATTCCAACGCCCGGAGCGGGCGAGGTACGGATCAAAGTGAGAGCGTGCGGGATTTGTTTTAGCGACCACATGGTGAAGGACGGCGCGTGGCCGGGATTGCAGTATCCGCGCGTGCCGGGGCACGAGGTTGTGGGTGTGATCGATGAAGTCGGCGCGGGCGTGACGGAATGGAAGAAAAGCGATCGCGTGGGAGTGGGTTGGCATGGCGGGCATGACTTTGTTTGCCCGAGCTGCCGGCGCGGGGATTTTGTGGCGTGCGTGAATGGAGCGATCACCGGGTTTACGCGCGATGGCGGTTATGCGCAGTTCATGCTTGCGCGGCATGAGGCATTGGCGGCGATGCCCGATGGGCTTGATTGGGCGGACGCAGGCCCGTTGCTATGCGCGGGAATCACGACGTTCAATTCGCTGCGGAACAGCGGGACGCGCGCAGGAGACCTGGTAGCCGTGCTGGGGATCGGCGGGCTGGGGCATTTGGGAATTCAGTATGCGGCGAAATTCGGGTATCGCGTGGTGGGGATGGGACGCGGGCCGGAAAATGCGGTGCTGGCGAAGAAGCTGGGGGCGTTTGCGTACATTGATACCAAGGCGACGAATGGTGCGGAAGAGTTGAAGAAGCTGGGGGGAGCGAAGTTGATCCTGGCGACGCCGCCGAATGCAAAGGCGATGGCTGACCTCGTGGATGGATTGGGCGTGGGAGGGAAACTGCTGATCGTTGGAGCGCCATTTGAGCCCATGGAGATTTCGGCTTTGCAGCTGATTATGGCGCGACGGGCGGTCCAGGGTTGGCCTGGGGGGACGGCAATGGATTCGCAGGAGACGCTGGCGTTCAGCGCGTTTGCAGGAGTGAGGCCGATGGTCGAGAAGTTTCCTCTTGAAAAAGTTAACGAAGCTTACGCCCGCATGGTGAGCGGCAACGCACAATTCCGCGTCGTCTTGACCATGTAACCAAGACCCGTCTCGGCCCTTAATTTGATACGCTCCTGCACCCTCCCTCTCGTCTGTCATCCTGAAGCCATCCGACAAGGATGGCTGAAGGACCTCAACTTTCACGCGACCGACCAACAAATGTCTCCAGATGATGCCCCTCGCCCGACTTGCTTCACCTCAGTAGGCCCATACCCCCTCCCCCCTATTTTTTTGTAAGTGTTCATTCCAAAGATAGTTAAAGTCTTTTGTTTTGTTACACTTTTGCAAGTGTTGATTCTAAAGGGGCTTAGGGGGGCGGTCTGTTTGCAAGAAAGTAACTGGGTCAGACACGAAGATTTTGAAGGAGTTAGAAGAACTACGTGGCGGGCGCCCATTGTTCGCAGAGCACCCTCCTACGCCAGGTCTACGGCGGGCAGGCGGAGGAAGCGTGCCGACTTAACGGAGCCATTATAGCATATTGGTACCGTATGTCAATGATTACTTGTAAGTGGTTTGGATGCTGAGGGATAGCGCGGCGCCCGCCGCGGCGGGGGGGATCTGCTTTTTGCTCTTTCAGTCGCCCTGCTCCCTAGCGCCAGGCTTTGCCCCGGTTTGTGGAGCGTGCCTTCTGCGTCCCGGTGGCCTTTACCGGGAACTCCCCGCCTCCCGGCTTGCTGCCCTGGCGCCAACGCTTTCATCGCGCCGCATCAGGACGGCCAAATCCACTCGACGCCTGGGGGCTAGACCGCATCTAAGTTCGAAGAGGAATAAGAGCCTATGGCCACATCCGAGCCCGAATTCCCTGTAGCCAAGTCCGAGCCGACCCCAGCAACCACTGCATCCGCCGGGCTGACTCGAGCAACGAATCAGGAAAGAGCTTTGGACGCCGCTGCCACCGTAATAAGCGTGGTGCCTTGGCTTGGCGGCCCAGTCAGTCAGGTGCTCTCGGGGATGTCCATCGAGCGCAAGATGGACCGTGTCAAAGAAGTGCTCGACGGATTAGCTCAAGACTTAAGTGATTTCCACTCCGAGGCTTCTGAGACTTACGTCCATTCAGACGAGTTTCAAGAGGTTTTGGAGCGAACCCTCCGCCAAGTTGCGGACGAACGGAACGAGGAAAAACGACGCATTTACCGCCTGTTCTTGAAGCGAACAATTGAGACGCCAGGCGAGCCGTATGACGAGCAGAGGCGGTTCTTGCACACTCTTGAAGAGATCCAAGGAGACCACCTTCGCATAATGAGGGCGATGCTCCAAGAGCCGGAAGCGAATCTAGGCGACATGGGCTCTCCACATCAGACACTATGTAGGAGAGTCCCGGATATGCCCCAGGAGCGCATAGCAGACCTCGTTGGCCAGCTCAACGACATGCGCGTCACGAACTTGACAGGTCTGAATACAATGATGACCGCACACGGCGCAGCGAACCTATCTCACGCACTGACTCCCTACGGGCGCAGATTCATCGCCTTTCTTTAGCGACCGCCTCCGCCACTGCCGCCTTTGATTTTCAACTGTCCCATAACCGAAACGCCCGACCCGCGCGCAAAGGTTCACGGCGCACGAACGGCCCACCCGCCCAGTACTTGTGGCACAATGAATTCCTGTTAGGGCACCATTCGTTCTGGGTGCTCCTACCCTTAATCTACAGAGGTGTTCAGTGAGTTTAACTGGCCCACTTTCGAGATTGACTCCGCCGCCAGGCTACCTTCAACCAATCGAAAATCTTGTCTTCAAGGACAAAACAATTCTTCTGGACGGCTATCGCTTTAAGAACTGCTCGTTCGTGAACTGTGTGCTCCTGGTTAGCTCGGGAAGGTTCCGACTTGAGGAGTGTTTTCTTCACGCAGGGTGGTGGGCAAATTTTGAGGGCAATGCGTTAAACGTCATGAAACTCGCATCAATCTTAGATTGGAGTTCGGTGGGAGCGCAGTACAGGGCCGAGTGGCATCCAAATGGCGGCGTGAGCATCACATGAAGTTCGACCCGGAGAATCTTCTTCATAATATCGAGCTAAGACTTCGCGGTCGGACTGCGATCTTCGCCGTCAGTGAAGGAGTGATGGTTGTCGCACTATGGTTGGTTTTGAAGGATTATTCAACCCACCCCGTACTCTCGATTATAGGTTGTTCACTTCTCCTCTTAGGAATCTTAGGCTTTCCATTGCTAGGTCTCTTAGGCAAAGCAAGACCCGACGAAGCTCCGATAAAGTCTTTCACTAACATTGAGCAGCTTGGTGTGTCGATAGTGCACGGTATTGGTTCGCATCGGGAGATGGTTCAGATCATGAGGGCAATTTGGGGAGGGCGAAGAATTCCTCCGCCGTCTTACACTGTAAATGGTTCAGCTGGTAACGAAAAAAACTACACTGCACTAAACTCGGAGCAAGCGAATGCCATCGTCGAACAGATTGAACATGAAATAGACAAACTATTGGGCGACGCAATAACTGCACCCGCGCCACCGACCGCTGACCACCAACTTGAACAATCGGACTCCAACACTCAGGGAACGTTACCGGGGGCGAAAGGAAAAACGTTCACCCCTTAGCAGGGCTTACTCTTCACGGCCGGGTGTCCCGGGTGCAGATGGGGTTTACGCCGACCGGGTCGGGGCACTTGGGGTTTTGACTTCGCTTTTTTCGTGTTCGTCACTCCGTCTTCCGCACCGTTTAACCCGCCCCATCGCCGTTCAACCCTCAATTTTCCCCATTCACTGCTTATTACTTAACCTATCCGTACTGGCATGCTATCCTTCCACATGTTTGTTTACACTGAGCCTCGAAGTGCCAAGCTCCAGCCCCGATTTGCTGCCCCCAGTCGGTCCCCGCGCTTCCACACCGGCGACTGGCCAGATCGTTTGCAAAGTAGTTACGCTAAGGACTCCAACGGACACTTGTATCCCTTTTCTTTTCAATACATTTTCCGGCCATCATCCCCGTCGTGGCCCAACAGGAAGCCTCTTATTCTCTTTCCTTTCATACGCTTGCGGACACTTTCCCCCGCAACAGGGGGGTACACCCCCCTCCCCCAATCTTCATGGAGGGACCATCGCCGGTCCACCTCCCTTGCCCTTGCTCCCAGCGGGGTCTATCCTGAAAGCGACACTCTCATGAAGCGCGTCTACCTGGACCACAACGCCACCACGCCCGTCGAGCCCGAAGTCCTCGACGCCATGCTGCCCTATTTGTCGGCAGAATTCGGCAACGCCGCCTCCATCCATTCCTTCGGCCAGCGGGCGCGGGCGGCCGTCGAGACCGCGCGCGAATCCGTCGCCGCATTGCTCGGGGCACGCCCCCAGGAAATCGTCTTCACCAGCGGCGGCACGGAATCCGACAATCACGCCATCTTCGGGATCGTCGAAGCTGCGGGCGGGCGCGGCAGGCACGTGATCACCACGACGATTGAACACGAAGCCGTTCTGAACACCTGCCAGGCTCTCGAAAAGCAAGGTGTCTCCGTCACTTATCTTTCCGTAGACCGCGACGGCCTCATTGATCTCGAAGCCCTGCGCCGCGCCATCCGCCCCGAGACCGTGCTCATCTCCATCATGCACGCCAACAATGAGCTGGGAACGCTCGAGCCCCTGGAAGAAATTGGCCGCATCGCCGCCGAAGCTGACGTCTACTTCCACACGGACGCCGTGCAATCCGCCGGCAAGCTCCCCATCGACGTCAAGTCAATCCGAGTGGACTTGCTCTCTCTCTCCGGCCACAAGTTCTACGCGCCGCAAGGCATTGGCGCCCTCTATATCAAAAGCGGAACCCGTTTGCGGCAGTTGCTCTACGGCGGGCATCACCAGCGGGGATTCCGGCCGGGCACGGAAAACGTCGCCGGCATCGTTGGCCTTGGCAAAGCCGCCGAAATGGCCCGCGCGGCGCTGGCGCAAGATGCAAAGCGCATAAGCGCCTTGCGCGACAAACTGGAGCACGGCTTGCTCGCGCGCGTCCCCGATTCCAGCGCGAACGGCGCTCGCGCACCGCGCACGCCCAACACGACAAATCTTCTCTTCCCCGGCCTGGAAGGCGAAGCTCTCGTGATTGCGCTCGACTTGAAGGGCTTGGCCTGCTCCACGGGCGCGGCCTGCTCTTCCGGCGCTCTCGAGCCCTCGCACGTGCTCACTGCGATCGGCCTTCCTCCGGAAGAAGCGCGAGCCAGCTTGCGCTTCAGCCTGGGACGCCACACCACCGCCGAAGAGATCGACTTTGCGTTGCAAGTCGTCCCCGCCGCGGTCGCGCAGTTGCGCGAACTCTCTCCCACCTATCGCAAGGTGGCCGAAGCCCGGTAAAATAAACTTTTGATGATCACATCACCCCAATTCGTCACCTTGCCTGGCCGCGCCGAAATGCAATCGGGCCTCGTCGCCGTCGCTATGTCCGGCGGCGTGGACTCCTCCGCAGTCGCGGCCCTCCTGCAGCAACAAGGCCGCGAAGTTGTCGGCCTGACGATGCAGCTCTGGAACCAGCGCCGCCTCCCCGAATTGCAGGGTGAGGGCCCGGCACAGCACCGCTGTTGTTCGCTCGACGATGTCTACGACGCCAAGCGCGTCGCGCAGCATCTGAATTTTCCGCACTACGTCGTGAACTTCGAGGAGCAATTTGAACGGCGCGTCGTCCGCACCTTCGTGGACCAATATCTTTCGGGGCGCACGCCCATCGCCTGCACCAACTGCAATACCGACGTGAAGTTTGAGCCGCTTCTTCGCATGGCGCGTCAGATTGGCGCGGAGCGCCTGGCGACCGGCCACTACGCGCGCATCCGCCAAAACGAAAAATCCGGACGCTGGGAACTCCTCCGCGCGCGCGATGAATCGAAAGACCAGTCCTATTTCCTGTGGGGGCTTTCGCAGGAACAGCTCTCGCGAAGCGAATTCCCGCTCGGCGAGCTTACCAAACAGGAAGTGCGCGCGCTGGCGCGCCGCGTGAATCTTCCCGTCGCGGAAAAACCCGAAAGCATGGAGTTGTGCTTCGTCCCGAATGGCAATTATGTGCAATTCATCCAGGCTTATTCGCGCGAACGCGGAGTCCCGCTCGAAAATGGCGAAGGAGAAATTGTCAACGAGGAAGGCGGCGTGATTGGCCGCCACACGGGGGTCCATCAATTCACGATTGGCCAGCGCAAGGGCCTCGGCTTCGCCGCTGGCAAACCGCTTTACGTCCTGTCCATCGACCCGGTAAATAATCGCGTCGTTGTCGGAGAAGACGCCGCGCTGCGAACGTCACTCTGCGAAATTGAAAACGTAAATTGGATTTCCCGCGAAATTCCAAACGCGCCTTTGCGCGCCGCAGTGAAGATCCGCCACAAGCATGAAGCCGCCGCGGCTACCGTCGAAGCGACGGACTCCACACGCGCACGCGTGACGTTTGACGCGCCGCAGCGCGCCATCACACCCGGCCAAGGCGCCGTTTTTTATTCCGGCGACGTTGTCCTCGGTGGTGGCTGGATTCGTTAGAAAATGAAAAGATTCGAGGGGAAATTTCAGTCAAGGTTTAAATAAAAAGTTCTTCTTCGTGCTCGAGCGGCTCATCGGGATTCGCTCTCCCACGCCGCGAACGCAGCAGATCAAGTCCCACCTTGATGCCTTGCACCAGCGCCGAAGCTTTGCGCACCGGGCGCCAGAAACTCGTGCGGAATTGCGACCCCGCGTCCTCCACCGCTTCAAGCGCTCCCGTCAAAATCCTGTCGGCATGAACAAGCTGCCCACGCAAACGGTCCGCAGCCTCCGTGACCACGCGGTCCACCTTCTGCGCTTGCCCTCTCGCAAGGTAAACTATATGAGAGGCGTCCGCCACCATGCCGGAAATCTTCGGCTGCGCATCATCGAGCAGGATCTGAATCCGCGTCAGGATAGGGCCAACCCGTGCCTGCAATTCGCCCACGAGCCGGTTTACGTTCTCCGTTGTGCGGCGCATCTGGAAATACAACGCCGCCAGGATTGCCATTTGAAGAACGACGGCCACCGCCGTCACCGCAGTAAAGATCGCCACCCACGTTTGCATTCCAACCCCGCGCGCCCCCGCAAAAGGGGCACAATCCTACCACTACCCTGCTACCGGCCCGTCCCGCTTCAGGACTTCGACTCCCGCAGATATGCTTCGCGGCCAGCCTCGACTGCGGCAGAAATCGAATCTTTCTTGCGCGACGCCACTTCCTTGCTGCGCTCGATCAAATCGTCCGCGCGTTCGCGGAGTTCGCGCGCCTTACGTTGCGCGAAGTCACGCCCTTCATCCGCCTTCTTCGATAAGAAATCGCGCGTCTCATCTCCAGACTTGGGAGCGAAAAGTATTCCCACCAGTGCGCCGATGCCGAGACCCACGAGGAAATAAGTGACCTTGGAACCTACGTTGTCCGCCATAACAACCTCCTCGGAAACGGTAACATAGGTCGTATCGAGCGGCAACACAGGCTAACCATTAAGTGTCTCAATCACCGGTTATTGGGTGCCGCGTCGCTTTCGAGGTGCGCCAGGATTTTTTCCGCCGTCTTTGCGGAAACTACCTGGCTTAACTTCTCCTGACCTGCCTTCTTCAAATTGGCAACGCTCCCGTACTCGCGCAGAAGCCTCTGCGCCGTTTTCGGCCCAACCCCGGGAATCTCACTCAGTAGCGTCTCCGTCTGCCGTTTCCCGCGCCGCTGGCGATGGAAGGTTACGGCGAAGCGGTGCGTCTCATCTCGAATTTGCTGGATCAGGTGGAGTACCGGAGAATGGCGCTCCAGGATTACGGGCTCATCTTCCTGGCCATAGATGTAGAGAATTTCTTCTTTTTTTGCGATGCTCACGAGCGGCTGATTGATGATTTGCAACGTCTCGAGCGCATGCGCAGCAGCGTGGAGCTGGCCGATTCCGCCATCAATCAAAATCAAACCCGGCAGCGGTTTTTTCTCCTCCTGCAGCCGGCGGTAGCGTCGCGTGACCGCTTCGCGCATGCTGGCGAAATCATCGTTTTGGCTGCGCGCACCGTTGCCCGTTTCTTCGCCGCGGATGATAAATTTGCGGTAGTCCGATTTTTTCATCCGTCCGTTTTCCCAGACCACCATCGAGGCGACCGTATCCGTTCCCTGAATGTGCGAAATGTCAAAGCTCTCGATGCGCCGCGGCTCCTCCGCCAAATTGAGCGCGTTTTGCAGCGCTTCCCCGATCGCCTTGGAGGTGGGTTTCAGCACGCGGAAACGCTGTTCGAACGAATGTTTCGCGTTGTTTTCGACGAGGTCCAGAAACGCGCGCTTCTGCCCGCGCTGCGGCGTGTGGATATCCACTTTATGTCCGGCGCGCTCCGTGAGAGTTTCTTCCAGCAGCTCGCGATCCTCGAAATCGGCCGGCACATGAATCGCCTTGGGCAAATATTCGGATTCGAGATAGAGCTGTTTGAGCAGCGAGGGCACAAATTCCTGTGGATCGAATTCCCCGAGTTCCTCCCAGTAAAATTCGCGGCGATCCACAACGCGGCCGCCGCGCAAATGGAAGAGATTGGCGGCAACCAGCGGCGGCTCCGCGTAATACGCCAGCACGTCGGTGTCGTCGCCTTGCGCGGCGGCGATGCGCTGGCGTTCTTCGATGTCCTCAAGCGTTCGAAGCAGATCGCGGTACGCGGCGGCTTGCTCGTACAGCTCTTTTTCCGCGGCGGCTGTCATCCGCTCTTCGAGGCTTTTGATCAGGTCGTGACGCCGTCCTTCCAGAAAGAGCCGCACATCGCGCGCCGCCTCCGCGTAACGATCGTCGGTGGTGAGTCCGGTGACGCAGGGGCCGAGGCAGCGCTTGATGTAATACTGCAAACAGGGGCGCGGGTGCGAGCGCGTAAGGTCCACGGTGCAGGAAGGAATCAAGAAGCGCTTGTGCACGAAGTGAAGGATGCGGCGCGCCAAGCTCGCGGGGAAGTATGGGCCAAAGTAAAGCGATCCGTCTTTCTTGATGCGGCGCGTGAAGTACACGCGCGGATATTTTTCCGCAAGGGTGAATTTGATGTAAGGATAGGTCTTGTCGTCGCGGAGAACGACGTTGAACTTCGGACGATATTGCTTGATGAGATTGTGCTCGAGAGCAAGAGCTTCGCGCTCGTTGCCGACCAGAATGGTCTCAAGCTCGGCGATTTCGCGGACCAGCGAGCCGGTCTTTGCATCGGCCCAGCGGGACTCCAGAAAATACGAACGCACGCGGCTGCGCAACGAACGCGCTTTGCCCACATAGAGAACCGTGCCGCCAGCGTTCTTGAACAAATAGACGCCCGGACTTTCCGGTAGAAGCGCGGCTTTTTCGCGGGGTTCCATTAGGATTCCGTACGAAATCTTTTAACCGCAGACAACTTCCATCATACTAGAGCGAATCGGAGAAAAGGGAGAAGACGGCCGTGAGACACGGGACATTGATTCCCGGGGTTTTCGTGGTGGCAATGGCTTCCCTGCTCTACCAGACGCGGTGGATTCACGCACAGGAGCCGCAAGAATCTTCATCGAAGCCAGCCGAGGCGCCACCGGCGCCACAACCAAAATCCCCGGCAAAACCAAACAAGGATTCGGCCACGCAATCGGCTCCCGACCAGCCGACGTGGGATCCTCTGCGTGCGGAGAAAGATCTCGAAGTCGGCCGCTTCTACATGAAGAAAGGCGACTGGGACGCGGCGATCGATCGCTTTCAGGACGCCACCGCGGCCAAGCCGGGATATGCCATTCCCTACCTCTACCTCGGCGAAGCGCAGGAGAAAAAGCGGCTGAAGAAACAGGCGATCAAATCGTACACGCGGTACCTCGATCTGTATCCGCATGCCGAAGACGCCGAAAAAATCCGCAAACGGATTGACAAACTCTGGGGCGAGGTCGGCAAAGAGAAAAAATCAGCGGGCTAAACGGTCGAGGACGCGGCGAGCTTTTTCGAATTCGGCAAAGCGTTTTTCTTCTTCGCGAAATTCCTTCGAATGCGAGACCAGGCTGCAGCCGGAACGCCGCGTCGGATGTTTGACGTGCAGCATCTCGTGAAACAGCACATATTCCACCGCGCACCGGGAAACGTCGGGCCTGTCCATCCGGCGATTCAAGAGGATCTGGTTGGGGCCGGGATCATAGCAGCCAAACTGGCGGCGCCAATTTTTCACGCTCCATCCGATGTGCGGACGACGCAAACGCCCTTCAAAATAGGCATCGTTCAACTTTTCAAATAAATTGTGGAGATCGAAGTGACGCCCGCGAGGTTGTGCCGCTGCGGGACGAACGCGGCCTCCTCGCATGCGGCTGATGCGGCTGCGCGTGCGGTGCGAACGCGCATATTCGAGATACGGCGCCACCAGCGAGGCGGGGGCTTTCCGGCGGTACACACGCGCAAGCAGGAGGGCAGCCGCGCCTTCGTGCACCACGCGAGGCGCGCGCCACAAAAGATCCGAGAGCCGCACGTAGACCACTTCTTCGCGGCGGCGGATGGTGAGAACCAGGCTGCTGTAAGGATAGAACTCCACGTGGAACCTCGGGGGGCGGCCTTCACATCCCAGCCGCGTGAACATGCGCTGGAAAAGAGGTTCTGCACCGGGAACAACAGTGATCTGCCGCAGCCTGGTTCGCATCAGCGCTCGTTCCTCCGTCGCACTGGAGGCGGAGCAACTTCCTTTTTGGCTTTCTCCGCTTCGTTCATGGCATCCCTCGTGCCTTCGACCGCATCGTCGAGGTTGTCCTTGTAAATTTCGAGTTCCGGTCCGTCGGCCGACAATTTCTCCAAGATCGCGAGAAACTCTTTCGTACGCGCGGCCATTAAGTCGATTCCCTTGCGGATATTTTCCTGTTTGTGAATTCCCAGCTGAATCAGGTCCGCCGCATCGTCGACACACCCGACATACGCGTTGAGCAGCGCGTTGAGTATCTCTTCATGTTTGTTGAGCGCGGGATGATCGAGCTCATACTGAAATTTCTTGAGCCGGTCGTCAGCGAACGTCAGGAACAGCTTTACGCGATCGTTAGTAGTTTCCGCGTCGCGAATTTTGTCGGCCTCAATCGCGCTCAGATAATCCTTTTGTTGCGGCGGCTTCGCGAGAGCGTTGCCGGCACAAAGCGGAAGAAAGAGAAAAATGGGGATTAGTTTGGAAAGAGGCCTCATGGCTGCTTCTCCGCGGGCGGAGCAACGGGGTGCTCTCCCGGACGCCGTGGGAAAAGGAGACGAAGTAGCTCGTCATTGATCGCGCCAAGGTCCTGACGCACGAGGCGCAGCGGCGGCCGGTATTCGACGGGGGCCACCACCAGGATCTCCTCCAGTTCGCGCAGCCCCCTGTGTACATGAAATTGCAATTGCTTATACCCGTTGGAGTGCCGCTCGGCATCCGGCTGGTTTTTCTTCAGTGCGTCGAACGCCGCCCGCGCGTCATCGCGGTATTTTTCCATCGTCAAACCGACGGCGCTGTAATCGCCGGCATTCCCGGATTTGCGGGCTTCCTCGAATTGGGCATCGCCCAATTTCTCGAATATCTTCGCCTTGCGCACCGCATCCGTCTCGCGGTCGAATCTAGCCTGAAGTTCCTGTACCTTGTCCGCCGCGAACACCCCTGCACAGATGAAGAATATTGCGCCGGTAAGAACCGCCAGTCGCACCTCGCGGGCACCCATTCCTTTTTACCTTTTTTGATCGAGCAACCGCCGCAATACCTTGCTGCGTTGCTGCGCTTGCCAAACTTGATTAGAGTCCTTATCCGGCGCGAGCTCGAGAAATTTCTGATACGCGTCGAAGGCCAGCTGCGCCTGGTTCAGCTTATCGTAGCAGAGCGCGCGGATAAACCACGCGCCCGCGCCGGGCGTTTCCGATTTCGCAATGACGTCCAATGCCGCCAGGGCGCCCGGGTAATTTCCCGCCAGATAAAACGTGGAGCTGAGATCTTTCCAATACGTCAAATTATTCCGGTCCAGCTGGATCGCCACATTTAATTCCTTCTCGGCTGCGGGAAAATCGCGCTTCTGCAGAAACAAGCGCCCGAGCCCACCGTGCAGCTGCGCATCGTCCGGAGCGAGGGCAATGGCTCTCCGCAGCGTGGCGATGGCCTCGTCCAGATGGTTCTGCGCGATCTGAATATCGGCTCGCAAGCGAAGCGAATCCAGAGCAGGCGGCTGTCCGGCGTCGCTGCGATCGAGTTCCGCAAGCGCCGTGTCGTATTGCTTCTGGTCGAGCAGGAGATGCACTAGCCGCGCTCTCACCGCGGAATCGTGCGGCTGGATGGCAAGGTAGGCACGGTAGGCATCTGCCGCTTCAGGCTCTTTTTGCGCGTCAAGGCTCTCTGCAAGGCCCCTCAGCGCCGAAGGATCGCCCGGTTGAATTTCCAATGCCTGCCGGAATCTTGTATCCGCGTCCGCGGGTTTGTTCTTTCGAAGTGAAAACCACCCGAGATAATTGATGGCAGTCAGGTCCTTGGGGTCGAGATGTAAGACACCTTCAAATGCCTCCACGGCCCCGGCTTCGTCACCCGATCGGTCCAGCGCAACTGCCAGAAGAGATCGCGGCCGGCTTTGTGCCGGAAGCAGCTCGATCGCCTTGCGCAGCGGAGCGATGGCGTCGGCGGGACGCCCGTCGAGCATCAGAATTCCGAGGTTGAGGTACGCTTCCGCCATTTTCGGATCAAGAGAAATGGCGCGCTCGTACTCGCCGCGAGCGGCTTCGGTGCGTTTCAGTGCGGTATAGACGTAAGCGATCTGAAAATGCGCGTAGGCGAAATCGGGTTGCTCGGCCAAAACCTTCTGAAGGGGCGAAATCGCCGCTTCGAAATCGCTCTTGTCGATGTCGCGCTGCGCTTCATTCAGCAGATCGTTCAACGGATTGCTGAGTTTCTGAGCCTTACCCGCAGGGGTTTTCCCCTGCTGATTCTGCGAGGGAAGACCACTTGCCGGTCGACTGGGCGCGGCAAAAACCACAAGCAGTAGTGAGATGCAGGCGCAGTTCATGGCTCGACGGAGGAGATGTTGGCACCTGTGCCGACTGTAGCCGAAGCTCCAGAAGAGTTCGATGCGCCATTCGCGGGACGTTTTGCCTGCCCGTCCGGCAGGCGGGCCTGGCCATTCGCTTGCAACACCCGCGAAAGATAGCGCCCCGTGTGCGACTGCGCATTTCGCGCGACCTGCTCCGGCGTGCCGGTGGCGATGATTTTCCCGCCCAGGTTTCCTCCTTCAGGGCCCATGTCAATGAGCCAATCGGCCGACTTGATGACGTCAAGATTGTGCTCGATCACGAGAAGCGAGGCGCCCGAATCGAGCAGTTTGCGGAAAGCAGCGAGCAGCTTGGCGATGTCATCGAAGTGCAAACCGGTCGTGGGTTCATCCAGAATATAGAGAACGCCTTCATTTTCCGTGCGCGAGAGATGCGCGGCGAGTTTCAGCCTCTGGGCCTCGCCGCCGGAGAGCGTCGTTGCGGATTGCCCCAGCCGCAGGTAGCCCAGCCCGATTTCGTTCAGGATTTTCAGCTTCGAAATAATCTTGGGGACGGTGGAAAAAAAGCCCAGCGCCTGGCGCACCGTTAACTGCAGCACTTCGTGGATGTTTTTTCCGCGGTAGCGAACCTCGAGCACGCCGCTCTTGAAGCGCGTCCCGCGGCACTCTTCGCAAATGAGCTCCACGTCGGCAAGAAACTGCATCTCAACAGTGACTGTGCCGTCTCCCTGGCAGGTTTCGCACCGTCCGCCAGGAACGTTGAAGGAAAAATGGCCGGCGGCGTAACCGCGGCGTTTGGCGTCCGGCGTATTCGCGAAAACTTCACGGACGGCGTCGAATGCCTTCAGATAAGTCGCCGGATTCGAACGCGGCGTGCGGCCGATGGGCGACTGATCGACGATGACGACTTCCCTGACGTGCGCATCGCCTTCCAGGCGATCGCAAAATTCCTTGACGCTGCCGCCATTTCGCCGCGCCGCCAGCGCGCGGTAGAGAACGTCGTGGACCAGCGTCGATTTTCCCGAGCCGCTAACGCCAGTAACCACGGTAAGTGTCCCGAGCGGAATCATCAGGTCCACATTCTGCAGATTGTGGAGACTCGCGCCAAACAGCTTGAGAAATTTCCTGGATGGTTTGTGACGATTGTTCGGAACGGGAATGCGCAGCTCGCCGCTCAGGTAGCGCCCGGTGATGGAGCGCTGCTCTTTCAGCATGTCTTCGTAAGCGCCGGCGAAAAGTAATTTTCCGCCCAGCTCTCCGGCGCCGGGGCCCAGATCCACGATGCAATCCGCGGCGCGAATTGTGTCGAGGTCATGCTCCACGACGAGGACCGTGTTACCGAGATCGCGCAGCGATTTCAAAATATCAATCAGCCGCTGCGTATCGCGCGGATGTAAACCGATCGATGGCTCGTCCAAAACGTAGAGCGCTCCGACTAAATGCGAGCCGAGCGATGTTGCCAGTTGAATGCGCTGAGATTCACCGCCGGAGAGGGTCGAAGTCAAACGATCGAGCGAAAGATAGTCGAGGCCCACTTCATCGAGAAATTGCAGCCGCGTTTTCATTTCCTCCAGGATTTTGTCGGCGATCTTGAGCTGCGCCTCCGTGAGGTGCAGTGTTGCAAAGAAAGCGCGCGCCTCCTTGATGGTGAGCTTGCAAAGATCCGTGATTGATTTTCCCGCCACGCGCACGGCGCGGGCCTCGGGACGCAATCGCGTCCCGCCGCACTCCGGGCAGGTGGCGTAGCCGCGGTAACGGCTTAAGAAAACCCGCACATGGAGCTTGTATTTTTTCCGTTCCAGCCACTGGAAAAAACCTTTTACGCCCGCGAAATCGTTTTCCGGGTCGCCTTCGAGCACGCGACGCCGCTGTTCCGCGGAAAGTTGGCGCCAGGGAACGTTCGTGGGAATTCCTTTCGCGCGGGCCCATTTTTTGGCGTCCTGAAATAATGCGCGATAGCGCGGCTTAGTCCAGGGCTCGATGGCGCCTTCCTCCAACGACTTGCTGGGGTCGGGCACCACGAGATTCAGGTCGAAATCGATGGTGTTTCCGAAGCCCTGGCAGCGCGGGCACGCGCCATAAGGATTATTGAACGAAAACAGGCGGGGCTCCGGCTCCTGATAGAGGGTACCGTCGTTCTTGCATTCGAATCGTTCGTTGAACGTGAGCCGTTCGGCGGGATTTGCAGCGTTATCGTCGGGAAATTCAAGGATGGCTTCGCCTTGCCCTTCCCGGTAACAAATCTCGATGGAATCGACGAGCCGCGAACGCGATTCGGGATTGACGGCGAGTCTGTCAACGAGGACGTAGAGGGGTTTTGCGAAATCAACGTCGAGCAAAGTCTCCGGCGACGAAAATTCGTGTACGCGCCCTTCCTGATAGAGCCGGTTGAAACCCCTCTTCTGGAGATCGAGCAACGCCTGGCGGAGCGCTTCTTGCGGTGGCGCTGCGTTTTTTTTCTTCGCGCCGCGGTGCGCGCCCATCGGCTGGGGCTGGGCGATTCGAAACGGGTAAAGAACATAGAATCTTCGGCCGGGCACCAGGGAGAGGACGCGCGCAGCGATTTCGTCAGGACTGTTGCGGCGAACTTCGGCGCTGCATTTGATGCAAAAGGTCTGCCCGCAGCGCGCAAAGAGCAGCCGGAGATAATCGTAAATTTCCGTCGCGGTGGCCACAGTGGAGCGAGGGTTGCGCGTAGAGTTTTTCTGGCGGATGGCCACGGCCGGCGCGATGCCGGTAATTTCGTCAACGTCGGGCTTTTCCATGCGCTCCAGGAACTGGCGCGCGTAGGCGGAGAGAGATTCAACGTAACGGCGCTGGCCCTCGGCATATATGGTGTCAAACGCGAGTGAGGATTTGCCGGAACCGCTGACTCCAGTCAGAACGGTGATGGCATTGTGAGGGATTTCGACGGAGACGTTGCGCAGATTGTGGACACGGGCGCCACGTATGCGGATGACTTCTTGCTCCGTCATTGTCGAGGTGAGTTCGTTGGTTGCCAAGGGGAAGCCTAGACAGCGCGCTTGGGGCGCACTGCCCAAACTTAAAATTATACGACTGGGGCGAAAACGGAGCAAACGCGGGGTTGCAGCGGACTACGGCTCCTGAATGAGGCTGATCTGGCCGACACCGCCCTGCACCTTCAGGCGAACGGTGACGGGGGACTTGCCGTAGGCGGCGTTGGTGTATTCGTCGCCGTTGTGCTTAAGACCGCTCGCGTCAATGCTGCCGATTCCGCCGGAAGCGTTCACGACCACACCGATTTTTCGCGGCAGGCGGATGACGGCCTGGCCGACACCACCCTCGATGTCGGCGTCCAAATCCTTTTTGCGATCGCCGGTCAAGTCCACCTCGACCCTGCCGGCGCCCATATTGACGTTGAGATTCGTCACGTCGAGTTCGCGAAGGCGCAAGTCTCCCTCACCGGCGCCCATATTCATGTTCAGATCCAGCGGCACGCTATTGCTAAAGTGGAGGGTCCAAGTGTTGTTCGTCCCTCCGATATTGGGCTCGCCGCCTTCCTGCGAGATTTTCAGTTCACCCTTTCCCCCGTCCACGGCGTACTCCACCCGGGGAGAGCCGTCCCGCGGGTAGTACTCAAAATCAGCTTCCAGCAGATGGGAGGATCCTCCGCGCAGGGTGAGCTGACCCGCGGCGATGCTCAAGTCGGCCCGCACGGTCTTCGCGCCCGCGAGGTCCACGGTCCGCGCGTCGTGGCGCAGGGAAGAAGAGAATCCACGTCTGTGCGAAAAGCCGCGGCCATGCCAGAAGAGCACCACGAGCACGAGAACGAGGGACAGGACGCCGATCGTCACGCCAAGGGAAGACCCGGGAGCCGCGTCCGGATTCTGCCGGCGCCGCGAAACATCCCAAAGTTTGCCAACACCGAGAAAAATCAGGATGAGCGGCCAATAGGTCGTCAAGATCGGCCAGGGATCGAAAGAGGGGCGCCAGTTGGCGTATAAAAACAGTCCGCCGATGGTGATGAGCAAAATCGGCAAAACGAGCGAACCATGCCGGGGTGCTCCGTCTTGAGCCATTGCACACCCTCCCATTCTTAAATACGCACGCTGCCGCCAAAAAGTTCGATGCGCGAGTGTTTCTCTGGATGATTGGGAGGATAGTCTGAGTCAGAAGCGCGGTCAAACTTCATTGCGATGTCCCGGTGGGACAAAAACGCAGCAGGTTGTCTATGCTAGAGTTCCACGGAAACGACGGCAGAGGTACGCGATGGCGCCTTTTGAAAAACCATTTGAAAGAATCGTGTGGATTGTTCTGGACAGTGTGGGCATCGGAGCGCTTCCGGATGCCGGCGACTACGGCGATGTGGGCCGCGACACGCTTGGGCACGTCGCGGAATCGCGGCCGCTCGCGCTGCCAAATCTCGTGCAGCTGGGGCTCGCGAATATCGCGCCGCTGAAGCATCTGACTCCTGCGGCGATGCCAATCGGCGCGTACGGAAAAGGAGCGACGCATTCGCCGGGAAAAGACACAACGACGGGACATTGGGAAATGGCGGGCGTATGGCTCGATCAAGCGTTTCCTGTGTATCCCAAGGGTTTCCCACGCGAGTTGATTGGGGAATTCGAGCGCCGGATCGGGCGGGAAACTCTGGGAAACAAGCCTGCCTCCGGCACGGAGATCGTCAAGGAGCTTGGGGAAGAACACGTGCGCACGGGCAAGCCGATTGTGTATACGTCGGGCGACAGTGTGTTCCAGATCGCCGCGCATGAGGGCGTGATTCCGATCGCCGAACTGTATCGCATGTGCGAGATTGCGCGGGAGCTTTTGGATGGACCTCATCGCGTCGGACGCGTCATCGCGCGTCCCTTCGAAGGAACCGCAGGACATTTTGTGCGCACTCCGCGGCGGCATGATTATGCCGTCGATCCGCCAAAGCCCATGCTGATAGACTTGCTCGCGGAACGCGGCGTGCCGGTTTTCGGGGTGGGGAAAATTCACGATATTTATAACGGCCGCGGAGTTTCGGACTACGTCACGACAAAGAGCAACGCGGATGGAATGGAGAAGCTCACGGCTGCGGTTCGCGGACGAAAGCAGGGACTGATTTTTTGCAATCTCGTGGACTTCGACATGTTGTACGGGCATCGCAAAGACGTCGAAGGATTTGCAAAATCGCTCGAAGAGTTTGACCGGCTGCTCGGGCCATTTCTGGCGCTGCTCGGCAAGTCCGACCTCCTGATGATTACAGCGGATCATGGCTGCGATCCCGATCAGCGCTGGCCGACGACCGACCATTCGCGCGAGTATGTGCCGATCCTAGCTTTTTCTCCGGCGAGCGGAGCAGACCCACTCCGGCGGGCAGGGACGAATCTCGATATTCGCCAGACGCTAGCCGATATGGGCCAAACCATTGCGGAGAATTTTGGCGGCAAGATTCCCCACGGGAAGAGTTTCTTGAAGGAAATAAGGATGTAGCTCAGGGCTTCAGCCCCGAGGCTTTCCCCCACCATCGGGGTTCGCCTCTCGTTAGTGGACGGTGCTTCGGAAGGCAGCACGAATCGTCATCAACGCTAGGTCGCATAGGAGGAGCAGCAAAATGGACGTCGGAAACAAAGATCGAATAAAGCCATCGACCAAATTGCGCAAGCTTCTTTCTGAGCCCGGGCTCATCAAAGGCGTAAATATCTACGATCCTTTAACGGCACGGATCGCCGAAGATATCGGATTCAAATTCATTGCCATGGGCGGGTGGCAGGTTGGGGCGCAATTGTGCGTCACTGAGCCGCTCCTTACAATGACTGAGACCATCGAGTCGGCTCGTTTAGTCACAAAAGTCGTTGACATCCCGCTTAAAGTCGACTGCGGTGGCGGATTTGGCGAGCCGATCCATGTGGCGCGAACAATCCGCGAGGTAGAGGCTGCGAATATCGCCTGCATCCATCTTGAAGACCAATACTATCCGAAGCGAGCTTCCTATCATCGTGGGGTAGAGGAGGTTATTCCTGTTCCGGCCATGCTCGACAAAATTAGGATTGCGGTCGAATCAAGGCGGGATAATGACTTAGTGCTGGTCGGACGTACAGACTCGTTGTTAACTCATGGGCTGAGCGAAGCGATCAAGCGCGGCAATGCTTTTCTCGAGGCAGGCTGCGATGTGGTCGAAGTATTCCCCAACACTGTCGAGGAAGCTAGCCAGATCGCTAAAGAAGTCAGTGGACCTCTTCTTCATGTGAATGTTTCTGGTGATCACGGCGACCTTGGCCGTCCTAATTTCAGGTGGGATGAACTTGAGGAGATGGGTTTTAAGATGTGTATTGATGCAACCACGGTAATTCTGTTGGCCATGCAGGCAGTGCGGAAAGGTTTGGAACATTATTTGAAGCACGGATTTCCGCCCGAATATGTTGTTAATGACCGGGAGACAAGAGAATACGTAGAACGGGTCATTGGCCTTCCAAGACTTTACGACATTGAAGCTAAAACAGTATTTTCGCGTTCGAATCAGTCGTTAGCAAAATGAATCCGCAATCTATATCTTGCTGCGAATGGTTTCAGCGGCGGTCCTGCCGGCCGGAAGGGCAGACCTAGAGAAGCAGGCTGTGCAAATCGCCTCAGAATGGGTATTCTCCCCCGGCTTGTGCAATGGAAAACCCGTCCCGGTAGTCGCTGATCTCGTTGTTCACTTTCCACCGCAATGACCACTTCGATATTTCTGTGGACTTCGGTGCTGGTCACTCACGTCGGCGGATCCGGGGCAACACCCAACAGTGTAGGTGAAGGGACTTAGCGGCAATGGGCGCGGCTCTTGCGTGGAGCGGCGCCGAGCAGTTAGGGTGGTCCACCCGCAGGACAAGAGAAGAGGGGCGCAACATGCTGCGCCCATACAAAAACAATCAGGGAAATTCACCACCTGCCGGGGGCGAGCGGGCCCGGGAAAATGACGGGATACACAACGCTTGCGTTCATCGCGCCGCCGGCGGCTCTTGCTCACCGGGAATTCCGACCAAGGAGCGATAGAACGCAACGGCCCGGTTGATTGCGGAAGACTCATTCCCCGCGATCCGCCGGTTGGCGTTCTTTCCCGTGCGCACGATGCTGTAGAAGCGCCAGACGTTATCCGATTCGCGATCCAGAAAGTAGATCGACTGCATCTCACCCGGGTGAAGGATAGGTATGAAGAAATAGCGCATCGTGTTGACGTTCTCGACATCGAAGACGATCCGGTCCGCCGAAGCCTCAGAAATGTGCATTCGGTAGATGGCTTTGCCAGAAAGGTTATCGGCCTGTTCAAAGTAGAGTACTTTGCCTTCCTTCATCTCATCGGGCGTGAAGTCTGCGCGGCGTTGAGCAGGCTGCAAGCCGGTCAAGGCATAGGCGTCCGAAATTAATGTTTGCCACTGCTTGTGAGTGGTCGACCAGTAGCGCATGCCAGCGAGTTCTGAAATTGCCCCGATGTGGCGAAGCAAGCCCTCAGCTTCCGAGGTATGGTGAAATCGCGCGGATATGGTTACCAACCTCGTAAAGCCCACCGCTGCCCAACCGGTGCACGCCGGCGATATCCAGTCGCGGCCGAGATCAGACTCGCTCCATGACTTCACGATGGCCGAATCATCCAGACCAGGATAAGGCGGAATGGGTTCGTTTCCGCATGGCGGCTGGGGTCCTAGCTGTGGCGCAGCACCGCTGATGTGCTCCGACTGCAGCACGAAGGGAGAAAGCCGGAAGCGATCTGACTTCTGGACAAGACAGACCGCGGGCAAGACCAAGAGCAGCAGCGAACAAGCGAGCGCATCCCGGGACCGGGACGGGCAACTCTTAGTTCGCATGATGAGCATTATCCGTCCTCCTCCGGACAAGGTTGCGTTCTGTCTGATGCAGCCGATTCGGGAAACTGGCGCGTGATACGGTCCGAACCCGCGGTGCAGAGGTTCGATTATCAAGACTCTATGGCGGGTGTCGATAAAATACAACTTGACGCTTGGCCAGTGCGCAATAAACGCTTAAACCAAACATTGTAAGAGCACACTCGAAGCGTGACGTCGGATAGTGGGGGAGATCCTTTCCGACCGAGTCGGAATCGTGGGTCGACTCGCTGCGCTCGCTCAGGATGACTATCCTCGTCGGATAGTCAGTTTCCCGAAGCGGAGGAAGGACTGTTCGGGGCGTAATAGCCGTTGCGGGTGCGGGCAACGAGTTTGCCGCGGCCGTGCGGTGGGATGACTTCTACAGAAACGGCGCGGAAGGTGCCGTCGCGCCTGGAGTTCGACGGGTAGTAAGCCAGGGTGTACTGGTTGCGAATATCGTGGGCGACTTGCTCACAGATGTTGTGGACGTCCGCGACGTTTTCCGGGAAGTAGGAAAGGCCGCCGG
>Ga0307477_10001336_pt1 | contig 21264 bp, 13 predicted proteins | sample atmos_gasesECM2C_FD_203316 | JGI IMG/M metagenome (GOLD analysis project Ga0307477, IMG submission 203316) | Hardwood forest soil microbial communities from Morgan-Monroe State Forest, Indiana, United States - atmos_gasesECM2C_515 | ecosystem: Environmental > Terrestrial > Soil > Temperate...
GAGGGAGGGTCGAAATTTGCGTAAGCAAATTTCGGGGAGGGGAGCGGGTGTTAGCCGCTCCGGTGAGAAATGACGCCGACGGCCTCAGCCGGCATCTCCGATCGATTGCTCAGCGACGCGCATCGCTTGCTGCGCGCGGGGCAATATTCGGACGCCGCGGAGCTTTATCAGAAATTCCTGCAGGCACACCCTCGCCACTTCGAGGCCTGCCACGCGCTGGGAGTGACCTGTTTCCAAAGCGGTCAATTCGATCGGGCCCAATATGTTTTGGCCGAAGCACTTCGCCTGCATCCCTTGTCTTTCGAGAGCCTTTCCCTTCGCGGCTTGGCGCTTCTCCACCTGCGGCGCCCGCGGGAAGCTCTCGCCTGCTTCGATCAGGCGCTATCGCTCAAGCCGGATTCCATCGACACGATAAGCAATCGCGGGATCGCGCATCTTGAGTTGCAACATTTCGACCAGGCGCTTGCCGCGTTCAATGCCGTGTTCGCAATCGATCCCAATCATGGAGTCAGTTGGAGCAACCGCGGCAACACGCTTGTAGCGCTACGCCGTTTCGGGGAGGCGGTCGAAAGCTACGATCGCGCTCTCGCAACCCGCCGGGATTTCATCCAAGCGCGCGCCAACCGGAAATATGCACTTGGAATGACCTATTTCGAAAAGGGCGAGTTCGATCGCGCTCAATCCACGCTGGATGAAGCGGTCCAGCTCAATCCCCTGTTGCTTGACGCTCTGTGCGTTCGGGGCGTTGCCCTCCTGCGGCTGCGGCGGCGCCAGGAAGCGCTTGGCTGTTTCGATCGTGCTTTGGCGGTGAATCCGAATTTTCTCGAAGCGCTCAGCAATCGCGCCACGGCCTATCTTGAACTCGAACGGTTGGATGAAGCGCTCGCCGGCTTTGATGCAGCGCTCGCCATCGCCTCCGATCACGCCTTCAGCTTGAACAATCGCGGCAACGTCTTGATGAAGCTGAAACGCTATGAAGAAGCCTTGGCGAGTTACGACAAGGCTCTGGCTCTTCATCCCGATTTTAGCGAGGCCAAAGTAAACCGCACCTGGGTGCTGTTTCTGATGCGGACGATGAGCCGTTGCCCTCCGGAGTCGATCCGCGGGATATTCGATGAATACGCATCGTTTTACGACACGTCCATGTTGGACACGCTGGGTTATCGAGGCCATCTCCATTTACGCAATCTGGCGCAGCGCGTGCTTCCGCAGGGGACACACGCGCTGCGGATTCTCGATCTCGGTTCGGGCACCGGGCTGGTGGGCGAAGCCTTCAAAGGATTCGCGCAGGATGGGCGGCTGGAAGGCGTCGATATTTCGCCACGCATGCTGGAAAAGGCGCGGGAACGCGGGGTTTATGACGAATTGCTGCTCGGCGATATCGAAGCTTTCCTGGCCGAGCCCGGACGCCCCTACGACCTCATTTTGGCCGCCGATACGATGATCTATTTCGGCGATCTCGAGCCGGCTTTCTCAGGCGTCATGCAACGCTTGGCGCCGGGCGGTTTTTATCTGTTCACCGTCGAAGCGATGGCCGGTACAGGTTGGGAACAAACCGAAGCCAATCGCTTTCGTCACAGCGAAGCATATCTGCGCGAGCAAGCCGCGCGCCGCGGTTTTGCTTTCGTCGAGCTTATTCAATGTCAGATCCGCCGCGAACATAATCAGCCCGTCCCCGGCTTCGCAATCGCTTTGCGAAAACCGCCCGCCTCTTGAGCGCCGGAGGGCGAAAAAAAGAAAGGGCCTTTCTTCCCCCCTCGTTGGGGATCGAGGGCGAAGGGAAATCGCCGGAGGCGATTTCCGCCCGAGGGCCGAGCGAAGCGAGACGGAAGGGGGCGCGTGCCTTAAGCCGCTAGCGGAAACAGCACCGAAACCCGCAAACCCGGCGCGTTGTCGCCCAAAATCAGCTTTGCGCGGTGGCGTTTGGCGATTGCGGCAACCAGGCTCAAACCGAGGCCGCTGCCCTCCGTCGTGCGGCTCGCTTCCAGGCGATAGAACGGCCGCAGCACGTTTTCCCATTCCTGCGGCGGAATGCCCGGCCCCGTGTCGGAAACGGCCAGTTCCAGAGTGCCCGCGACGGATTTGGCCTGCGCGGAAATCCGCGCGCCTTGGGGCGAATGCCGGATCGCGTTGTCGATCAAATTGACGATCATTTGCGTGAGCAATTCCGGATCGGCCGGGATGCTCAAGCCAGGCTCGACATCAGCGACTAGGCGTTGGCCATGATCCTCGGCCGCCGGCGCAAAATCCTCGACGATCCCCGCAAGCAGCTTCGAAACGTCCACCATGGCCGTTCCCGCCGCTTTGCCGCCCGCTTCGATTTGCGCGATGCGCAACAGCGCGCCGAAGGTCTCCAAAATCGAATCCACCTGCGCGATCGAATGACCGAGCGCCTCCTGCAGCTCTTCCACCGTGTGGGCGCGAGAGCGCGCGCGCTCCAGCCGCTGCCGCAGCCGCGATAAAGGCGTGCGCAGATCGTGGGCGATATCGTTCGACACCTGCCGCATGCTGCGCATCAGGTCCTCGATGCGGTCGAGCATCGCGTTCATACTCGCTGCCAATTCGTCGAACTCGTCGTCTGTGCCGCGCGTGGGAACGCGATGTGAAAAATCACCTTGCACGATGGCGCGTGCGGTACGGCTCACCGCATCGAGGCGTTTGAGAACGGTTGTGCTGATGATCGCACTGCCGATGACCGCCAACACCAAAGTTACCATCAGGCCGAATCCGAAGGCGCGGACAATTAGCGCTTTCATCTCCTTGAGCGTGGACGTGTCCTGTCCGACGAGAAGATAATCGCCATTGTCGAGACGGTAGCCTTGCGCGCGAATTTGCCGCGTTTCGCCGTCCAAAAAACGATCGAGCGTCGTTGCGCCCATGATCGGCGTCATCGCATCGATATTGCCCACGATCTTGCGCCCGGCCGCATCCTGCAGAAGGTAGACGGCGCGTACGTCCTTCCTCAGGCGCAAATGACTGTCGATGATGGCGGCAAGGCGATCTTGACCCGAAGACCGGGCCTCATCCTGAATGGATGCGAATTCGACCGCGATCTCGTTGCTCTCGTCCTGTGCCGCGTAATTGGTCGCGAACCAATAGGTCACACCGAAAAGTACGAGCACCGAAGCGGTGAACAAACCGGCGTAAAGCAGCGCCAGCCGGAAGCTGGAGGTGCGGAAAAGCTTAATCCGGCGCACGGAGGCAATATCCCGCGCCGCGAACCGTGTGGATCAGCTCCGGCGTGAAGCCCTTGTCGATCTTGGTCCGTAGCCGGCTGAGATGCGATTCCACCACATTGGTGCGCGGATCGAAATGATAGTTCCATACATTGTCGAGCAGCATCGTCCGGGTGACCACCTGTCCGGCATGGCGCATCAAATATTCCAGCAGCCGGAATTCACGCGGCTGCAAAGCGATTTCGCTGCCTCCGCGTTTGACCACGCGTTTCAAAAGATCCAGTTCGAGATCTGCGACTTTGAATCGCGTCTCCACGGCGGTGCCGCGCGGCCGGCGAGACAGCGCTTTCACGCGCGCCACCAGTTCCGAGAACGCGAACGGCTTCACCAGATAATCGTCGCCGCCGGCATTCAAACCCGTCACGCGGTCGTCAATGCCGGACATTGTGGTGAGAAACAGCACCGGGGTATCGATTCGCCCGGCCCGCAGCGTTTTCACCAGCGTCAGGCCGTCGAGCTCGGGCAACATGCGGTCGACGACGAGAAGGTCGAAATTCTCCGTCATCGCCAGGAACAGCCCATCCCGGCCGGTCCGCGAACAGCTTACCAAATGGCCTTCCTCCTCAAGCCCGGCGGCCAAATACGCCGAAGTCTCGGCATCATCTTCCACCACTAGGATACGCAAACGTCCGTCCTCTCTCACACGCCCGCATTATCGCCGGACCTGAAAATCCGGTACAGCGGGCGTGAGGCGTGTGCCATAAATGTTACGAACTCCCAATGTTCCGACAATCGGCCTATAATGCGGAGTTCGTCACAGTGGGGCGCCTCCACCAGGAAGCAGGGATTCAGCCGCAAATGCGCCGGCGTAAGATCACTCGTGCCGCCAAAATCATCATCCTAGGCAGTTTCGCTGCCTTTTACCTCTCGGCATGCCAAACCTATTCGCCGGCTCCCTTGCCGCAAAAACCCGATCTTGCCGATCGCTTTCCGCTCCCGGCCGGACAGGCGCTCGATATGAATGTGGTAGCAACCGTCGCGGTGCTGAACAATCCGGATTTGAAAGCCGCGCGCTTCAAGGCCGGCGTCTCCGATGCCCAAGCTTTCGAGGCCGGCATCCTGCCCAATCCGCAGCTTACCGGGGAGCTGATCATTCCAACGAATCAGTCCCCTGCGCCGCCCGAAACCGAACCGGAAGGCGGCACCGGCTATATGCTTGGGCTGTCCTACGACATCCAGGCTCTGATCATACAGGGCGCGAAGGTGGCATCAGCGGAGGCCGCGCGGGACCAGGCCAAGCTGCAATTGCTCTGGCAGGAATGGCAGACCGTCGCACAGGCGCGCACGCTCTATGTCCAAGACGCCATTGCCGCCGAAAAGCGCGCCTTCTACGGCGTGGCCGAACAACGCTATGCGATGCAGTCCGAACGTTCCGAGCGGGCGCTCCAAACCCGGGACATAACTTTCGACCAAGCCGGCACGGATCTCGCCGCGCTGCTTGATGCCCAGAGCCAGCTTCGCACGGCCGAACGGACCGAGACGCAGACCGCCTACAATATTCGTACTCTGCTGGGGATCTCGCAAAACGTAGATGTTACTTTGCAACCACTTGGCCCCCCCGATATACCAGACAGGGCGGCAGTGGAGGCCGCGCTCGCCAGGGTCGCCGAATTGCGCCCGGATTTGCGTGCCCTTCGCGCCGGCTATGAAAGCCAGGAGCAAAGTCTTCGCGAGGCCGTGCTGGCGCAGTTTCCCAGTTTTTCGTTTGGGCTGACAAGGCTGACCGATACGCCGGGGGATCGCTCCGATATTGGCAGGGTTGTTCACGCGATCAGCATTGGCGCGACCCTCAATCTGCCCTTGTTCGACCGTAATCAGGGCAACATCGCGATCCAGAAAGCTACGCGTGCACAACTCCTCGCGGAATATCAGGCGCGTCTCGATCAGGCGACCGGCGATGCCTGGCGGATATGGAACGAAATGCAGCAGTTGAACGACGCCATAAGGGAGATTGAAGCGCGCCTACCCGAGCTCCAAACGGCAGCTAACGATGCCGAGCGGGCTTATATGATGGGCGACCTGCCGGCGCTGACCTATGTCACGCTGCAAAGCGCCGTGCTCAATCGCCAGTCGGAGCTTTCGGATTTAAGGCAATCACTGTGGAATGATGAAATCGCGCTTGCCACTATTCTCGGCACTCAAGTCGAACCGGTTACTGATCTGAAGGAGCCCTTGCCATGAAGCGTCAGCTTCGGAGGTGGACGACGCTCGCGAGCGTGCTTGCGTCAGTCCTTATTGTGGTCGCGATCGCGGCATTTTCCGGTTTGTTCGGCTCCGGCAGCCAAGGCGATGCGGCGGCCGCCGGCCCTGCCGAGATCAAGGGGACGGCGACCGTAACGACGACGGAAGCGACCCAGGGCTCGCTGTCGCCCACGGCGCTCGCCTATGGCACGGTATCGTCCTCGCCGGACCATACCTTCGTTATCGCCCTCCAGCACGATGGGGTTTTCAAAAGTGTCGACGTGCATGATGGCGATCCCGTTCGCACCGGCCAGACGCTCGTCACCGTCACTAACGCACCGGCAAACACCTCGGCATATGAGCAAGCGCAATCGGCGGTGAATTTTGCCACCCAGGATCTTGCCCGGGTCCAGCGTATGTTCAACGAACAGCTTGCAACCAATGACCAGCTTGGCACGGCTCGCAAAGCGCTGGCGGATGCGCAGCTTCAATTGGAGGCCCAGCGCAAATTGGGCGCAGGCGAGGCGGTTGAGACGATCCGCGCGCCATTCGATGGCGTGATCACGGGCCTGATGGCCGTGCCTGGCGACAAGGTCCAGGCCGGTACCACTATCGCGACGGTTTCCAGCCGCTCGGATGTCGTGGTGCAACTCAACATTGAGCCCGAAGACGCGGCAAAATTGAAGCCCGGCGCGGCGGTGAAGCTAGCCAGCCCGTTTCTCGGCTCCCAGGAGATCGACGCTAAGCTGACGTCGGTTGGCGCCAATGTCGATCCCAAGAGCTTTCTGGTCAAAGCGGTCGCACAGGTTCCCGCCGCCGCCGGCGCGCATCTGACGTTGGGCACCACCTTGGTCGCGCATATCGACTTGCCCGCGCAACAAGGCATTTTGGTGCCGCGCACGGCGCTGCTCGAAGATGACAGCGGGTCCTATATTTTCACCATTTCCGAGGACACTGCTCATAAGCAGAACGTCAAAGTTCTGGCCGAAACGAACGACATGGCGCTGATCGACAATTTCGATCCGGCTCTTGGCACCAAAGTCGTGGTTTCCGGCAATGCCGAGCTTGACGACGACACGCCGGTTCAGGAGGCCAAGTCATGAACCTTGCCCACTGGGCTGCTGAGCACCGTCGCTCGCTCCTGTTTCTCTTGCTGGTGGTGGCGATTGCGGGAGCGTTCGAGGCGTTCGGCCTGCCGGTGGCGCTGTTTCCGCAGGTGAGTTTTCCACGCATTGCCATCACCGTCGATGCCGGCGATCAGCCGGCTCAGCAGATGGTCACGCAAGTGACCAGGCCGGTCGAGCAGGCGGTCAAAAGCGTGCCTGGCCTGCTTGAAGTGCGCTCCACCACGAGCCGCGGCACCACGGAATTCTCGCTCAATTTCGACTGGGGCACCGACATGTCGGTCGCGACGCTTCAGGTCCAGGCGGAGATCAGCCGCATTCTGCCCACCCTGCCGCAAGGGACGAGCTTCGATATCCGGCAGATGAATACGAATGTGTTCCCTGTCGCCGCCTATAGCCTCACCTCCGACAAATTGAGCCTGCTGAAGATCCGGGAGATTGCGCAATACGAATTGCTGCCCCTGCTCTCCTCGATCAAAGGCGTCCAGCACGTGGAGGTGCTCGGGGGAGCGCCCAGGGAAATCCGCGTCGATGTCGATCCCGGGCGCCTGGCGAGCTACGGCCTTGCCATGGACGATGTCTCCAAGGCCTTGCAGGGCTCCAACGTGTTGCAGGCGGTCGGCCGCGTCGATGACCGCCACAAGCTGCTTCTGACTTTGGCCGACAACCAACTGACCTCGCCGGATCAAATCCGCCAGACCATCGTGCGCGGCGGTCCCAGCGGCGCGATCTATCTTTCGAATGTCGCGCGCGTATACGAAACCGAAGGGCCGAACTGGACCATTGTCACCGCCGACGGCAAACCGGCGATCATCCTTCAAGTCAAGCAGCAGCAGGACGGAAATACTGTCCAGATCGTCAAGGACATCAAAACCGCGCTCGCCGGTTATGCGCCAAAACTGCCGCCGGACTTCCACATCAGCAATTGGTACGATCAAAGCGAACTCATTGTCGGCTCCGCCATCAGCGTGCTCGAAGCGGTGCTGATCGGGGTTGCGCTCGCGGCACTGGTGCTTCTAGCCTTCCTGCGCAATTTCAAGATCACCATCATCACCTTGATCGTCGTGCCGGCGGTGCTCGCCTCGACCGTCCTACTCCTGTCCGTGCTCGGCATGAGCTTCAACATCATGACGCTGGGCGGCATGGCGGCAGCCATCGGGCTGATCATCGATGATGCCATTGTCATGATCGAACAGATCGAGCGGCGGCTGCACAGTAAGGGAGAAAAAGGCCGCAAGGAAATCCGCGCCGCCACCTGGGAGTTCTTGAAGCCGCTCGCCGGCTCCTCGGCCGCGACCATCATCATCTTCATTCCCCTCGCCTTCCTCACCGGCGTCACGGGCGCGTTCTTCAAAGCGCTGTCGCTGACCCTGGCGGCATCGCTTATCGTGTCCTTCCTCGCCGCATTCTTCGCCATTCCGCTGCTGGCGGACTATTTCATGACGGTGAAGGACGCCAAGGCGGAGCAGCATTCGGGCCCGATTTTCGGCCGCGTGCTCTCCGGCTATCGTTGGACGTTTTCACGCCTCTTGGCCAATCCCGCACTGGTCCTCCCGGTGCTGGCGGGTTTTTTGGCCGTCGGCTATCTCGCCTACACCCAAGTCGGTTCGGGATTCATGCCCAGCATGGACGAGGGCGGATTCGTCTTCGATTACATCGCGCCTCCCGGAAGCTCGCTGCAAGATACCGATAAGATGCTGCAGCAAGTCGAACGCATCTTGCGCGCGACCCCCGAGGTGCTCACCTATTCCCGCCGCACCGGCTTGCAGCTCGGCGGCGGCCTGACCGAATCCAACACCGGCGATATTTTCGTGCGGCTGAAGCCGCCGCCGCGTCGTCCCATCGAAGAAGTCATGACCGAGGTCCGCGAAAAGGTTCAAAAGACTGTGCCGGGACTCGATGTCGAAACCGCGCAGCTGATGGAAGACCTGATCGGCGATCTCACCGCCGTGCCGCAGCCGATCGAAGTCCAAATCTATGGCGACGATCCCGCAGTATTAAACCAGATAGCCCCCAAGGTCGCCGATGCGATCAAAGCGGTGCCGGGCGTCACCGAGATCGAGAATGGCGTCATCGTCGCCGGAGACGCGCTCGACATTCGCGTCGATCCTTTGAAGGCTGGCCTCGAGGGCCTGACACCCGACGCGGTAACCACCCAGGTGAACGCCTATCTCACTGGAACCGTCGCCACGCAGGTGCGCAACATCGATCGCAGCATTGACGTCCGCGTGACGATTCCCCCCACGCTGCGTTCGACGCCGAACGATATCCGCGAGCTCAGCATCGAGGCGCCTGACGGGCACAGGGTGGCGCTCGGGCGCGTTGCCGAAGTCAGTATCTTGACCGGACAACCGCAGATCACCCGCGACAATCTGAAGCCGATGGATGCGGTGACTGCGCGCATCGTGGGCCGAGACCTCGGGAGCACGGCGGCCGAGGTCAAAGCGGTGCTCGACAAATCGGGTCTGTTCACCCAAGGCACCTATTTCCAGCTTGGCGGTCTTTATGCTCAGCAACAGATCGCTTTCCGCGGCCTGATCGCCGTGCTGGTCGCCGCCTTCGCCTTGGTCTTCTTCCTGCTGCTTTATCTTTACGAACGCCTGATGATGGCCGTGGTCATCATCGCGATGCCGCTTGGCGCAATGTCGGCGGTGTTCATCGGGCTCTGGCTGACCGGGGTCGAACTCAATATTTCCGCGATGATGGGAATGACCATGGTGGTCGGCATCGTCACCGAGATCGCGGTGTTTTATTTCTCCGAATATGAGCTGCTCACCCGGGAGGGCGTGGCCCATGATCGCGCCGTGGTCGAGGCTGGGATCAACCGCTTCCGGCCCATTGCGATGACGACGATCGCGGCGATTCTGGCGCTCATGCCATTGGCCTTAGGTCTTGGTCAGGGATCCGCAATGCAGCAGCCGCTTGCGATCGCGATCATTTCCGGCCTGATCGTGCAGATGCCGCTGGTTCTTTTGGTGATGCCGCTAGCGTTCTCGCTCTGGAGTCGAAAGAGCCAGCCGGAACCTTCATTCGGTGATGCTCGCGGACAGCCCGCCGAATAAATTGTTACGCCCGGACAAGCAGGCCAAAAATCGATGCGAAGCTTTGGAATTGCGGCGTTGAGCTTTGGGATCTCGCTGGTTTTGCTCCCCGGCACGTCAAACGCCGTGTCCCGCAGCGTCTTTCTGGGCGGGCATTTTCACACCTTCGGCTATTTCATTCCCGCTCCCAATCTCACCGCTCTCTCTGCACCCAAAACTCTTCCGAAATTGGCCGATCCACTGGAGTTCCTTCGCGTCTACACTGGTATGCCGACGCCCGTCTTGGAATATCCGTTTCTCGATCCGCCGCGGCCCGAGCGCATTTCCCGTCCTTTGTGCACGGCGGCCAGTGTGGCCGACGGTTCGCCCCAGCCTGGCGGGCCCAGACCCGCTTGTCCGACAAGTTGGATTTTCGGCTATAGTCCAGCCAGTCCATAGTGGACCTGGCCAAATTTAGTGGGAGGAAATCCGTGAAGAAAATTGCCGTTGCCAGTCTCATCCTGTCGGTTGCCTTTAGCGCCGTTGCTCTTGCCGCGGCGGCCAATTACAAGATCGTCGACCGCATCAAAGTCCCCGACGGGGGCTTCGATTACGCCACCTTCGATCCCGCAACCGGACGCGTGTTGATGGCGCGGCCGAACGGGACCACCGTGATCGATGTGAAAACGGGAAAGGTTAGCGAGATCAAGGCTGCGGACAAAGGGCACATTGCGCTGCCCATTCCCGGCACTTCACTTTTGGCGGTGACCCAGCGTCAAGGCAACATCCTGCTGGTCGATGCGATGGCGGACAAAGTCGTAGCCACCCTCAAAGGTTCGAAGAATCCCGACGGCGCCACGTACGATCCATCCTCGAAGCTGATCTTCGCCATGAATCACGACGGCGGCGATTCCACGGTGATCGATCCGGCGGCGAAGAAAGTGGTTGCGACCATTCCCATCGGCGGCGATCTCGAATTCCCGATCGCGGACGGCGCGGGGAAGGTGTTCGTAAACGTCGAGGATAAAAATCAGATCGCCGTCATCGACGTGAAGACGCGCAAAGTCACGACGCGTTATAATGTCAAGAATTGCGACGGTCCCTCGGGCCTTGCCTATGACGCTTCGGACAAGCTGCTGGTCACCGCCTGTGACGGCTCCGCGCATGTTCTGCGCGCCGCCGACGGCACCGAGGTTGCATCGCTCACCACTGCTAAAGGCGCTGACGCCGTGATCTATGACGCAACGCGAAAGCTGGCGTTTATTCCCTGCCGCGCCGGCACGCTGGAAGTTCTGTCTTTTGCCGATCCGGCTCATATCAGCATCGTCCAGCATCTGCCCACCCAGCTTGGCACGCGCACCGGAACGCTGGATCCCGCGACCGGCCGCATCTACAGCATGGCGGCGAAATTCGGCGCGCCCGCAGCGGCCGGCGGACGCCCTCAAGCCCTGCAAGCCAGCTACGAAGTCCTAGTGATCGCGCCCTGATCGGGGCGGTACCTTCGCGTGCCTTGGCGGACTCCCGAGGCACGCGAAGGGGTTGTAAAGTAAGCCCATGAATTATCTGGCGCTGCTTGCGCGCGCTTTGGTGAATCAGCCGTCGATTTTACTCGCCGACGAGCCCACAGGCAGCCTCGACAGCGCGACGTCGGCAGAGATCATGGATGTCCTATGCGGCCTCAACGATCGCGGTTTGACCATCATCATGGTGACGCATGAAGCCGACATCGCCGAATATGCCAAGCGCGCGATCGTTTTTCGCGACGGGCAAATCCGGAAGGACCAGCCCAATCTCTCCAGCCGGCGCACTCTTTCCTCCGCCGAAAAAGCGTGACGCTGTAATATTGGGAGCAATCGCCCACGCTGTGACTTTTTCACCATAGCTCACGGACCGCGCATGGGTCCGCTATCCAAGCTAAATCATCCATTGCTTTCAGTGCCTTGATCAGCAGCCGTGGCTCCATGACCGATTCGAACCAATTTCAGGTCGACGTGAGAATTAGAAATTCACAACGCTCCCGCAATCCAGCTATAGTTTGGTCAAACAATAGAATCGGCATTAGCGCGATCACGAGGGAAAAAAGGGAGGATGGTCATCCTATGAAGACTGCATTCTTGGCCGGTCTGGCGCTTTCGGCGTTGGTTTCTGCTTCCGTGGTCGCCGCTACCCCCGACTACAAGGTCATTAACCGCATCAAAGTCCCCGATGGCGGTTTCGACTACGCGACCTTCGATGCCGCGACCGGGCGCGTGCTGATGACGCGCACCGATTTCACCACCGCGGTCGACGCGAAAACAGGCCGCGTGTCGCAATTGAACAGCGGCGCCGGGCATATGGCCGTTCCCGTCGCAGGCACCTCCCTGCTCGTGATACCGCAGCGGCCGAACAATGTGCGCATCATCGATGAGGCCACCGACAAGCTGGTTGCCGACATTCCTGCGCCCGGCGCGCCTGACGGCGCAGCTTACGATCCCTTCTCCAAGAACGTGTATGTCATGGGCCATGACGGCGGCATTGCGACCGCGATCGATCCGGTTGGAAGAAAAGCCGTCGCCAACATCCAGGTTGGCGGTACGCTGGAATTTCCCGCTTCGGACGGTGCTGGGAAAGTCTATGTCAACGTCACGTCGACGCCCGACATCGCGGTGATCGACGTCAAGAGCAACACGGTAACCGCGCATTACAAGCTCGAAGGCTGCCGGGGCGCGTCCGGCTTGGCCTATGCGACGCAAGCAAAGCTTTTGATTTCCTCCTGCGGTAACGGCATGGCGAAAGTGATTGATGCTGCAACCGGCAAGGAAGTCGCCTCGATCCCGATCGCGCGCGGACCAGACGCGGTGATCTACGATCCGGTGCGGCGGCTTGCGCTCATTCCTTGCGGCGGTGACGGCGTGTTGGAAATCATCTCGGTCGCCGACGCGGCTCATGTGATGAAAATTCAGACTGTCCAGACCCAGGCCGGATCGCGCACAGGAACGCTCGATCCTGCGACCGGGCGGCTATATTTGATGGCATCGCAGCCCGACCCGACGGGCAAGCCTGGTCCGGGCGGCCGCGGCGTCGCGCGCGTGCCTGGCACGTATGAAATTCTGGTTGTTGGTCCATAGAACGACAAGGAGTGGCGTCGAGTAGAAGCACCGAATCGCGATCCACGCGATCGAAATTCAAAATGCGATGAGTCGGGCTGAGGGGAACGACGCCCGACTGGTTGCCACAGTTCCAGCGATAATTTGCAAGTGCCAGTCCGGCACGGGGGATAGTTATGAATCCGACGACGTCCAAGCTCGCTACCCTTATGGGAACGGCTTCGTTCCTCACCATGGTCAATGCGCTTTCCGCGCACGCACAGATGACTGCGCAGGCGCAGACGGCGCAGGCGGAAGCAGTACCCGAGCAGGTGCTCATCACCGGATCGCTGATTCACGGCACCGCTGCGGTCGGCGTGCCCGTGACGAATCTGGGCACGCAGGATTTCACCGAAACCGGAAATCTCACCATCGGCGATCTGTTTCGCACGGTTCCTGCGGCAAATGTCGCTCCCGGTCCCTCCGCGGTCAACTCCGGTGGGCATCAGGAACGTGAAACCCGCGTCAACATCCGCGGTCTGGATGCAACCGGTCCGCGTTCTCTGTTGATGGTCGACGGTATCCGTCATCCGCCACAGGCTGATGGGCTTTGCGCCATCGATCCCTCCATCATTCCGGCGCTCGCCCTCGATCGTGTGGACGTTCTTGTGGATGGCGCGTCGGCGACCTACGGTTCCGACGCCATCGCCGGCGTCATCAACGTCATCCTCAAGCGCGGTTTCGATGGCGCGACGACGCTGCTGCATGTGGGCCAACCCACCGATGGCGGCGGCACGCAATATACGGCCTCGCAATTGTGGGGCCGCACCTGGGATGGCGGCGATATTGCACTGACCTACGAATGGAGCGACGAACAAGCCGTCTCGGGAAAAATCCATCCATTATTCACCGTCACCTATACGCCCTGGGGCGAGCAAGATAACGCCGTCCCGATCGCTGCCTCCATTCCGGGGACGATTTCGACCGGCGCTCCCAACGTCAGCGTCGGAACAAACATCGGCGCCGCCTGCACCAATTGCTATTCCGTCCCGCGCGGCACCGGCGCCAATTTCAATGCGTCGCTCAATAACGGATTGGGCCCGACGGCTCCCGGCAGCGCCCCGACGTTAAACTGGGCAACCTTGACCGCGAATGCGGCCAATGCTGGGGCGAACAACTATGTGGACCCCCTCAGCATGGGTTGGGAGCTCGCCGCACAGCAAAGGAATTCCTTGGTCGGCACCTTCGATCAAAGGCTGCTTCCCGGTATTTCGCTGTTCGCCGAAGGCTTCTACAGCAATCGCCGCGTTGAGTTCAAAGCCCCCGCCTTTGGCGGCCAGGGCGTTCAAAATGACCTGATTACCGCGATCGTTCCGACCACAAACCCCTATTATCCCACCGGCGCACCTAACAATCTGCGGGTCTCCTATGATCTCGCGGCGGAAGTTCCACCCTCTGTCCCGGCTTTTGAAATTTCGTGGCGATATATGGGCGGCCTCAATGTCGACCTGCCCTTTGAATGGAGCGGGAAAATTTATGGTGCGAGTACTTTTGAAGAGGACGAGCTGGTCCGCCATTTCGTCAGCAAGGCCGCTGTCAGCGTCGCATTGGGCAATAACGTCGGGGGAGTAACCTTACCTGCCAACATCCCGTATCTGAATCTATTCTGCGATCCGAGAGCGTTCCAGTGCAATTCGCCCACGACGCTCGCCTATATCTCAGCAACAGGCCTGACCGGCGCCCACTACGCTATTGAGGAATACGGCGGCAACTTCGACGGCCCCTTGTTTGACGTTCCCGCCGGGCAGGTCAAAGCGGCGGTCGGCGGCCTTTACGACGCAAACGCTGTCAATGGTTTCAACTTCAACAATCAGGCCACTCCAGGAAACCCAGCCACCGCGTTAACCCAGGATCCTGAGCCGTTTCAGAACTGGGCGGCTTTTGCTCAGGTCGATGTCCCGGTCTTTGGCGACAATTTCAATGTCCCGTTCGCCCGCAAGCTCGATCTCGAAGCTTCGTGGCGCCACGATACCTATTTTGGCAATCCCTTTCTCACGGGTTCGACAAACAATCCCAGATTGGCATTCACTTGGCTCATAGACCAATTCGTTGGCGCAACGGTCCGGGGCAGTTGGGGCAGCTCTTTCCGCTTCGCCAATGAGGGCGAATTCTCGGAAGTTCTCAGCGCGGCTGACCAGTCGTACAACATCGTCGGCGGGGCGGGTGGTGTGTCTATCCAGTGCAACAACGGCGCACCAACTGCCGGCACCGCTGCAGCGGCGCTGTTCGCCGCCGGAGTCGTCGATAGCAGCGGTAAGAGCGGCTGCGGCAGCTCACCCGGCGGCGTCGCTTATAGCGGCGCACCGACGGCGCTGTTGCGCGACTATGTCACCCCCGCCGGCGTTGCCTCGACCCGTGAGAATGGCACCGCTCTGGCGCCCGAGAAGGCGCTCAATTACAGCATCGGATTCGAACTGGCGCCCCAGATTGATTTCCTCAAAGGTTTCGACCTGCAAGCCACTTGGTACAGCGTCAAAGTCAACAACGTCTTGGCGGGAAATCTGACCACGACTGGCGGTACGCTCAGCGATCCAAGCCAGCGCTATCATTACATCGTGCCGAGCGATCTCGGCTGTCCGGTGTCGGCGAACGCGAATCCGAAAAGCTGTGTACCATTCGAAATTATGGCCTTGGGAACTCTGACCGTGCCTCAAAGCACCTCGGCCACCGACCAGTTGACCAATATCTACTGGATCAACGACTCCGGGACGACGAATCAGGGCTTCGTCCATGTCGAGGGCGTCGACTGGAATGCCAGCTATGATTTGGACTTGGGCGATCTCGGCGCCTGGAACACCGGCATCTCCGGCACCTATTATCTGCACCGCTTTTTCCAGACGGTCGCAGGCGGACCGATCCAGGATGCGTACAGTCAAAACCTGTCAGCCGCCGCAGGCGTTCAGCAGAACGGCGTCGAAACCCTTCCCAGAATGCGTTACCGGGCGCGCCTCGGCTGGAGCGACGGACCGCTCAACGCCACATTGTTCGCCAATTACGTCTCGCATTATTACGCCTTCACCGAGCTGGTTCCACCGAATGTCAACCTGCAGTGCACGGCGCCTGGCGGTACTGTCGGCGGCGGGAGCTTGCCCTGTGCCATCAACAATTTCACACAGTACTTGCCTTCCATGTACACCTTCGATCTGTCCTTGGGTTACAATACGGGAGATATTCCGTCCAACGATTACCTGAAGCGCATCACGATTCAGCTGACCATTCAGAATCTGCTGGGTAAGCATCCTGCGCAGGAATTTGGCCCCAGCAGCAGCACGCGCAACCCCGGCGGTTACGATACCATCGAGTCGGACCTCGGACGCGTGATCGGCATCACTTTGGTCAAGAACTGGTAGCAGGCCGCCGAAAGGCTGGAGCCCTTCCGATTTGGCATCGGAAGGGCTCTTGCTTTTGTTTTCCTCTCCCCTTGAGGGTCGAGGGGCGATCAGTGACAGCGGAGCTGTCGCTGCCCCGAGCGAAAGCCGCCCCGCACTTGCGACAGCAAGCGCGTACTGGCGCGGCAACGCGAGGGGAGCGTTTCGGTGCGGCCTTCGCGCTTCGCTTCGTCCGGCGAACGCCCGATCGAATTGCTGTCAGGCGTTGTCCTACTTTACGGCACCATTAAAGACCGTTAGGCTCACGCCCATTGTCGCTTCATGAGGCTCAACGAGCCCACTATCGAATCGCGGTACGCGCGATCGAGCGTTCGACAAGCTAGTGAGACGGGCTCGAGGGGAAACTGAGCCTGCTTGAGTGCCGAGCAAACGGCACATTCCCGTACAGTTGCGGCCACGATTTTCACGGCGCCATTCCAGCGCGGGGGATACGCGATGAATCCGACGACGTCCAAGCTCGCTACACTTATGGGAACGGCTTCGTTCCTGACCATGGTCAATGCGCTTTCGGCGCAGGCCCAGCAGATGACCGCGCAAGCGCAGATGGCTCAGGCGGGAGCTATCCCGGAGCAGGTTCTGGTCACAGGCTCGCTGATTCACGGCACGGCTGCCGTCGGCGTCCCGGTGACCAATCTGGGTGCGCAGGATTTCACCGAGACCGGCAATGTCAGCATCGGTGATCTCTTCCGCACGGTTCCGGAAGCCAACGTCGCGCCCGGTCCTTCAGCATTGAATTCCGGCGGTCATCAGGAGCGCGAAACCCGCGTTAATCTGCGCGGTCTCGATGCAACCGGTCCGCGCTCTTTGCTCATGGTCGATGGCGTACGTTTTCCACCACAAGCCGATGGGATTTGCGCCATCGATCCTTCGATCATTCCGGCGCTCGCGCTTGATCGCGTGGACATCCTCGCCGACGGCGCATCCGCGACCTATGGGTCAGACGCCATCGCGGGCGTTATCAATGTCGTGCTGAAGCGCAATTTTGATGGCGCGGTCACTCAGCTGCATTTCTCGCAACCAACCGATGGCGGCGGGACGCAATACGAAGCGTCGCAATTATGGGGTCGAACCTGGGATGGAGGTGGCATTACCCTCACCTATGAATGGAGCGACGAAGCGCCGGTCCGCGGATCGATTCATTCGAAATTCACCGCTGACTTCTCGCCCTGGGGGTTGCAAGATCCATATCTGCCGATCGGCGCCTCCGTGCCCGGTACGATCTCAGTGGGTGCGCCGTCGGTTTCCGGCGGCACCCAAATCGGCACCAATTGCACCAATTGCTGGTCCGTCCCGCACGGCACGGGCGCCAATTTTAATGGCGCCCTGAATAACGGCGTCGGCCCCATCGGGGGCAGCAGCGCAGCGCCGCTGAATTGGGCGACGTTGATCGCGAATGCCGCCAACAAGGGAGCGAATAACGGCGTCGATCCCCTGAAAATGGGGTGGGAACTGGGTGCACAACAAAAGAATTCGGAGGTGCTGACAGTTGATCAGCGGCTGTTCCCCGGCGTCTCGGTTTTCGGCACAGCCTTTTATACCAATCGTCGCGTCGAAGAATTGCTTCCCGCATTTGGCGGGCAGGGTCTCGCCAACGAAACCCCGACCGTGGCCGTGCCCACCACCAACCCCTATTATCCCACCGGCGCTCCCAACAATTTGCAGGTCTCCTACGATTTCGCGAAGGAAGTTCCGCCAACCATTCCGGCGCACGAAATCTCGGCGCGTTATCAGTTCGGCTTCAATCTTGATTTGCCCTTTAGCTGGACTGGACAAATCTATGAATCGCGCAGCTATGAGAACTCGGCGTTCGTGCGGCACTACATAAGTCTCAACGCAATCAAGGTGGCCCTCGGCGGCACCGCCGCCGGAGTCAGCAAGCCGGCGGGCATCCCCTATTTGAATGTGTTCTGCGACGCGACGGCGTTCCAGTGCAACTCTCCCGCGACGCTGGCCTATATTCAGGCCACGGGCAGCACAAGCGTCAAATACAGCGAGGAGGAGAAAGGAGCGCGGTTTGACGGACCGTTGTTCGATCTTCCCGCCGGGCAAGTCAAGGCGGCCATCGGAGGTCTTTACGACGCGGATAATGTCGTTGGATCGACGGGCAACAACAATGCGACGCCCGGCAACCCGCCGATAGCGTTTTTATCCGATCCGGAGCCCTATCACGTTTGGGCAGGCTTCACTCAGGTCGATATCCCGATCTTCGGCGACAATTTCAACATTCCGTTCGTCCGCAGGCTCGATCTGGAAGGTTCGTTCCGGCACGATGCTTATGGCGGCAATATCAACTACGCACAATCCACCAGCAATCCGAAGGTGGCATTCACCTGGTTGATCGATGAGCTCGCCGGCGCCACGGTGCGCGGCAGTTGGGGCACCTCCTTCCGTTTTGCCAATGAGGGCGAGTTCTCCAATGTTCTCAGCCCGACAGACCAGTTCTATAATGTTCCCGGCGGGACCGGTCTGTCCTACACCTGTTCCGCTAGCTCACCGCTGCCCGCGGGCAGTGCCGCGGCAGATTTGGCTGCCGCAGGTTTTGCTTGCGGCACCTTCCCGGGGGGCGTTGCTTTTGGCGGTGGGCCACAGCCTGCGTTGCGCAGTTATGTCAACGCCGCAGGGCAACAAACGACGCGCGAAGGCGGCGTCTCGCTGGCGCCGGAAAAGTCGGTCAACTACAGCATCGGCTTCGAACTGGCGCCCCAGTTCGATTTCCTCAGAGGTCTCGATCTGCAGGCCACGTGGTACAGCGTCAAAGTCGTCGGCGTTCTCGGGGGCAATCTAAACGGGAATATCAGCGATCCGAACCAGCGCTATCATTATATCCTGCCAAGCGACGTTGGCTGCCCGGTGGCAGCCAATGCGAATCCGAAAAGCTGCGCACCATTTGAGGCAATGGCCGCTGCCGCGCTGCTTTGGCCCACCAGTGGCGTGGATATCGGCCAGCTAACCAACATCGACTGGATCAGCGATTCCGGAACGACCAATAAAGGCTTTCTACGTGTCGAAGGCATTGACTGGAATGCCAGCTACGATGTTGACCTTGGCGATCTCGGCGCCTGGAATACCGGCATCACCGGTACCTATTATTTGCATCGCTGGGACCAGCAATCGGCAGGCGGCGTGATCATCGATGATTTTCATCAGACGCTTCCCGCCGTCGCGGGCGTTGCACAGAACGGCGTGGAGACACTTCCCAGAATGAACTATCGCGCCCGGCTCGGCTGGAGCGACGGCCCCTTAAATGCTGCGGTTTTCCTCAATTACAATTCGCACTTCTTTGAACCGCGCATCAACACGACCCCGCCACCGAACGTCAATCTACAGTGTACGGCGGCAGGCGGCACTATCGGCGGCGGGACATTCCCCTGCGCGATCAGCAATTACACGCAGATCGAGCCCTCGTGGTACACGTTCGACCTGTCGTTCGGGTACAACACCGGCGATCTTCCGGCCAACGATTACCTCAAGCATATGACTCTGCAGCTGACCGTACAAAATCTGACGGGCAGACATGCTTCGTTCGAATACGGCCCGAACACCAACACTCGCAACCCTGGCGGTTATGACCTCACAAAGTCGGATCTGGGACGCGTGATCGGCGTCACATTAATCAAGAACTGGTAGCAGACCGCCGGTTGAAATGCTGGAGCCCTTCCGAATTAGGTTCGGAAGGGTTCTTGCTTTGCGGTATTATTCCCTCGCCCCCAACGGGGGAGAGGTGCCGAAGGGCGAAGCCCTGAGGCGGGTGAGGGGGAGCTACTAAACTCCAATGCTGATTCGTATTGCTAACGTCCTTACGCCGGCGCAAGTGGAAGCCTGCCGCAAGGCGCTCGAAACCGCGCCATGGATGGACGGCAAAACCACCGCCGGCTCCTTGACCAAACCAAGAAAGAACAACATGCAAGTGCCGGCAGGCCACCCGATGGCGCGCCGGTTGAGCGAGATGGTCCTCGAGGCGCTGAAAAAGAACGAGGTATTCGCCCGCGCCGCCTTGCCGCTGAAGGTCGTGCCGCCGGTGTTCAACCGCTATCAGGGCGGCGAACACTACGGCGATCATGTCGATGCGACGGCGCAACACGTTTGGGGACAGCCGGAAGGTATCCGCAGCGATCTGTCCGCCACGCTGTTTCTGACGCAGCCAGAGGATTATGACGGCGGCGAATTGACCGTAACCGACGATCTTGGCGGCCGTCCCATCAAATTGCCGGCGGGCGATCTGGTGCTCTATCCCGCGAGCAGTATCCACCACGTTACACCGGTAACCCGAGGCGTTCGCCTTGCCGCGTTTTTCTGGGTGCAGAGCATGGTGCGCGAGGACGACAAGCGCAGCATACTCTGGGAATTAGGCACGGCGCTGCAGCAATTCGAACAGGCTTTGCCCGAACATCCGGCTGTGGTCCGGCTGACGGGAGTCTATTTCAACCTCTTTCGCCTCTGGACCGACGTGTAACGCCGCTCATTTGTCCTTCCCCCCGCGAAGCGTGGGGGAGGTGTCGCGTCCAGCGCGACAGAAGGGGGGCTCACGGACTCGCCGTCCAGCTCAATCCGATCAGCGGCCAATAGAGCGGCACCAGGAACAGAAGAATGATCCCCTCCGCAATGCTCAGCACCAGCCCGACCTTCAGCATGTCGCGGCTGTTGAAATAGCCATAAGCCAGGCCCTGCACCAGCACCGACGACTGATAGACGAACAGCTTTCCGCCCGACGCGAACGCCCATACCATCGCAAGCGCAATGGGATTGAGCGCGTGGCTTTGGGCATAATGGACGATCACGGGAAGCGAAGTGCTCAGCATCGACAATTCGCTGCCCAAGATGAAATGATAGAAAAATCCCGTCCAATACAGCACGCTCGGCGATTGGAATGTGCCGCCCAATAATGGCGTCATCCATGACATCATCGTGCCGGTCAGCATGTCGAGCGCCTTTGTCTGGATCAGCACCGTGCCCATGCTGAGGGCCGCGCCGAGAAAGACGATCAGGAGGAAATTCACGCCCCGAACGTCTTTCGCGGACAGCACGCCAATGCCGGGCAGCGCGACAGCGAGACCAACGCCTAACGCGATAATGGCCGGATCGATGCGATGGATGAAATCGGTTGACCACAGAACAACGGCAAGCATGAGAAGCGCCAGCGTTCTCTTTTCGGCGGCGCTCCACGGCCCCAGCGCGGCTCGACGTTCCTG
>Ga0307477_10001337_pt1 | contig 21202 bp, 30 predicted proteins | sample atmos_gasesECM2C_FD_203316 | JGI IMG/M metagenome (GOLD analysis project Ga0307477, IMG submission 203316) | Hardwood forest soil microbial communities from Morgan-Monroe State Forest, Indiana, United States - atmos_gasesECM2C_515 | ecosystem: Environmental > Terrestrial > Soil > Temperate...
GACCTGCGACCCGACCTGCGACCAGACCTGCGACCGGACCTGCGACCAGACCTGCGACCCGACCTGCGACTCGACCTGCGACCAGACCTGCGACCCGACCTGCGACCAGACCTGCGACCAGACCTGCGACCGGACCTGCGACTCGACCTGCGACCAGACCTGCGACCCGACCTGCGACCAGACCTGCGACCCGACGTCTTTTTTGCTCAAAATCTCTCGCAAAAAAGCCCAGGCCAAAATCCCGCCGAGCGTCGCTCCATAGGGGCTGCCCATGCGCAGGATCACCTGCGGCCGCTTGAGATTGCACAGCGCATAGGCGCGCAGCGCCGCCTCGGTCGCAGTCTCGAAATCAGCCGGCTTCGTGGACAGGCCGATCTCGATCCATTTCTCGCACCAGGCCGGGAGCTGCGCAGCCTGAGCAGCGGTCATCGAGTCGATGCGCATGGTCAGTCCGCGACGCGACGCACTTCCTCGCCGCGTTCCTCGACTTGGTGGATCTGTCGGTACAGGGCCCCGGCTTCCAGCTTGATCGCGGTGTGTTCTTCGTGCGTCAGCGCGGTGGCCTCGATTACTTGGATGAAGCGCTCGGCATCGGCCGACCAGAGGCGCACTTTCGGCGCGGCCTTGGTCTGCACGATGCGATGCGCGTGCCCGGTGACTTCTCCATAGGCCAGGATCACGTCCCCCTTGGGCGTTTCATCCTTCGCATTTTTAGGCAGCGCATCGACGCGTAGCAGGAGCACATCGCCTTGGCGTAGCAGAATCGGTGCTTTCTTCATTTCGTTCCTTTCGGTGGTTAAAGTGAAAACTACTACTCCTCGTTCTCCTGTTCCCTGATCTCGACGTACTCGCGCTCGACCTGCTCGCGCAGCCCCGGATCGTTCACCCGCCATTCGATGTAGTCCTTACAAATGCGGCTAGCGTATTCCTGCGCTCGCTCGCACGAGTCAGGAGTGCCTGCGAACAGGCTGGCGACGATGAATGCCAGTTCGTCCGTATCGCAGTCGCCAACGAACTCGTCGAATGGTCCCTTCCGGTTCTCGGCCTCATCGCGTGCGCGTTCCTCGATGCGACTCTCGATATCGTTAAGCTCTGCATCCGTGAAGGTTGCCCGAGGGCCAGCATAGGCAGCGTGTACGGTCATGGCTTGTCTCCGACTACAAACGTAACAGTTTTTCCTGCGCTATCTCCAACAATATTCGAGCCACCACCGCCTCCACCGCCTCCACCAGCACCCGTGCACGTTATTTGGACGTTCGTAACGCCATCAGGTACATACCAAGTCAGCGACAGAGGATCAATTTTCTCTGCCCACGACCGTAACAGGTTGGCTAACCATTTCCTCACGGCTTATCTCCGTAGATGAATCCGAGGGTGACCACAACGGCTATGAATATCCAGAGCCAGATGATCGTGTCCATGACTCGAAGTATACGGGTTTCCGTATCCTTGTCAACGGATATCCGTAAATATTCTGTGCGGTAATCGGACAATCCACTTGCGTCCATTGCGGATTCCCGTATAGTTTACGCATGACCCTCGATGATATCAAGCACCACTTCGGCGGATCGCTTAGGCAAGCAGCGAAGGCATTGAATCTGCCGATTAGCACGGTAGCAGACTGGCGTCGCGGTGTTCCATTCGGCAGGCAATGCGAGATTCAGATATTGACGCAGGGCAAATTACGCGCAGAGAAGCCGAATGGCAAATAGCTTACGCATGACCCGCGAGCAATTCGAGGCCCACGCCAAGCGCAGGCTGGCACGGCACGCCGAAGCTGAGTTCGCCAAGGAGATGGCCGCTCAAAACTTGGCGACACAATGGCTGGAGAGCGATCCAAAGCGGCCGATAGTGGCCAAGCAAACCGTGCCCAGCCATATCTCGGGCAGGCTCTGTCCGCTCGTGCTGCTCTGCCAGGCGCACGGATTGCCCGAGCCGCGCCCCGAATACAATTTCAGTCCCACCAGGGGATGGCGATTCGACTATGCCTTCGTGGATCGCAAGATCGCGTGTGAGGTTGAGGGCGGGATCTGGCGCCGGGGCGGTGGTGCGCATTCCCACCCGATGGGCATCGAGCGCGACATCGAGAAATACAACGCTGCAGCCGTCTTGGGCTGGCGCATACTCCGCGCTGCACCCGAAAAGCTTGGCTCGTTGATCCCATTGTTACAGGAGATGTTGCGACGACACCAGAACAGTATCGCGAATACGCATTTGATCCTGGCCCTGATGATTGGGAGGCAACGTGGGCGTGGATTGATTGGCGCAATGGATTGTGTTATCCGCCACCCCATCGGAAACAAGAACCGGAAGACCGGAATGGTTTGCTTAAGGTCATTTGCTGCGACGTAATCTCGTTCTTTTGGGTATTGGGGAAGACAATGGCAAGGATAAAGCGATGAGACGACTCTACTTTATCGACGGTGCCCTCTGGCTCGTGAACGGTCTGCTCTGGGCCAGCTACGCGCATGTGCCCAGCATGGCGATATTCTCAGCCATCGCGGCTGTCGTCTGCTTCGGCGTGGCAAGGCATGCGGAATGAATGGTGATCGTCACCTCCGAGCTTGGCGTAATTACGTCTTTGGTGATGCAATAAGCGTTGATTATTACGAATTCACCCACGATCACAAAGTCACTGCTGCTACTCTTGTCACTATGGAAACAGTAGACGAAGGTGGTCTGCGGGTTCCATTATTTAAACTGACACCGAGCATGGCTCAGGAATTGATTGACGATCTCTGGCAGTGCGGTGTTAGACCATCCGAGGGATCAGGGTCCGCAGGACAGTTAGCCGCCGTGCAGAAGCACTTGGAGGATATGCGGTCGCTCGTTTGGAAGGCACCTAAGCCATGATTGACGACGCCCTGCAATCCGCGATCGAGCGGGCACGAGCTCGAGGCCATGCCGGCGCGGAAGCTGCAGCCGAGCACGCGGATCTGGTTCATTCGAATTGGACAGAACGCGCGATCACGTATATCCACCTCTACGCGCGTCAGCATCCGTACCTGCGATGCGAACACTGCCGTGTCTGGGCCGAACACGATGGCCTTCCTCCGCCCACGGATAAGAGGGCATGGGGATGGGCAATTCAGGAAGCCAGGCGCCAAGGGCTGATCGAGCCTGCAGGCTACGAGGCCGCCATCTCGAGCAATGGCAGTCCCAAGGTGCGCTGGAAATCGCTGGTCTACAGCACGGGGTACAGGGAGGATATCGAATGACAGCTCGCAAACTTCATTTTCAGCGTATGTTGCGCTGCGGCGAAAGCGATGTGGCGTCGCATCCTCTGTTCCAAGGGGAAGGGGGCGGTTCGATTCCGACCTCGCCGCTCCAGTTTACTGTGATCCCGATCAACAAAGAGACAGCATTCCGAATCTACCGCGAATACCACTATTTGGGACGCCAGGACTTCGTTAATGTGGCAAGTTTTGGCGTCATGTGGGAAGGCTGCCTATACGGTGCGATCACTTTCGGGCCACCGGGCGCCAAGGAAACGGTCAAAGGTATTTTCGATACTGAAGAGCAATCTGGATTCTTTGAAATCAAACGATTGGCTATCGATAATCGATTTCCTAAAAACAGTGAGTCGAGGCTGATTCGGATCGGTATTAAACTACTGCGACAACGTTTCCACGTCTTGGCCCTGCTAACTTACGCTGATCCGTCCGTGGGGCATGACGGGACTATTTACAAGGCTTCTGGCTTTCGATATCTGGGCCTGAGCGACAAGCGCCGCGAATTTGTGAAGGATGGGCGCGTGAAACAGCGCGGCGTTTCCAAAGGCGAAAATGGGAATTGGCGCGACAAACCGCGCAAGCATGTCTTCGTCCGGTCCTTTGACCCCAGTATTGTGACAAATACCTTGCAACTGGGTTATCTCAAACGCAAGCAGGCTATAGCATGAGCGATTGGGACGATTGGTCGGCGCTCTGGCTCAAGGCCGACAAGCACCTGAAGACCGCCCAGGCCGCGGCTGCCCTGCACGACTTCGCCAATGCAGCCCGGGCATGCACCGAGGCCCAGGACATGCTCTGGCAGCTCCAGGAATGGTTCAGCGTGGCGATCGTTCAGGACCGACAACAGAAGCTTCCGGTCGACATGGACCGCGAGTAGGCTATACTTTCATTGCCGGGACTAGCGGTAGCTCCGTTGTCCCGCCAGTACGGGACTTACCGGCACCTTTCCTTCTGCCTTACTGGAGGCGTCCTTTGCCGCGTGCACCGAATTACTTCAAGTTCCACCTTGGCGACTATGCCAAGGATTGCGAAGACCTAACCCTGCTCCAGCATGGGGCCTACCTAGCCCTAATTCGCTGGTACTACGCCACAGGCCGGCCAATTCCCGCCGATGGCGAACGCATCTATCGACGCTGCCATGCGCTCTCAGGCGAAGAAAAAGGCGCAGTTATGTTTGTTTTAACTGAGTTTTTCCAGCTTGACGGCCCGGTTTGGCGGCACCGCAGAATTGACCGCGAACTCGCTGAATGGTCAGACCGAAGTGACGAAGCTTCAGCGTCTGCCAAGGCAAGATGGAATAAAATCAACGATAATGGCAATGCGAACGCAATGCGAACGCAATGCGATGGCAATGCTAACCAGAACCAAGAACCAAGAACCAGAAGGTTAGGTTCTGTATCAGAGAATACGTTACGTCCGGTGCGGTTACGCGCTACGCGCTTACCGCCGGACTGGCGCCTACCCGACGAATACAAAGACTTCGCCGTCAAAGTCCACCACCTCGAGCCCGAGCGTGCCGTCCGCGTATCCTTGGCCTTCCGCGATTATTGGATCGCCAAACCCGGGGGGCAGGGAACAAAGCTCGACTGGTTTGCGACGTGGCGAAACTGGATACGCAAGGAGACCCACGATGCTTGACTGCCCGAATTGCTCCGAGGATTCCTACGATGGAGCTCTCTGTCGCGCTTGTGGGTTCACGGCCGGCAAGCCTAGGCCCGACGCCAAGCATCTTGCTGCGTCGCACAAGGAAGCCTCGTTACCGCCAGCAATGACCAAAGCCGAATGGGATCAGACCCGGGAGATTGGTCGATCAGTGCTTGCCAAAGCGAAAGCCATGCTGAAACGTGATGTTATACTTGACGTACCCAACGAGCGGTTAGCTTGAATGCGCTCGAATGGTTCGGCGTTCGTGGCAATTATGGATGCCCTGCTGCGAGGCAGGCATGGAATTGTGGCCGTGATCGAGACCTATTTTGACGAAAGCATGCGCGGAGACTTCACCTGCGTGGCTGGCTATGCGTTCGTCAAGTCCCGATGCAAACGATTTGATTCTGAGTGGGGCGAATTACTGCGCTCTTACCACCTTCCATATTTCCGTATGTCAGCTTGTGCACATGGCAACAAACCTTTCGATGTTTTAAGCCCACAGCAGTGCATAAATGCAGAAAAGAGGGCGATAGGCCTCATCAACCAATACGCTTCGCACGGAATAGCGGTCGGTACGACTACTGCTGAATTTCAGCGGAGTTACAGTAAGTCGGAGCACATATCGACCCCCTACGAGTTTTGCGTCTGGGCGATTCTCGCTGGAGTTCAGTCGTGGCTTGGCGATAGCGGAGTAAAAGGATCGGTCGCCTACTTTTTTGAGGCAGGACACAAACATCAAGGGCGCGCCAACATGATGATGAAAAAAATATTCGCTGCCCCAGAATTAAAAGCTAGATATCGGTATGCCGGTCACGCATTCGTGGATAAGGTACAGAGCAGACCCGCGCAAGCTGCCGACTTGCTCGCTTGGCAGTTCGCTACTGAATATCGAAGATTACGAGAAGGGAGGCCGTACGCCAGGAAGGACTACGCGAATCTTGTGCGGCTGCACCACGAGGTCGTGTTTCCGTCAATCACGCCCATTCCAGCCAGCGGTTACCGCCGCTTTACTTAAGATGCAGTGTTCTTCTTTCTCTTAGTATAATATTGCCATGCTGAAAGGCTTGACACCTTAGAACAATCGGCTATACAGTCGCTCCCCATGCGCGGAAATTGCCGCGTGGGAGTGCCGGATTGCTCGAGGTTCCCCGTGGAACATTCCTGCAAAGCCTTGATCTTGCGGGCGTATTTCCTACCAAGCCTATTTTCAATCATAGGCTAACAATTGGCCAACCCTCATCCCAAGCCCGGCCCAGGTCGGCCAAAGGGATCGAAAAACAAGACAAGCGAGGAGCTTCGCCAGCAAATGGTCGAGGCTCTGATCAAGGAAGGCGGCTCGAAAGCCTGGAGCCGTCTGGCGCAGGAAGACTTCCCCGAGTTCATGCGCCACTGCGCGAAGCTTATCCCGAGCGAGACTCATGTCCGAAGTGAGTCTTCTGTCGCCATCAGCGACGTTCCGCTCGACGAGGCCCAGCGCGTCCTTGCCCAACGGGCTCTCAAAGCTGTACGGCCAGAATTGGTCGTCGATAACACCACAGAGGATTCTGGACGACCTCGCGTCGTTAACGAGTGAGCAAGCCCTAGCGCTGCTCTACGATTGGTCATTCTGGGCGCGTCCTTCGCAGTTAGCCCCGCCTGAATTCGCCGCCGGCAACAAGACCTACTGGATTTTGATGGCCGGTCGTGGCTTCGGCAAAACTCGTGTCGGCGCCGAGCAAGTCCGTGCCTGGTCGCGCACATCGCGCTACGTCAATCTCATCGGTCCGACGCTTGACGATGCTCGAGACATCATGGTCGAGGGCGAATCCGGCATTCTCGCTATCTGCCCCAAACACGAACGGCCGCGGTTCGTCGAGCGCCAGCTCCGTTGGCCCAATGGCTGCAAATCGCTGATTTTCACGGCTGACGAACCGGAGCGATTGCGCGGCAAGCAGCACGAAAAGGTATGGGCCGAGGAAGTGGGCTCATGGCGCTATGCCGAATCTTGGGATCAACTCCAGTTCGGGCTAAGGCTTGGCAACAGTCCGCAAGCGGTCATCACGACCACGCCGCGGCCGACGCAGATCATCAAGCAAATAATCGCCGATCCGTCGTGCGTGATCACGCGTGGCACGAGCTACGAGAATGTTGCCAATCTTGCCGAGGCCTTCTACAAGTCTGTGGTGAGGCGTTATGAGGGAACACGACTCGGTCGTCAGGAACTCAATGCGGAATTACTCACCGATAATCCTGCGGCCCTTTGGAATCGCACCGCTATCGATGAGCTGCGCGTGCTTGTTGCGCCTAAGCTTAAACGCCTCGTTATCGGGCTGGACCCGGCAGTTACTTCGCGCGAGGACAGCGCTGAGACTGGCATCGTCGCTGCCGGAATCGGGACCGACGACCACTACTACGTCATCGCCGACAAGTCGCTGATCAACACGCCTGATGCCTGGGCGAGACAGGCGATCAAGCTCTATCACGACGTCAAAGCTGATCGCATCATCGGCGAAGTGAACAATGGCGGCGATATGATCGAGTCGCTGTTGCGCAATGTCGATCCGAACGTGAGCTATGAGTGCGTGACGGCTACCCGCGGCAAGATGATCCGCGCCGAGCCGGTTGCGGCGCTATACGAGCAAGGACGCGTTCATCATGTGGGCTCGTTTCCAGAATTGGAAGATCAAATGTGCGACTACGATCCGCTCACTGCCGAGCGCAGTCCGGACCGCATGGACGCGCTGGTTTGGGCAATGACCAAATTATCAGACAGGACGGGAACCGCGATACTCGACTACTACGCAATGCAAGCTAAAGCAGCGCAGGCCGGCAACGCGCATATTTTCCAGCCGCCAACGGTCCAGCGCACCGACGAAGGTCTGCAATTTCCGGTGAGGACATAGCATGGCAAACGTAACATTCAAGGCGCCTGCAGGACTGTTCCAAGTCCTGGGGCGGAACGGGGTGTTCTATCCCGTTATTAATGGTGTGGTGACTGTGCCTGAAGGCGCAGCCCCGCCCGCACTGTCTGGCAACGCGCTCTTGCGCGGCTACAATCTTGGCGTCGGTGCGACAGGTGCAACAGGCCCTGTCGGCAATACCGGCGCGGTTGGAGGCACGGGCGGAACAGGCGGAACTGCCGCAGCCGGCGTCACAGGCGTGACAGGACCCACGGGCGCATCAGGCGGATCGAATACCGGCAACACGGGTGCCACTGGTGCAACGGGTGCCGGCACGACGGGCGCAACTGGGTCAACTGGGCCAACTGGCGCAACCGGACCATAACGGGACACTGCGATGACTACAGACAATGTAACGCTACAAGCGCCGGCATCGCCGGCACCGCAGCAAGTCCTGGGCAAGGACGGTGCGCTCTACCAAGTCGCATCCGGCCAGCTTGTGATCAGTGCTTACGCTGCCGATGCAAGCCTGCTGTTCGCGGGCTACAACCAAGCGACCGGAATGACTGCAGCCACAGGCGCGACTGGGATCACGGGCGGAACTGGGATCCAAGGCGCAACCGGAAATACGGGCGCAGCGGGCGCTGTCGGCGGGACTGGCGGGACTGGTGGAACTGGGGGCACGGGCGGCACTGGCGGAGTAACCGGCGCAGCGGGTGCAACGGGATTGAATGCAGCGACAGGCGCAGCGGGTGCGACTGGCGCAACAGGAGCATAGCAATGGCGAACGAAGGCCCTCCGTTTTCTCAGAACATCGCGATTCAATCGCCGCTGCCGCAGAATCCGAATGTCACCCTGCAACCGCCGTCTGGCATTAATGTGCTCGTTGCGGCCGATGGCAAGACGTACACGAGTTCGGGTGGCGTGTTCGTGCTGCCCTATCTCGCGCTCGGGCGCGGCGGTGTGGCTGGCCTGCTCGAGCAGGGATGGAATCAGGCTGATGGCCCAGTCGGCGCGTTTGGGGCTACCGGCGCGGTCGGAACTACGGGCGTTACTGGCGGCTCTGGCGCGGTCGGCAATACGGGCAGCACGGGTGCGACTGGCGCGATCGGTGTCAATCCGAATCCGACGGGTGCGACGGGTGCAACCGGATCGGCGAGCACGGGCGCTACCGGGGCAGTTGGTGGAACGGGCGGCACTGGATTTGCGCTGCCTCACTTCCCGCCTAATCTCGGCACCAAGACGGCGGTCTGATCGTGGACGCGAACGAGAAGATCGACGAACTCATGCGCAAGATGCGTGAGTTGGAGGCGCGTGTCGACAAGCTTGAGCAGCGGCAGGCGCATGCCTTTGGAGATCTTGCAGCCAAGCCGCCTAATGGTGGCACGCTGCATCTGCCGCAAAAGGGGCAGCCACGTTGACGCCTGCTGCTCAGAACGAAACCTTGCCGGGCGAGCACGTCTACACCGCCCGCGAATTCAGGCCGCACTGATGCCGACGTACGATTACCCGACGCCGCAGCAATTGCAGGCCTATGCGGCTGGCGCTCGTGCCTATCCGGGCATCGCACCGGCCAACATGCCGGGCAACCAGATCACCTGGGGAACGCCAGCCACAGCCGGTGCGCCCACAGTGATGAGCAAACCCAAGTTAGTGGCCCTCGGCAATGGCGCATTCCGCGTGGTCAGGCCCGCATTGCCGTACACCATTACGGGCGCCGATGCGGGGCAGGTCTTTTTCGCGCCCATGCAGCCCTTGCAGCCAGTTGCCCAGCCGCCTTCGATGGCGGTGCAGGGCAGGCCGTGGGATTACCCGCTCGGCTTCAATACGTGGGTCACGCCGCGTACTGGCTATGCGATCGATTTCCCGACGCTCAAGTCACTGGCGTCTGGTTACGACATTCTGCGCGTACTGATTGAGCGCGTTAAGGACAAGATCATCGCCCAGCAGTGGCGGATCATGCCCAAGGATCGGCGCAAGAAGAAGGACGACCGCTGTCTGGAGGTCGAGGAATTCCTGCGCTATCCCGACAAGATGCACACTTGGCGGGATTGGCTGCGTGAGCTGCTCGAACAGTACATCGTCTACGATGCGCCCGCGATCTGGCTGCGGCCTACCCGCGGCGGCGACCTGTACTCGATGAACGTGATGGATGGCAGCATGTTCAGCCCGAAAGTGATGGCTGATGGCCGTCTGCCGCCGCCGGATGTCGGGCCTGCCTATCAGCAGGTCATCAAGACCGGCTTGCCGGCGGTCGATTATGTGCTGCCGGTGCCCAAGGGCCAGAAGGCACCGCAGGATCCTGCCAATCCCGGTTGGCCCATGCCTGAGCTGCTCTACAAGCCACGCAATCCCCGGGTCGATTCGCCCTATGGCTTCGGGCCGGTCGAGCAGATCATTACGACCGTCAATATCGGCCTCTACCGCGAATCGTATTTTCTGAGCTATTACACGTCTGGTTCGATTCCGAACACAGTCTTTACCTGCCCGCCGACGTGGACGACGCAGGACATCGCCAACTTCAAGATGTGGTGGGATTCTGTGCTGGCGGGCAATGTGCAGAATCGCAGCGGTGGGGCCATGTTCGTACCGGATGGAGCCAAGCCCTACGACATGAAGGATAAGATCGTCCACACCGACGATTCTGACCAATGGCTGATTCGCATCATGTGCTTTACGCTGGGCTTGAATCCGATGCCGTTCGTCAAGCAGATGAATCGCGGGCAGGAGAAGCAGCATCACGACGAATCGGCGCAGGAAGGCTTGGAGCCGTGGAACGAGACGATCACTGACCTTCTTGAGTACGTCATTGCGCTCAAGTGGGGCTATGACGATCTGACGGCTCAGGTCGAGGAAGACGAGGCGATCGATCCTGCAGAGCAGGCGACGATCGATCAAATCCTGGTTACGGCCAAGATTTACCATCCTGACGAGATTCGGGCCAAGCGTGGTGACGATCCGATGCCAGACGACATGCGCGAGGAAATGGATGTGGCGACGTTCAATGCCGCGCCCAATTCGACCGTGCTTTCGGACAAGCAGCAAGCCGCTGAGGACAAGCGCAATCAGGCCAATACGCAAGCCTCGCAGAAGCATGACCTTGCGATGGCCGCGGCGAACACCAAACCGGAGCCGAGCCCTGCGCAGAAGGCACACGAGATCGAATTGGCCAAGGCTACCCAGCCCACTGTGACCGTGGCAGCGCCAGTCGTGAATGTCAATCCTGCGCCAGTCAATGTGACCGTGCCAGAAATGAAAGCGCCCGAGGTCAAGGTCGATGTGGGTGCGGTCACGGTCAGGAACGTGCAGCCGCCAATGGAAAAGGAACAGAAGGAGCCGCCCGGGAAAACAGAGACCATCTACAAGCGCGACGAGAAGGGCAACCTTTTTGCCGAGATCACCACGACGCGCAAGCAGGTTATTCGAAGCGAGCGCCAGGGAAAATTACTCTTGGCGAAGGTCGATGAATGACGGCCACCGTAACGCATGTCTTCGTATCGAATATTGCCGATGACCCGGCTGCTGCCGCTGCTGGCGAAGTTCTGCCGTCGCACTGGGGCTCGGTTAATACGGTCGGCCCGACTCATGTGGTGGTGGGCGATATCGCCGGCCCTACGGGAGCCACAGGATCGACCGGACCGACAGGAGCAGGTCAGACTGGCAACACTGGCAGCACAGGCGCGACGGGCCCAACCGGAGCCACCGCAGGCAATACCGGGGCCACGGGATCGACTGGCGGCACGGGCGCGACGGGTGGAACAGGCAACACGGGAGCCAACGGCCAGGACGGAATTGATGGCGCGATCGGTGCAACAGGGGCCGCAGGTGCCACCGGAGGCACAGGGCCAACGGGAGCAGTGGGCAACACGGGGGCCACAGGAGGAACGGGACAGACAGGCGGTGTTGGCGGCACTGGGGGCACAGGCCAGACCGGAGCCACAGGCGGAACCGGCAACGACGGTATTGATGGCCTGGACGGAACCACGGGTGCCGCAGGCGCTACTGGGTCGACAGGAGCCGCGGGCAACACAGGCGGGACCGGCGGGACGGGTCAAACAGGGCAAACAGGCGGAACAGGCGCGACCGGCAATGACGGGATCGACGGCCTACAAGGGGTCACCGGCAGCCAAGGCAATACGGGCGGCACTGGTCAGACGGGGGCTGGCGGAGCAACAGGTGGCACGGGCGGGACAGGACAAACTGGCGGCACTGGTCAAACCGGCCAAACGGGCAACGACGGGATAGATGGACTCCAAGGCGCAACAGGTGCGGCAGGCACCACTGGGTCAACCGGGGCCACGGGTGCCGGTGTCACCGTCAATGTGCAGACTTTCATCGGCAGCGGCACATTCACCTGGACCCAGCCGACAGGGTGCTCGGAGGTCATCGTCGATCTCTATGCCGCCGGTGGCGGAGGCGGCGGCGGTCCATCGTTCAACCTTGGCGTCGCTAAGAGCGGCGGAGGCGGCGCCGGTGGCGGAATGCGCATTATTGGCCATTTCCTGGCTACCGAATTGGCGACGAATTGCTCGGTCGTGCTCGGGACTGGTGGGACGGGTGGCGCAGGCGGGACCATTGCTCTGGGTGCTACGGGCTCCACGGGCTCGAATGGCGGCAATTCGTTGTTTACGGGGGCGTATACCTATCTCACTGCGGTCGGCGGATCAGGCGGCAATGGCGGAGGCTCGGGCACGGTATCCGGTGGCGCGGGCGGCGGTAATGTCTCGCCGATCGTGGGCAAGAACCAGCTTGGCTATGGCTCGTGCAACCTTGCCGCTGGCGTGGTGGGCGGATTCGGCGAGTGGGGCGGCGGTGGTGGCGGCGGATCGGTCAATGGCCAAGCCGTCTCTCCTGCCGGCGGCGGCTCGCTATTTGGCGGCGGTGGTGGAGGCGGCGGCGGCGGTACGACCGCGGCTGGCACCGCGGGCGGAACAGGCGGAGCAGGCGGAGGCAATACCTACGCGGCTGGCGCGGGCGGTGCGGGCGGTGCAGCATCGGCTACTACGCCGGTTGCCGGTTCTGCAGGCGGTCCGACGGGCGCAGCGGGTGGCGGAGGCGGGGCTGCGCTCGCAACAGGCATCATCGGGGCTACAGGCGGTGCTGGGGCTCCTGGCGGCGGAGCTGGCGGAGGCGGTGGCCCCGGGGCTGGCGCCACAGGTGGTGTCGGCGGCGCTGGGGGCCAAGGCATCTGCAAGATCACGGCCTGGTAGATCATGCCTATCCTAGTCTCAGCCTTCCAAGTCAGGGCCTTCCAATTCACTGGTTTTCAGGAGGCCGGCGGTGCTGCGGGTGGCGGCGATATCCTGTGGTTCTGGTACGAGATGATCGCCCGGGCTCGCGCGAAGCGGGCCATCGCGGACAAGAAGAAGCGCAAGCCCGAGCGCGAAGATCTACCCGAGCCCTTGGTCGAGCCGGCCTATGCCGTGATGCGATTTGTCCTGGCTGCGCCCAAGCCGTTGCCGACGACGTTCCTCAAGCGTCTGCTGCCGGTCCAGAAGCCGCTGATCGACGAGGCGACCGAGCTCGCCGAATTCAAGCAACTCATGGCATTCGTGCAAAGCCTGCCGCGACGCATGGCGAAACTAACGCGCCAGTATCGGACGGTTGAACTCAGCTTGCCTGCGCACGAGCGCCCGAACTTGATCGCGCTGCAGGACAGGCTGTCGCCCGTTATTGCGCGATTCCTGGCTGGTCAGGTGCCCAAGATTGCGCACCAGATCGAGCAGTTGAAGGCGCGATTCTGGAAAGCCGATCTGTCCGATGATGAAATAGACGCGCTTGACGCCGTGATCGCTGGCATCGACTTCACCGGCTGGGCGATCCTTGCCGGCGATGTTGAGCCGGTCTTGGCTGAAGCGACCAAGGATGGCGCCCACGAAGCCCTGCGTGCGGTGGGCTTCGACACCACGACCGACGCTTACGACGCCGTCAATCAGGATGCGCTCGACTATGCCGAAGATCGTGCGGCCGAGATGGTCGGCATGAAGCGCGGAGCCAAGGGCAAGCTGAGGCCCAATCCTCGCGCTGAGTACCAGATCACCGAGTCTACCCGCGATGACATTCGCAGCCTTGTCGGCGATGCGCTCAAGGAAGGCTGGTCGACCGACACGCTCGCCAAGGCCCTGATGGATTCCAATGCCTTCAGCGCTGAGCGTGCGCAGTTGATCGCCCGCACCGAGGTCATCCGCGCCAGCAATCAGGGCACGCTGCAGGGATTCCAGGCCTCCGGCGTGGTGCTCAAGAAGGAATGGACCACGTTTGATCCCTGCCCGATCTGCGAGGAAAACGAGGAGCAGGGGCCGATCGATTTGGACGAAGATTTCGCAAGTGGCGACGACGCGCCACCCGCGCATCCCAACTGCAAGTGTGCGCTCGTCGGGCTTACGGCGCTCGATACGACTGAAACTGAAACGGAGCAATGAATGGCCACTTATACGCCCAAGAATCTTATCGGCCCGTCTGCGGCCATTACCTCGTCGGTCACGGCCTACAGCTCGGCGACGAACAATTGCACGCCGGTCGTGCGCACGATTCTGTGCACAACCTCGGCTGCGTCCCTGACGCTGACGGTCGCCTTCGGTGCAGACGCGGCGGGTACGCGCGTGATCAATGCCGTCGCGCTGACCCAGGCTGTGCCCTATGTGCTCAATGGCTGGCTGATCTCGCTGACCAATAACGCACATGCGATTGACGTGACTGGAACCGGCACGGGCACGCAGCAATTGTGCAATATCAGCGGCTACGAATTCGCGTGATCAAGCGCACCTTCACCTTCATTTGTCCGGTCTGCCGCAAGGTATACCGCACGGACGAAGGCATTGGCGAGCCTTGCTGCACGGGGCCTTCCGAGATGCGCGATGACCATGAGCTTACGATCATGCATCTGCATGGCATCGACCACACGGATATTGATCCCCAGGTCGGTGAAGCGCGGGCCAATGGTCCGCTGATCATCCATGCTTAGAGGCTTGCGCAAATGGAACCAAGACCAGGCGCGGAACAAGATCGGCGAGTTTGGCGCGGGCCATGTCGATACCCATCGCGGCGCGAAGCACGACAGCAAGTCGGAGCCATTGGAGCACAAGACGCAGGAGCGCGGGCTTACGCCGCGCCGGAATCAGAACACGAATGCGCTGCCGAATCGGAGCAAAGGCGGCAAAGGAAAGCACGGCGGCCGTAGGCCAAAGAAGATCGACGACGGCGAGCTTGAGAAAACCACACCAGGAGCAGTTATGAAACTCTTTGCCCAAATTCGCAAGGTTGACGAGGAAAAGCGGCTTGTCTATGGCCGTGCCGTGCAGGAAGTCGTCGACCGCGTCGGAGAAATCTTCGATTACACGACCTCCAAGCCGCACTTCGAAGCGTGGTCGAAATCCTTTGCCGAAGCCACCGATGGCAAATCGCAGGGCAATATCCGCGCCATGCATGGCAAGGTAAGCGCTGGAATCGTCAAGGAGATTCAATTCGATGACACGTCCAAAGCGATCGACATTGCCGCGCATATCAACGACGACCAGGAATGGCGTAAGGTGCTCGACGGCAACTATACCGGATTCTCTATTGGTGGGTCATATGTTGGTGAGCGGATCACCGAGAAGATCGACGATGGCAAAGGCGGGCACCAAGAGATCAAGCGCTACACGGCGAATCCCTCCGAGATTTCCATCGTGGATAGTCCCTGTATACCAACTGCACGATTCTTCGAAGTCGTCAAAGCTGACGGCAAGATCGAAAAGGTAGATTTCAAGCCGGCCGCGATCGAGGTCAAGGGTACGGATGCGCAGGTATCGGACTTTGGCGATGCACTGAATATGTCGGGATTCAGCTTGGGCGACGCGATCGACTTCGTGCGCGATGCGTCGATGCTGGACACGATTGAATCGCTTGAGAAGCGCGAATTCAGTAGCGACGAGCGCAAGTCGGCCGCCAAGCAGGGACAGGCATTGCCCGATGGCTCGTTCCCGATCAAGTCGGTCTCGGACCTGCACAATGCCGTGCGGGCTTACGGTCGAGCCAAGAACAAGGCGGCGGCCAAGGCGCACATCATCAAGCGTGCCAAGGCTCTAGGCGCGATGGACGCCATCCCCGATGCATGGAAGAAGGATAATGGCGAGAAGATGGAGGATGGCACGATCAAGAAGGGGTTGTGGAATGTCAGCCGCTTTGCCGAGTGCCTGGAATGCCTGGCGCAGATCTGCGAATCCGCGCAGATGGATTTCGATGTCGAGGGCGACGATTCGCCCGTGCCGATGAAGCTGCGCAACGAGGTCGAAGACCTGATCGAGTGCTTCAAGGAAATGGCGGATGAGGAATCGGCCGAGATGCTGGAAGAATTGAAGGAAAAGGCTGGCGTCGGTGAAGACGACGAAATCGAGTCCGGCATCGAGCTTGCCTTCCATTTGGGATCGCTGACCAAGCGGCTCAATGATCCCGAGTTGCCTATTGTCGAACTGGCGAAAATCGCCACCGAGTACGAAGAGCCGTTGACGACGGCCGTGCTCGCGGATATGCCGGGCCTCCGCAAGCGGATCATCGCCAAGGCTGGGGCTCGGCATTCCAAAGTCGATCAGGATCACCTGCAGATGGCCCACGATCACTTGGTCGGCATGGGTGCCGACTGCTATGGCGAGAAGGGACAGGCCAGCGGCGATCTGGTGAAGGCTGCCACGCAGACGCAGGAAGACCTGACGAATGCTCTCAAGCGCATTGCTGCACTGGAAGCCCAGCCTATGCCGCATGTCGTGACCCTGCGCGTGGCGAAGAAGGGCGAACCGGTCACGGAGCCTACCGACGAATTAACCAAGCTTGCCTATGCCGACTGCGTCAAGAATCCCGATGGCACAGTTAATTGGGAAGCGACCAGACAGAAACTAGGCGCGGCTGCATAAGCCGCATTCGATAACCTCAACCTAACGCAACAGAAGCATCAGGAGTTGCATTATGGAAGTGACCAAAGAATTTCTCAACGAAGGCCTGCGCAAGAATTATCCGTGGGCCGGTAGTTCTGCCGCCTGGGATGGCGCCCCTAAGGGCGATCCCCTGGACGGCCTACGCGCCATGCGTCTTGCGCGTGCAAATCCGATCTCGCAAAACGAACTGATCGCCAAGGGCTTCACGCAAGCGACCTCGGCCATCAGCGGCCTCACGCAATACGACCTCGAGCAAGGCGCTCGACTGCTCTACCCGATCACGACCATCCTGCGCAATATGATTCCACGGCGCACCGGCGGGCTCGGTATTCAGGCGAACTGGCGCTCAGTGACGGCCGTCAACCCGTCGCGCATCTCCCCGGGATTGTCCGAAGGACACCGCGGTGGCGCAATGGCGCAAACCACGACCGACAACTTGGCCAAGTTCTACACGCAAGGTCTGGACAACTTCGTGACCGAGCAGGCGTACTTGGCTGGCCTGACCTTCGAAGACCTGATGTCGCTCGCGCAAACGACGACATTGCAAGGCCTGATGGAAGCCGAAGAACTGCTCGACATCGGCAGCAATAACAGCATCCTTTTGGGCACTGCCGCGACTCCTGTCGGCACGCCCGTAACGTCCGGCGGCTCGCTCGCCGACTCCTCAACCTACTCGCTGATCGTGGTCGCCCTGACCTACGACGGCATGATTCGCAGCACCGTGTCCGGCGGCGTCATGCTGCCCTACACGCGCACGAATCTGGATGGCACGACTGACAATATCCAGGGCTTCAGTGGCATCCAGAGCGCGGCATCCTCGGCCATCAACCTGTCGGGCGGCAGCGGAGCGGGTTCCATCACCGCGACGACCACGGCAGTGACGGGCGCATTCGGATATGCGTGGTATCTCAATTCGTCAGCATCGAGCCAGCGTCTTGTTGCGATCACCGGCTATCCGGCCGTGACGATCAAGGCACTTAACGCTTCGGGCCAGCTCGCAACGGCCCTGCCGACGACCGATACATCGACTAACGCACTGCAATACAATGGTCTGCTGACCCAGATTCAGACTGCGGGCTCTGGCTCGTACTCGGTCGATCTGGCCGGCGCACCGCTGACGACCGCTGGCTCAGGGTCGGGCGGCCTGACCGAAATCAACACGGCGCTGCAATCGTTCTTCACGAACTACCGGTTGATCCCGACCGACATCATCATGTCGGGCACGGACCAGCGGGCAGCGGCCAACCTGATCCTGACCGGCAACACGAACCTTGCACCGTTCTTCATGGGCATGAACGCCGAAGAAGGGCTGATGGGTGCGACGACTTTCAAGCGCTACGTCAACCCGATTGGCTACGGCACGCCTGTGCTGGATGTGCACGCGCATCCGTTCATGCCGCCGGGCACGATCCTGTTCTACAGTCGCACCAATCCTTACCCGCTGTCGAATGTGCCCAACCTCGTGCAGAAACTTCTGCGGCGTGATTACTGGTCTGTCGAATGGCCGGTTGTCACCATGCAACGCACGATGGGCGTGTACTTTGATGGGGTGCTACAGTGCTATTTTCCCCCGTCAATGGGGGTAATCACGGGTGTTCGCGCAGCAGGAACTTAGATTCATTTTCAGACGACCGGGGCGGTGCGGAGCGTGATCTATCTCCTAAACGCGCATTACTGTTGCCGTCCCGGATTTTTGGAGTGATATGGCTTCACTGGACTTGACCACTCTGCCGAACGTGAAAGGGTGGCTCAACATCAGCAACACGAATAACGATGCCTTGTTGTCGCGGCTGATCTCGTCCGCGTCACAGTTCGCTGAGTCGTGGTGCTCGCGTCAGTTCAACGTTGCGACCTACACGGAGAATCGCAACGGACTGGGCGGAACGGTCATGATGCTGCTCAATCAGCCGATTACGGCAGTTACGTCGGTCACGATCAACGGCATTATGATCCCGCCGCAGCCACCGTTTTCTGCCACGTTCACGTCGACTGGCGGCGTTCCGGGCGGCTATGTGTTCGACGATAAGCGCATCATGCTCTACGGCTGGTCGTTCTGTCGTGGCTTCCAGAACGTGCAAATCGTCTACACGGCAGGCTTTGCGACCGCGCCCTATGACTTGGAGCAGGCCGTGATCGATATTGTCGGGGAATGGTTCAAGTATCGGGACCGCATCGGCAAGGTGAGCGAAGGGATCGAGGGGCAGGCAATCATGTTCACGCAGGCCCAGGTTCCGCCGCGGGCGCTGGCAGTGTTGCAGACCTACAGGCAGGTAACGCCAATTTACTAGGAGAACCGTCATGATTGGAGGCGAAAGCTTGATTGCGCTACTGGTCTGGATCATCGTTATTGGCTGCATCTTCGGATTGCTCTGGTGGCTGATCGGCTTTATCGGATTGCCCGAGCCGTTCAATAAAGTGGCGCGGGTCGTGGTTGCCGTGGTCGCGGTACTCCTGCTGATCAATGTCCTGCTAGGCATTGCAGGCTCGCCCTTGGTGGTCTGGCATCGATGATCACTGGCTACATCGTCGGCGACCGTGAGTTGATTGCGAAGCTGCAGGCGGCTCCGCATGCCATGCTCGACCGGGTTGCGCAGACGGTCGATCAGCTTGGCGTCGGTCTGGCGCGGATCGTGACCCAGCAATACCTGTCGGGCCCGCGTCCGGCGCGGTTGGGTCGCGTCACCGGACGGCTGGTCACGTCGATCCCGCGCGGAGGATCGGATACCCGATCGCGCATGGAGAAGGAAGGCAGCAGGTTCACGGCCTACGTCGGCACGAATGTGCCCTACGGTATCGCGTGGGAGCAAGGCTTTGCCCGCAAGGTAGGGGCTGGCGCTCGCGGAGGGCCACGCACGCTGCAGGGGCAGGCCTTGGCGACGTATTTTGCTAGGCATCCGCCGGGGATCAAGCAGATACCGGCGCGGGCTTTCCTGGCCCCTGCGCTCGATCAGTATAAGCCGACGGTCATCGCCGAGCTGCAGAAGGCGGTTAGCGAAGGCGTGCAGGCCGCGCTGAAATGAAGCCGCCGCGTGAGTCCGTCTATGCCGCTCTTGCCAACCTTGTTTTCACGAATCCTACCGTGGTGGCTACGTTCAAGACGACGGGGCGGTTCCTGCGCCATCACCAGCAATTGCCAGGTGGCGGGGCTGACATGCCCGCGATTTATCTCAACCAGTTCCCGGGCGAGACTCAGGAACGGCGCGGCAAGGGCATGGAGCCCAAGCGCACTTTGCGCTGCCATTTCGTCATGTACTTCAACGATTCGACGGCTACCGATCCGACTACGTTGCCCGCGACTGCCTGCAATATCGCGCTGGATGCGATCGATGATGCGATCAATATCGTCAACAACCCGAGCAACGTGCAGAACCTGGGCATTGCAGGGGTCGAGCACGTCTATATCGAGGGCGCGATATCGATTGCTGAAGGTCTGTTGCAAGAGGACAGCATTGTGCTAGTCCCGATAACCATTCTTCTGCCATGAGCGAGCGTGATCCGGTCATCGGGCCGAAGATACCGATTCCAGGGGCGCCGGGTGCGGCCGTGTATGCCGCCCTGATGCGCCTCGCAATGTACTGCGGCGATGCAACCGTCACGATCCGCAAAGAACGGCTGCCCTCGGGCGGCTACGCCTATTTAATCGCCAACAACCACGACGCAAAACGGAGTTAGCAAATGGATACATTTGGAGCAGGTGCAATGTTCGCAATCCCGATCGCCAATGCGAGCGGTGTCTCGTATGCGACGCCGTCGCCGGTTCAGTTTGGCATCTTGCAGGACGTGACGATCGACGATTCGACGGAAATCAAGGAACTGTACGGGGCGAATACCTACCCTGTCGATATCGGCCGCGGCAAGGGCAAGATCATGATCAAGGCCAAGTTTGCCTCGGTCAATGCGCTGCTCTACAACGCGACCTACTACGGGCAGACCTTGGTCGCGGGTTACGACGCGCTCAAGAATGACTTGCTCGGCACGACCGTTCCGACCGGTGCTGGTGCGACCTCGGTCAATGTGGCGGCCCCGACTGCGGTTGGCGGCACGAGCGTTTATGCCCGCGACCTGGGCGTGCAGGCTGCTGATCCGTACGGCGGCGTCGGTGGTGTCGCGTTCACGCGCGTGGCAAGCTCGCCGACCTCGGGGCAGTATGTCCTGACTACAGGTGGTGCGGGTGCTACGGGAGCGACCTATCAGTTCTCGGGGCTGGACGTGGGCAAGACGGTGTATATCAATTTCGAGTACACGAACGCCACGAACCCGTCCACGTCGCCTTCGATTGCGCAGACCATGACGGTCGTCAATCTGCCGATGGGCTCGGCCCCGACGTTTCAGGTCGAGTTTCAGGCATTGCGGCAGACGACGGGCGAGACGTGGTTCACGCGGTTCCCGAACTGTGTGGCGACCAAGCTCTCCCGCAATTTCAAGAATGATGACTTCACCATTCCTGATTTCGAGATTCAGGCGTTTGCGGACACGACCGGCAATATTCAGTACCAGGGCTTCTACGTCTAGCCATGTCTGAGCTAAACGGAAA
>Ga0307477_10001338_pt1 | contig 21200 bp, 17 predicted proteins | sample atmos_gasesECM2C_FD_203316 | JGI IMG/M metagenome (GOLD analysis project Ga0307477, IMG submission 203316) | Hardwood forest soil microbial communities from Morgan-Monroe State Forest, Indiana, United States - atmos_gasesECM2C_515 | ecosystem: Environmental > Terrestrial > Soil > Temperate...
GGCATGCGATGTCCGCGTTGTGGAGACCACTGACAGTGACCACTGACCCGGCACGAACTGAGCTTAAGGTGCACAACGACCCGCGGCTGCTCTCCGCCGTAGCGGCGATTGTGTCCCATTCCGCGCATCGAGCGGGTCTCCCACGGGAGGCTCAACAGGGATTCGCCGAAGCGGCGGTCGAAGCCGTTCGCGATACATTTCCTTTACTTGGAAATGACAGCACCGGGGATCGCGACCTGCGGATGATTATCGAAGATTTTCCCGATCGAGTGCAGGTGACGATCGAGCATTCAGGTGAATCCAAGCCGACCGCCGGGCTTGACACGTTTGTGGGCGGCTCGAAAGATCACGCTGGTGGAAAAATAAGCGCTTCGCTGCAGGATACGAGAGTCGACCGCGTGCAGTACGACACTCACGAAGGCCACTCGCGAATGACGCTTATAAAGTATCGCGATCAGCGCAGGGCTAACGTCTAGTCTGCGGCCAGCTCACGAACGACGTTCACTCCGCGCTATCTACATCGGAACGGCGAAGATCCTTGTGTTAATCAGCGATCCGAGCTGTGCTTCGCTCACCGGAGCTTCGACTTTCAAGCGATCACCGGCCGGCACCACACTCACGCCGTCGAGCACTTTCGCGAAGTCTGGATTGGCCTGCGCCTCTTGATAGCGCTTGTACATCAAGCCCGCCTGGAAGGCTGCGCCGAGTAGATTGGCGTCATCGGTTGAGTTGCAGACCGCTTGAAACTTTGCATTCACGCCGCTGTCCGCGTCCACGCTGATGGTCATGGCCTTCAGCCGGTCAACGATGGCTGCCGCTTGAGCGAACTGACTGGTCTCAGGAAACAACTGCTGCATCGCCAGGTGTGTGTAATTCTTGTCCAGCACGCCCCAGATGAGCCCACTTCCGTTCACCTCGTTGATGAGCGGAAATAGCTGGTCGTTCGTCAACAGGCTAGCCGCGCCACCCATTCGCACCTCAATCAGTTGTTCAAGCGCCGAGCGGTGGCCGAAGGCCGCGGTGTTGCTGTCAAGAAACGTAAAAAGTATGTCGCCTTCGCCGCTCCCGCTGCCATATGCCCAGAGGCGATAACCATGGTATTCGACGGACGGCAGCTTCTTCGCCTTAAATTGCGCTTCTGTGGACGAGGGGTCAAATGGTCCCAGCGCTACGCCAACCACATCCTCACCGCCGGCTTTCGAAACAGGCAGCCCGCCCCATGCGAGCTCCTCCACCTGCGAATTCGGATCAACTCCCGACGAGGTGAGAAACTGCTCGAACTGGCGAAACTTGCTGGGCAGAAGCTGCTCGCGCAACTTGGGGAACCAAGGATACTTCCGCGCTGTTTTCAAATCGGCGTAGGCGAACTCTCCCACCTGTCTGGGGAAAAGGCCGATGACTCCGGTGCTCAGCGAACCCGCCGCGCTCGGAGACGGAATCGCAGCGAGCGATGCAAATATTGCTGCTAGTGCGAGAAATGCAAATGCGGTCAAGCGAATGCTAGGCTGTCTCACTTTTTTATCCTCAGTTTTCTTTACTCATTCAATGCTATCGACCAATTACAGTAACGCCTTCAGTTACGCGCGCTAGAAGAGTTGCCGATTCGGACCGCAGACGTTCCGCGAAATTGGCGTCTGTGATGGACTCAAGATTGATAGCCACGTTTTCAAGAGCGCCTCGGACTGCGGAAGCGGCCATCAAACGCCCGACGCGCAAGTCTGACAACATAGACGCGCTGGACACCGGTTCCAGTTGCCCTAGTCGTTCGAAGACGTCAACAGCCTTGCGCGCGACTTCCAGCGGAACCTCAGCCGCCCCCTGCAAAGAACGCTGTATGGCTTCATCGCGCTTGCGTCGTTCTTCGGGTGTGCCCTGCGGCAGCTTATAAGCCGCCATCACAGACTCAAAAGAAGACGCATCGCGATCAATCGCTTTCGCCAGTTCCTGCCCAGCCGCGTGAAATTCTGATTCGGCCTCGCTGAGTTGCTCGACGAATGCGGCCTGAGACTTTTTCTTCCGCGAGAGCCCGGCGACCATCTGGCCCAAACTAGCACCCAGCGCACCCGCAAGCGCTGATACCGAGCCGCCACCAGGCGCCGCAGTTGGCTGGGCCACGGCATCGAGAAATGGCTGGGCCATCGCCGCAAGGCGGCCTGGGCCTTCCGAAGCCGCTCCGCCAAGCGAGGCTTCCAGTCGATTCTCTAACACCTGCGCGGGTGAAAAGTTCTCGAACTGCAGATAAAAGTCGGCCGTCAATTCGATTGCGCGCTTGGGTATCAGGCCGACAATTTCGCTTCCAACGATCGAAACGCCGTAGCGTTCTGCTTCGCGCTTCACCATTTCGAACACGCGATGAAGTGGCGTCTGCTCGAAATCCGTCATGTTGATCGAGACTTGCGCCAGGTTTCGCGCGCGCAGGTCCACGCCCATCGCCTTCACGTAGCGCAGCCCGCCATTCGAGAAGCGGATATTTTTTCCGATACGCCTGGCGATGTCGATATCAGGCGTATTCAGGTTGATGTTGTATGCAATCAGAAACTTTCTGGCTCCGACCACCGTTGCACCCGCTGTCGGGTGCAATCGCGGCTCGCCAACGTCAGGAGCGCGGTCCGGATTGCGAAGCACTTCCTCGCGCAGCCCCTCGAACTGGCCTTTCCGGATATTCTCGAGGTTTGTTCGTTCGGGCCGTTGGGCTGCCGCTTCATAAAAGTAGACCGGGATGCGGTAGCGTTCCCAGATTTCGCGTCCAACTTTCTTTGCAAGCACCACACAATCTTCAAGCGTCACGCCTTCGATGGGGATAAACGGGACCACATCGGTGGCGCCCATTCGCGGATGCGCCCCCGAATGTTTCGTAAGATCGATCAGCTCAGCTGCTTTTCCCACGCCTCGAAGGGCTGCTTCCGCCGCAGCTTCAGGTTCCCCGGCCAGCGTCACGACGCTGCGATTGTGGTCCGCGTCACTTTCACGGTCGAGGAGAAACACACCCGGAACTGCGCGCATCGCAGCGATGATTGCGTCGATTTTCGCGGTATCACGGCCTTCGGAAAAATTCGGTACACACTCGACGAGTCGTTTCATGAATTCAGTTGTTTGAATAGATGACGGTTCCGCGCTTCATCGTCAGGCTGCAAAGGTTCACACCAAAATAATACGGAATTTCCCGGTAATCAGCCACGTCAAACGCCGCGAAGTCCGCATACTTGCCAACCTCAAGCGAGCCGATGCGATCTTGCTGGCGAAGAGAATAGGCTGGGTTAATGGTCGCGGCCGATATCGCCTCGGCAGGAGTCATGCGCATCTGTGTACACGCCAGCGAGAGGATCATCGGCATGCTCACTGTTGGACTGGTGCCGGGATTAAAGTCGGTTGCTAAGCCAACGACGGCCCCCTCTTCGATCAGTTTGCGTGCCGGCGCGTAGTGCGCGAGCCCTAGATGGAAGCAACATCCCGGGAGCAAGGTACAAACTACATTTGAGAGTGCGAGGGCGCGAATGTCCGCTTCGTCAATCTTCTCAAGATGATCTGCGCTCGCAGCTTGCATCTCAATCGCCAGTTGAGCTGCGCCCGTGTGTGCAAGCTGCTCGGCGTGCACGCGCGGCACCAGCCCGCAGGCCCGTCCGGCCATCAAAATCTTGCGTGCCTGAGGTACCGTAAACGAGCCTCGATCGCAGAACACGTCGCAGAATTCAGCAAGACCCGCCATGGCGACATTCGGAATCCATTTTTTCGTCAGAAGGCTTACGTATGCGTCTGCCCGCCCTTTGTATTCGACAGGAACGGTATGGGCGCCGAGGAAAGTTGCGGCGATATCAATCGGCTGCTCCTGATGCAGCTCATAAAGAATATTCAGGATCTTCGATTCGCTCTTCCACTCGAGGCCATACCCGCTCTTTGCTTCGATCGTGGTGGTTCCATAGGCCGCGAACTGTTGCAATGCCGCCATCGCGCGCAATTTGAGTTCCTTTGCCGGAGCACGCCGGAGGTTGTGCACGCTCGAATGGATACCACCCCCTTTCTCTGCAATTTCCTCGTAGGTAGCTCCTGAAATTCTTTGTTCATATTCTGGCGCGCGGCTCATAGGGAAAATCAGATGAGTATGCGAATCGACAAAACCCGGCAAGACAACTCGGCCTGCGAGATCGAGCTTTTCGGCGCGCCGCGATTTCCGCGAGCTTTCGATGCGGCGACGCGTTCCTATCGCCACGATGCGATCGTCATGGATAAGAAGAGCGCCGTCGCGAATAATTCCCAGCTCGCCCAGCGCATGCCCACGCCGGGGTACAGCGCCACGAAGCGTCAGAAGCTGAGAGCAGCCGGTAATCAGCCAGTCAGGCACGGGCGGAGTTGATACTAGCGTGACATCAGCCAAAAGACTATCGGGTCAGAAGCGAACAGCCCGACAAGACGAAAGCGGCGGGAGCAATTCTATTGTTGGGCGCGCCCGGAGCGAATGTCAGGCGCCCGCGGTCTTGCTCAGAAACGCCGGCGCGAACACTTCCGTCGCGAACGATTCGAGCGTCGTCGGAGTGGTATTCTTTGCCGTCCGCTGCTCTTGAGGTGTGATGAGGCCTGCATTTGCCCCTTTCCACATCTCAATCAACAGCGCCGCTGTGCTCTTCGGCAATCCCATCTGGACGAGCGCAGGCTCCAGCATCGTGAATGGCACCTGCATGTATGACAGACCAGGCTTGCCGATCGACTTGCCTATCACGGACGACGCTTCCTTCATCGTGATGTCGCGCTGCCCGTGTAGCTCCTGTGTGGACTTGCCGGAAAAATCACGCGACACCAACCGCGTAGCCGCGTACTTGCCTATATCCTGCGTAGCAATCCACGGCGTTGCCAGATCGCCCGTCATGCCACCCGGAAGAATTCCCATCGAGCGGATCGGCGGAATACTCAGCAAGAGATTCTCCATGAAATAACCCGCGCGCAAGTAGAGCACGTTCAGATCAGGGACTTGGTTGAGTTTCTGTTCCATATTGTGAAGGCCGACGATGGGGCCCGTGCCCTCCGCGTGCTGCGCACCTATACTGCTCAAGGCCACCACGTAAGGAACGCGCGCAAAAGCGACCGCCGCTGCGTAAGACTCCGAAACACGCTCCTGATGTGCTCGCAAATCCGGCTGGGTGGCGTCCTCAGGCACCACGAGATAAACGGCATCGGCGCCCTCGAACGCTTTCGCCATCGATTGCCGGTCCTCGACGTTGCCAACGAAAGCCTCAGCGCCCCGGGCCACAAACTGGTCGAGCTTCTTTGCGTCCCGGCTCACGACGCGCACATTGGCCCCGCCAGCCAGCAGCGTTTCCGCCGCCGGTTTCCCGGTGTGTCCCGTCGCACCTGTAACGACGATCATTCGCTATCTCCGCAATCCTTGGGATAATCCCTTAGCCTAACCCATCGGAATTTTGACGCCGGACTTCCTCGCGAACTCGATCGCTTCCGGATACCCGGCATCCACATGCCTGGCGACGCCGATTCCCGGATCGTTCGTCAACACACGCTCGATGCGCGAAGCCATCTCTTTCGTTCCATCCGCCACCGTTACTTGCCCTGCGTGCTGCGAATAGCCAATGCCGACCCCTCCGCCGTTGTGAATCGAAACCCAACTCGCTCCGCTTGCCGTGTTCAGCATCGCGTTTAAAAGCGCCCAGTCGGCCACCGCATCCGAACCATCAAGCATTTTTTCCGTCTCGCGGAATGGCGACGCGACCGAGCCACAATCCAAATGGTCGCGTCCAATTACGATCGGTGCCTTCAGTTCGCCTCGCGCGACCAGATCATTCAGCGCCAGCCCAAACTTATCGCGCTCGCCATAACCCAGCCAGCAGATTCGCGCCGGGAGCCCCTGAAATTTCACCCGCTTCTGCGCCAGCTTGATCCAGCGCGAAAGAATTTCATCGTGCGGAAACATCTCGAGCACAAGCTGATCCGTGCGATGGATATCCGAAGCCTCTCCCGAAAGCGCCGCCCAGCGAAACGGCCCCCGCCCTTCGCAAAAAAGTGGCCGAATATATGCCGGAACAAATCCCGGAAAGTCGTAAGCGTTCTTAACGCCTTGCTCGTAAGCAAACGTCCGAATATTGTTTCCATAATCGAACGTTACGGCGCCCAGTTTTTGCAGCGCGAGCATTCCCTCTACATGTTTCGCCATCGATTCGAGCGAACGCCTGCGATACGTCTCAGGGTCGCGCTGCCTCAACTCCGCCGCCTGCGCCACATCCAACCGCTGAGGAATATAGCCGCCGATCGGATCGTGCGCGCTCGTCTGATCGGTAAGCAGATCGGGAACTACTCCGCGCCGCGCCAGCTCCGGGATCACGTCGGCACAATTTCCCACCAAGCCAACGGACGTCGCCTCGCGCGTACGCACGGCGTTCTTCAGTATGCGCAGTGCTTCATCCAGATCATTTACCATCACATCGCAATAACCACTCTTCACCCGCCGCTTGATACGCTCCGGATCGACGTCGATCCCCAGAAACGCCGCTCCGTTCAGCGTCGCCGCCAGAGGTTGCGCGCCTCCCATCCCGCCCATCCCACCGCTCGCCACAAGTTTCCCGGCAAGGTCCGCAGTATGGAAATGCTTCCGCCCCGCCGCCGCAAAAGTTTCGTAGGTGCCCTGAAGAATTCCCTGCGACCCAATGTAAATCCAGCTGCCCGCTGTCATTTGCCCATACATCATCAGGCCCGCCCGATCGAGCTCGTCGAAATGTTTCCAATCGCTCCAGTGCCCCACCAGATTCGAATTGGCGATCAGCACACGGGGTGCATAGGAGTGCGTACGAAAAATTCCCACGGGTTTTCCCGATTGCACCAGCAGCGTTTCGTCTCCCTCGAGCGACTTCAGCGATTCGACGATGGCCTGAAAGCAATTCCAATTACGCGCTGCTTTCCCGCGCCCGCCATAAACGATCAGATCCTCCGGTTTCTCAGCCACTTCCGGATCAAGGTTGTTCATCAGCATCCGCAACGCGGCTTCCTGCTGCCATCCCTTGCACGAAATCTGGCTCCCACGCGCGGCGCGCACCGGTTGATAGCCGATCGATTCTTCGGTTGAAAGCTTCGCCATAAAATTTTCCTCTGCGGGCATCTTATCTCACCAAGGCACGCCTGAGTAGCGCCGCGTTGCGCTCCTCGAGCCCATACGCTAGAGTTTAAGAAATGGTGAGCAAGTATCCGGCCCTCACAAAATTTTTCCTCGATGCCATCGACCGTTTCGCCAACCCACGCGCGCAGATGTACCGCACCTCCGCCGGCTGGCAATCCATATCGGCGCAGGAAATGCTTCGCAGAGTCGCCGGCCTGTCGAAAGCGCTGGCCGAACTCGGCATCGTATCAGGTGATCGTGTTGGACTTTTTGCCCCTAACTGCCCGGAATGGCACACTGCAGATTTCGCGATTCAAGGCCTCGGCGCTGTCACTGTGCCGATCTATTTCAACGAGTCGCACGACCGCCTCGTTTACATCCTCAACGATTCAGGCGCCCGCGTTGTATTCACAGCTGGAGCAGCGCAAGCAACAAAAATCTCCGAGTGCCGCAGCCGAATTCCGGCCCTTGAACATGTAATCTCGGCCGCGCCTGATACTGAGCTCAACGGCGACACCCTCCGGTACGAAACCCTGATTGGATCAACCGCCGATGCCGACGTTGCCGAATATCGCCGCCGAGCAGCGGAGATCACGGGCGACAATCTCGCGACCATCATCTACACGTCAGGCACAACGGGCGAACCCAAGGGCGTAATGCTCTCGCATTCGAATCTCAGCTCGAATTCCATCGACAGCGCGGCCAACCACCAGCTTCTGCCGTCTGATGTTGCGCTCGAATTCTTGCCACTCGCTCATGTGTACGAACGCACCGCCGCATACAGCTACATTTGCAATGGCGTGGCCATCGCCTATCTCGAAAGAATTGAAGATGTCCCACAGGCGCTGCTCGACGTGCATCCAAGCCTTGCTTGTGCTGTCCCCAGATTCTTCGAAAAGATTTACGCCAATATTCTCGAGAAGGGCCGTCGCGAATCGGGTATCAAGAGGAATATTTTCGATTGGTCGCTTCGAGTGGCCGAAGAATCCGTTCCGTGGCGCGCCTATGGAAAAAGCGCATCGCCAGGCCTGAAATTACGCTGGCGAGTAGCAGACGCTCTCGTTTACTCAAAGATTCGCGAAGGGCTGGGTGGTGGCACGCAGAGATTCTCCGCTGGCGGCGCGCCGCTGGCGCCGGAGCTAGCGGAATTTTTCTGGTCCGTCGGCGTGACGATTCACCAGGGCTACGGACTCACCGAGACTTCGCCTGTCGTCACCGCGAATACTCCGGCCGCAAACAAAATCGGCACCGTCGGCCGCCCGATTCCCAACGTTCAGGTAAAAATCGCAGAGGACGGAGAAATTCTCGTCAAAGGTCCGAACGTCATGCAGGGCTATTACCACAAGCCCGAAGCCACGCGCGAGGTCTTCACTTCCGATGGATGGTTTCGCACCGGCGATATCGGCCGCCTCGACGAAGACGGCTACCTGACCATCACCGATCGCAAGAAGGAGTTGCTGAAAACGGCCGCAGGAAAGTTTGTCGCGCCCGCTCCGATCGAAAACACGCTAAAAACCTCGCCCTACATCACAAATGCAATCGTCGTCGGCGACACGCGAAAATTCGTGTCAGTGCTGATCGTTCCGAATTTCGCGAATATCGAAGCCACCGCGCAGAAAGCCGGGCACGATTTTGCCACTCCCACTCAAATGACCGGCGATCCGTGGGTGCGCGATCTTCTCTCGAGCGAAATAGAACGCCTCACCGCGCCTCTCGCGCAGTACGAAAAGCCCAAACGCTTCGCTCTGCTCGAGCAGGATTTCACGTACGCCGGCGGCGAACTCACTTACACAATGAAAATGAAACGCCGCGTCATCGAACAGCGTTACCAGGATGTGATTGCCCGTCTCTACGCCGACATCGAAGAGCCGCGCCCTCATCACCTGGCCTGACGAAATCGGCCACCTGCACCATCGCCGCCTTGCGATGCCCAGCGCGTGCGTGAATCGCTATCGTCGGAGTACAATAAGCGCCGGGAAGGGAAGAGAAATGACCGAACAACTCACAATCGCTGGGCGCCAGTTTCATTCGCGCCTTATCGTTGGCACTGGAAAATACCGCAGCTTTCAGGAAATGGCGCGAGCCCACCAGGCCTCTGGCGCCGACATGGTCACCGTTGCCGTCCGGCGCGTGAATCTCTCCGATCGCTCGAAAGAATCGCTGCTGGACTATATCGATCGCAAGAATTTCTTCATCCTTCCAAACACCGCCGGCTGTTACACCGCGGACGAAGCCGTTCGCACCGCGCGCCTCGGCCGGGAAGTCGGACTATCCGAATGGGTAAAGCTAGAAGTTATCGGTGACGAGCAAACCCTCTTCCCCGATACGGAAGCGCTCATCAGCGCCACTAAGACGCTCGTCAAAGAAGGTTTCGTAGTTCTGCCCTACACGAACGATGATCTCATCGTCGCGCGCAAATTAATTGACGCAGGCGCCGCGGCCGTCATGCCGCTCGGTGCGCCCATCGGTTCAGGGATGGGTATTCAGAACACGACGAATCTGCGAATCCTGCGCGAGCGCATCACCGAAGTGCCTCTGATCCTTGACGCAGGCGTCGGCACAGCTTCCGACGCCGCACTCGCGATGGAATTGGGCGCAGATGGCGTCCTGATGAACACCGCAATCGCCGGCGCACAGGATTCCATCCTGATGGCGGAAGCGATGGGCGCCGCAGTCGAAGGCGGCCGCAAGGCGTTTCTCGCCGGCCGCATCGAGAAAAAGCTCTACGCAAACGCGTCAAGCCCGCTCGCAGGTGTTGTTCGGTAACGACGTTCGGTAAGGACGATCGGTAGGGGCGTTTGCGTGCCGCTACGTCAGAACGTTAGCAAAGATCAACGAAACAACACATGCCAGGAAATATCCACCAGCGCATGCACGAGTGCACCTGGTAGCAGCGAGCCAGTTTTCATCCAAGCGTGCCCGTAAAATATTCCCGCGATCGTCGCAAGAATCACATACTTCCAATTCGGAAACGGCGCATGAAGAATATGCGATAAGCCAAAAACAACAGATGCCACGGCCAATCCGATCCACTGGCTCTTCAGCGTGCGCGAGAAAAGATTCTGCAAGATCCCCCGAAATAGAAATTCCTCCGGCCAAGCCGTAAAAAACGTGATTCCGATCACAGCCACGGGCAGCGAGCGCAGTCGTGCAATAGACGGGTCATACGCGATAAAGCCAATGGCAATCCCCAGTGGAACTGCGATCGCCGAAAATAGCAGAAAATGTGAAAGCACAATCCAGCCCGAGCCGCGCACCCACTCGATTGCGTAGCCAACACCTTCGAGCCTCCGCAACACAACAAACGCAGCTACGCCTATGCTCAGCGCCAAGAGAATTGTTAAGGTGTGTGTCAGCTGCGGTGGAAAGGGAAATAGCCGGTACATCCAGCGAAACTCAACGGGTAACCAGACGATCGCCGCAGCGGCGTAATCCACGCACGTAGCGCCCGAGCGACTCGCGCTCGCGGCAAGCAGCAAAATCGGCAGCACCGCGTATGCTGCGCCAATCAGTGTGTACTTCCAGTTGCCTCCAAGTCCGACGGAATAAACCAGCACAGCAAAAAGCGGCACGAGCGCCGCTACAACCGCGCCTCTTTGCCCGAGCGCACCCTGCACGATGCCAAACACCTTCGGCACGGCCAGGAAAAACTCAAAACCAAAAAGTGCCGCCGCCACTCCCAGCGCAATCGCGAATCGCGAGCCGGAATAGCCCAAGTGAATTCCAGCAAAAGCCGCCAGCAAAACGACTACAGCCCAGATCGCCACGGCGACAGGCAAACTCATCTGCCATGATTTCGACTTTGCCATCACGCCGAGGATTTTACTGGAGCGTGCACGCGTTCCGGGAAAAACTTGCTTTGCGCTTCAGCCTCGGCGATTCTGTGGCGCGATTCAACTGATGGCAGCCCCCGGAAAACAGCAACGCCTCGCCTATATCGATTGGATGCGCGGTCTCGCCTGCCTCTTGATGTTCCAAACGCATTGCTACGATTCATGGCTCGGTGGCGCCGCGCGTGAAGGCTCTTTCATCAAATGGTCTCAACTTGGTGGAACGCTCCCCGCGCCGCTCTTTCTGTTCCTTGCCGGAGTTTCGTTCGCCCTCGTCACCGATCGCATGCGCAGCAAGGGCATTTCTGCCAACGAGATCGCGCTGACAACTATCCGCCGCGGCGCGGAAATCTATGCGCTCGGTTTGCTGTTCCGCGTTCAGGAATTCGTTCTCGGACAACCTTGGGCGCCCTGGACCGATCTCCTGCGAGTGGACATCCTCAACACAATCGGGCTCTCCATGATGATCATGGGAATCGTTTCGCGCCTGACGAAAACCAGAGCTGCAAGTGCAATTGTCGCCGCCCTCGTGGCATTGGCCATCGCGCTCGCCACGCCCCCTCTATGGACCACTTGGCGAATTCTTTGGCTGCCCTGGTATTTCGAGTCGTACATCAACGGCGTGCACATCTACGACAAGCCGCAACCCTGGCTCTTCCCAATTTTCCCCTGGACGGCATTTGCGTTCGCTGGTCTCGCGCTTGGGTTTTTGCTGTTCAGCGATTGGGCTAAAGAGAACTTGGCGAAGCTCACGGCGTTGGTGGGCGTGGCTGGCGTGGGGCTTTTCTATTTCTCAACGTGGCTCGATGGGCGGCCGGGCCAGTTCTACGCCGTGTACGACTACTGGCACACGAGTCCCAACTTCTTCCTGGCGCGGGTTGGAATTCTCATGGTGATTGTTTTCTTGGCCTACGCGTGGTGCCGCTGGGGAGCAGGGCAGTGGGGCTTTAGCCCGCTGATCCAGATCGGCCAGACTTCCTTGCTCGTCTATTGGGTACACATCGAATTTGTGTACGGACGATTTTCGATTCTACCGAAACGCGCCGAAACCATTCCGATGGCGACTTTCGGTCTTGCGATCATTTTTACCGCGATGGTTCTGCTTTCGATTGCGCGCACTCGATACAAAGGACGTGGCGCTGAAATTCTTGCTCGGGTACGTAATTTTCGCGCCGCAAAAACTGCGACAGAAAGTTAGGGCTTCTTAGGCGCGTCTGCAGGTTGCGGGTTGGTCGAAGGGTTCGCTTTCGGCTGTATCGGGAACACGTATTCCCCGGGGCGTTTCAAATGCATCTCATCCCGCGCGATCCCTTCCAGCGTCGCCGGATCGGACTTGAGATGTTGAACGCGACTCTGCAGTTTGCGATTTTCCTCGTTAAGCCGCTCGATCTCTTGCTGTACTTCCTTTGCTTGTAGCTGCGTGCGGCGCATCGCCAGCACTCCATGCGTGCCAAAAATATCCTGAAGAAGCAGCAAGGCAAAACCACCCACAAGAAACCAATTCATGTTTCGGTGCAAAAATTCGCGCATCTGTGCGCCAAACCGTATCGCGGGCGCCTTCACCTCCGGGGCCAGCGCCGGTCTTCGCGCGCTCTTCCTGCGGGCTACTTTCCGATCCATGCGCGAGCCTCCTCAGCAAGTTTTTCAGCAGCAGCTATGGAAGCAGCTTCCGCGTAAATTCGCACCACCGGCTCAGTGCCCGACGGACGCATCAGCACCCACGAACCGTCGTCAAAAATCAGTTTCATCCCATCGAGACGATTCTCTTTGGCCACATGGCGTCCCGCAAATTCTGTAAACGTCTCCTTCAATCGCCCGACAAGCCGCGCTTGCACGTCCGGCTCCAGATGCAAATTCACGCGAATCGGCCAGAATTCCTGGCCCACCCGACGAAACAGATCCTGAAGCTGCTCCCTGAGCGACTTCTGCCGCGCTCCAATCATTTCCGCTACCAGCAGACAAGCCAGAATCCCATCCTTCTCCGGAAGGTGGCCGCGTATCGTCATCCCCGCGCTCTCTTCTCCACCGAGAGCAATCTTGTCGTCGCGCAGAAGCGGACCCACATATTTGAAGCCAACAGGTGTCTCGTAGAGTTGAACGCCATGCAACTTCGCAACCGCATCCAGCAGATGCGTCGTTGCCACGCTTCGCGACGCGCCCAGTTTGTACCCGCGCGTCTCGAGCAAGTAATCAAACACTAGGCCGAGAATGTGATTGGGCGAAACGAACCAGCCATCTCGATCGAGAATCCCGAAGCGGTCCGCGTCGCCATCCGTCGCCAAGCCCGCCAGCGCCTTCTTTTCAATAACTTCTTTCTTCAGCGGCGCAAGATGGTCTTCCGATGGATCGGGCCCGCTGCCATCAAAAAGCACGTCGCGCGACTTTCGAATTGCCGTAAGCTCCACGCCGTGGCTGCCGAGTATCCCGTCGAGCCATCCCGCCCCGCACCCGTGCAGCGCATCGCAAACAAAGCTGCCTTTCGCCTTCTTGATCACGTCGAAACGAACCAGCTTCTCCAATTGCGCAAAGTACGGCTCGCGCGGATTGATCCGCGGGAAGTCATCCTCAACCTCAAGCATTGAGCCAGGCTGCTCGCCAAGAGCCGCCGCACGCTTCTCGATGTCCTTTGTGATCTCGGGCAGCGCCGGACCGCCATCAGGCCCCGAAAATTTCAGTCCGTTGTACTCGGCAGGATTGTGGCTGGCAGTGATGTTCACACCGCCGTCGAGTTTTCCGTAAAGGATCGCGTGGGCAATCGTGGGCGTCGGCGTAAATTCATTGCAGAAAAGAATTTTGCAGCCGTGTTTCTCCAACACGCTCGCCGCCGTCCGAGCAAACTCCTTTGAAAAGAACCGCGTATCGTAACCGACGATCAGCGTCGGAGATTTCTTCAGCGAAAGCACATGCCCCGCAATCGCCGTGGCCGCTCGGCGCACACCGCCAAACGTAAAGTCCTCGGCCATCACGCCGCGCCAACCCGATGTCCCGAAATGGATCGCTTCACTCGCCATAAAAACGTATTGTATCTTGGCTTGCAAGCAAGGTGAACGCAATACGCGATTCCCAAGAGTAAATTCGCGACCGCCTTGCGCAAAGTAAACAAGATGGCGTTCGAATGACGGACAAACTGGTCGTGCTCGTCACATGCCGTTCAGCAAAAGAAGCGGAGCGTATCGCCCGTAGCCTCGTCGCAGCGCGCCTCGCCGCCTGCGGCAATATTCTGCGCAGTCCAGTCCGCTCGATTTACCGCTGGAAGGAAAAAATCGAATCAGCAAGAGAAGTTTTGCTGGTAATAAAAACCTCGCGCCGCAGCTTCCCGGCGCTCCAAGCCGCAATAAAGCGCCAGCACAGCTACGAAGTCCCCGAAATCATCGCCTTACCCATCGCCGCCGGCTCCCAGAGTTACCTTTCCTGGCTAGCAGAATCAATCGCCCCACGAAAAAAGCGTTAGCAGATCACTCCAACGCCCTCTTCAAGCCTGCGCGCTTTTCGCGTTCCGCTCGCCGATCACCCGCATCAATTTCCGGCTGCGCCGCACCAGAAAATCCCAATATTTGATCGGCATCAACCGCTGCATACGATCCAATTGCACCGCATCGCCGCCCACCAGAATCCGCGGCTCGTTTGCCATAATGCCGTCCACAATCCGATCGGCCGCCTTCTCTGGCGGCATCTGTGCCAACACATCAAACATCTCGAGCGTCACTTCGCGAGCCTTCGGATCCGATTTCCCGCTCATACGCGCCCGCTTCGCAATCGGCGTCCGAATTCCACCCGGATGCACGCAAGATATGCTCACCGAACTTCCGTCCAGCTCGTGCATCAGCGCCTCAGTAAATCCCCGCACCGCGAACTTGCTGGCGGAGTAAGCCGTCTGTCCCGCCGGCGCGATAATCCCATAAATGCTGGACATGTTCACGATGTGCGCCCGCGGCTGCTTCCGCAAAATCGGAAGAAAATTCGCCACGCCATACAGCACCCCGTAAAAATTAATCTTCATCAACCAATCAAACTCTTCCAGCGTCAGCTGCTCAAACGTTCCATGCATCGCCACGCCGGCAATATTCATCAGCAGCGTCACGCGCCCGTGCCGCTCTACCACCTCCGCAGCAAACCGCTCCATCCGCCCACGATCCGCAACGTCCACCAGATGGCATGAAAGCGAAGCGCTCGTCCCGCCAAGCTGTTCCACCGTCTCGGTCAAACCGGCAGAATCCACATCTGCCAGCGCCAGCGACATTTTCTCTCTCGCCAATCGGTGCGCCAGCCCTCGCCCAATCCCCGAACCCGCTCCGGTAATCACGGCCACGCCGCCCTGAAGCTTCAACGGTTCTTGACGCTCGCTCATTCCAGCCTCGCTCCGAAACTCGCTCACAAAAATAACCACATCCTGACGCACACAAAAGCAGCCGCCCGGCAAACAACCGAAGCTACCCTATCGCGCCGCCGCTTCACGTGCAATGTTTGTTGTTCCTGGAATCCCGCCTAGACTTTCGCCAGCGCCTGATCCAAATCCGCGATCAAATCTTCCACATCCTCGATTCCCACCGACAGCCGCACCAGCCCTTGCGTAATCCCGATCTCCTTCTGAATCTCCGGCGGCACCGAAGCATGCGTCATCAACGCAGGATGCGAAATCAAAGTTTCCACTCCACCAAGGCTCTCCGCCAGCGAACAAATTCGCACATGATTCAATAATTTTTTCGCCGCCTCAAGCGAACCAAGATCGAAGGACAACATCCCGCCAAATCCGCGCTGCTGCCGCTTCGCGATCTCATGTTGAGCATGCGAAGCAAGCCCAGGATAAATCACGCGCTTCACCTTCGGGTGCGACTCCAGAAATTTTGCCACCGCCATGCCGTTCGAGTTGTGCCGGTCCATTCGCACTGCAAGCGTCTTGATGCCTCGCGACACAAGAAAACAATCCATCGGCGCCAGCCCAGCCCCTGCCGAGCGCTGGATAAAATAAATCTTCTCCGCGTCTCCCGGACGCGTCAGAATCGCCGCGCCCCCCGTGCAGTCACTGTGCCCATTCAAGTATTTAGTCATCGAATGGACCACAATGTCCGCCCCAAACTCGATCGGCCGCTGCAGGTATGGGCTCAAGAAAGTATTGTCCACTACGAACGTAAGATTCCGCGTTTTGCAAATCCGCCCCACCGCCGCAAGATCCGTCACGATCATCGTGGGATTCGTCGGCGTCTCCACGTAGATCATCCGCGTGTTCGGTTTGATTGCTTCTTCAATCTTCTTCAGGCAAGAAGTGTCTACGTAGCTGAACTCAAGACCGAAATCGACCAGCAGCTTCGTCGTCAGCCGGAAAACTCCGCCATAAACCGCCTGCGAAAGAATTGTATGCTCGCCCGGACGCAGCAGCCGGAAAACCGCATCGATCGCCGCCATCCCGGAAGTGAACACATACGCCGCATGGCCGCCTTCCAGCTTCGCGACCGTTCGCTCGAGCGCTTTCCGATTGGGATGATTCGTCCGCGCGTAGTCGTAACCCTTGTCTTTGCCCATCTGCTCGAGCACATATGTCGACGTCTGATAAATCGGCGCGACGATCGATCCAGTCAGCGGATCAGGCTCCTGTCCCACGTGGATGGCGTCGGTCGAAAACCCCATGCTTCCTCCTGAATGAAAATGCAGCGGATCTATTTCGCTCGCTATCATACCTTGCGTCTCTGAACTCGCGGCATCAATGGCTCGCAAAGATACACCGCCAAAATGGCTCTGTCGCTGCGCGGGCGCTGCGCGGGGCAAAGAAGTCTCAAACGCACAGAACTGTTGAGGCAATCGCTCGAATGGAGTAGAAGTGAAGTGCTATGCGATTCGCTTTCAGCCCCAAAATATTTCGTCCATCACTCCGAATCGGAATCACGTTGGCACTGTTCTTGCTACACGTAAACGTCTTCAGTAGCCGACCGCGCGCGTCAACGCAGGTGGTATTTCAGGAATCGCAACAAAATCAAACCACTTCCCAAGAGAAACCCACCCAAGACAAGCCCACCGACAGCAAGAAAGATTCCAAACCGTCCGATCCCACCACCACCAAACTCCGAATTCACGTCGTCTCTGCCGACGATAAGCCCGTCAGCAACGCCAGCGTCTACGTGCGCTTCCCAGTCGCCGGCGGATTATTTCACAAAGAGAAACTCGCTGAACTCAATTTGAAAACGAACGAAGACGGTTCCGTGAAGGTCCCTGATATTCCTCGCGGCAAAATCCTAATTCAAGTCGTCGCAAAGGGTTGGAAGACGTACGGCAAGTGGCACGAGATAGATACCGAAGCGACGACGGTCGAAATAAAACTCGAACCGCCCGCTCATTGGTATTAGACGCCGGTATTAAACGCAGGTATTAAAACGCCCGCGCCATAATTCTGCGACTAGAGTAAAAACTGCACACAACTTGTGCAAACTGCATCACCCCCCTCTTTTCTGCGGTTTTTGATTCGCAACAATCCTTTTCCACACGGTTTTCAACAGAACTGTTGAAAACTTTCACCGCCCATTCATCATTCGTGCCTCTTCTACGCGAACATATGGCTCGCAAATTGCCTCCACAAAAAACTCGCAGGCTCCTTTGACTTTCGCAGCCACTCGCTCCCAAACTCCACAACACCTATCCCTGCCAGGACGCCTCCAGTGGCACAGGCACTCCTGCCTGGCCGTTATTTACGGCAAGGCCACAACAACTCCTCAAGGTATCAATCGCATCAATCGCATCGAGCGCATCTAGCCTCCTCCCAAAGTCTTCACCGAGCCCCGCGTGATATCATCTCCCCTCCACGGAGACTCGCCGCTAGCAGATGAAGCAACTAATCCTCAACGCCGACGACTTCGGCCTCACCCGCGGAGTAAATGAAGGAATTATCCGAGCCCATCGCGACGGAATCCTCACCAGCGCCACCCTCATGGCCTGCGGCCCCGCCTTCGATCACGCCGTCGAACTTGCGAAACTCAATCCGCGTCTGGGGGTTGGCTGCCACTTGGTTCTCGTAGGTGGAAAAGCAGTTGCCCCGCTCGAAGAGATCTCATCGCTCGCCTCCAAAGACGGCCGTCTCCCCGATTCGCTGGCCATCTTCGTTACGCGACTCTCCACAGGAATGATCCGCCCCAAAGAAATCGAAAGCGAATTGCGAGCTCAAATCGTGAAAATACGTGCAGCCGGCATCGATCCGACGCACCTTGACACCCACAAGCACACCCACGCCCACCCAGCCGTCATGGGAGCTCTCAGCCGTGTGGCGCGCGAACTCGGAATTCCGCGCGTGCGTAAACCCATGGAGAGCCTGCGAGATTCGTGGGAATCTTCGCGCGGCGAACGCCCCGCCATGTTGCCGGAGCTCTTCGCCGCTGCCGCTGCTCGAATCGTCACGCCCGTATTCCAATCTGCTGCGCGAAGGTATGACTTGCGGTCACCAGATTATTTTTTGGGTCTCGCCAGGACTGGCCGCCTCCGTCCCGAAGCTCTTCGCCGCATGATTGGCGCCGTTCAAGAGGGCAGCACCGAAATCATGCTTCATCCCGGAATATCAGACTCCGAACTTCAAACAATCGAGACGCGCCTCTCCTGGCAGCGAAATTCGGAGATGGACGCGCTCATCGACCCCGCCGTCAAGAGTGCTATCGAAGAACACGGCATTCGCTTAATCACCTATGGAGAGCTAAACTAAAACGTGCTGGGTGCGCTATGGCGCGTCTAAGTCCGCGTTGATGCGTTAGTCAGCCCGGCTTATACTGGTTGTAGCAGCTCTGATACCGGAGGAAGCTTGGGAACTCGCGACTTGCGTCCGAAATATTCTATCGTCGTCCCCTTTCACGACGAACAGGAAAGCGTCCGCGAGCTCCACGCCCGCCTCGCCGGAGTCATGACCGGCCGCTTCGAACCTGTCGAGTTCGTTTATGTGGACGACCAGAGCAGCGACGCGACTCCGCAAATTCTCAGCGAGATTGCCCTCGACGATCCTCGCGTCACCGTCGTCCGGCTCAAGCGCAATTACGGCCAGACCACCGCTCTCGCCGCCGGTTTTGACTACGCTTCCGGCGAAATCATCATCTCCATGGATGGCGACCTGCAGCACGACCCGGATGACATTCCGGTAATGCTGGAAACCTTCGAATCCACCGGCAGCGACATCGTCAGCGGCTGGCGCCAGAAGCGCGTCGACAATTTCATCATGCGCCGCTTGCCTTCGCGCGTTGCCAATTGGATGATGGCCAAGCTCTCCGGAGTCGACATCCACGATTTCGGCACTACCTTCAAAGTCTATCGCCGCGAAATCATCAAAGACATTCGCCTGTACGGTGAAATGCACCGCTTCATTCCGGCGCTCGCTGCTCTCAACGGCGCAAAAATAGTCGAAGTGCCCATTAAGAATATCGTTCGTCCTGGCGGAAAATCCCACTACGGAATTTCGCGCACTCTCCGGGTGTTCTTCGATCTGCTCACCATACGATTCCTACTCCGCTATATGACGCGCCCGCTCCACTTTTTCGGTCCAGCGGGACTGCTCGGCATGATCACAGGTGGCGGGATCCTCACGATCCTGTTTGCAAAAAAGGTTTTGTTCGGTACCTCGATTTTCGTGCAGCACGGCCCTTTGCTCATTCTCGGCATGATGCTCTCTCTATTCGGTGTGCAATTGCTCGCGATGGGACTCGTCGGTGAGCTCCTGATGCGCACTCACTTTGAATCACGCGTCGAGCCCATGTACCGCGTCGAACGCGTTACAGGCGCGTCTGTGCCCTCGGACTCGCTTCGAGATTCCCCCAGTAGTGCGCTCGCCGCTCGCCGAGCCGGCCGCTAAGCAGAAATACAGCATTTCCTCGACTTCCTTGTGCCTTCCATTCGGCATCAAAATTAAGACGCTGTGTGCGCCTTGCCTCACTTCAATAGGGTTCGAGAATTAGAAACCCGCCCAAAGAACGGAGGAAAAATATGGTTCGCAAAATAATCTGTAGCGCCGCAACGATTCTCGTTGCCGCGTCTTTGATTTGGGCCGCGAACGACCCTTGGAAATCAAAGCCTTACGATCAGTGGGACGACAAAGACATCCAAAGAATCTTCAACGATTCGCCCTGGTCCAAAGTCGTTCAGGCTGCAAACTCCTCGCCTTCCGACTCCGGCATGCCGCCTGAGCCGAGCAGCGCCTCTTCGGGTCAGCAAAATCGTGGCATGGGAGGCAGCGCAGGACAATCTCCTCAATCTTCCGGCGGCTACCAAACCCCGCAACCATCTCCGACCGCGGCAACCCCCTTTGTCGTTCGGTGGGTTTCGTCCAGAACCATTCGCGAAGCTGCGATACGCAACGCGGTCCTCAAAGGCCAGCTGAAACCAGAAGACGCGGCGAAAGACCTCGCACAACCCATCGACATGTATCAGGTGCTCGTCGCCGGTCCGAACATGAAGGCTTTTCAATCCGCGGATGAAAGCGCCATCAAGAAAAGCGCCATTCTGGAACTGAAACGCACAAAAGAGAAGCTCGCTCCGAGTGAAGTAAAGATCGATCACAAGGCCGACGGTTCGATTGAAAGCATTGTCTTCCTGTTTCCGAAGAAAGCTGCCAACGGTGAGTCCGCAATACCGACCACCGAAAAAGGCGCGGAATTTTCCGCCTCGCTGAGCGGCACGAAGATTAACGCTTCGTTCGACTTCTCCAAAATGGAAGACTCACAAGGCCGCGATTTGTAGTTCAATAGGGACCACATTGGGGTGCCTAACCCAGAAACCGAAGGAGTGTGTCCATGAAGAAGTCCCTATCCTGTCTTGCAGCGATAGCTCTTTGCAGCTTTGCTTTGGCCTCAGCCTCATTCGCACAGATGATGCGCGGCGGCGGCCCACCGCAATTTGCCGGCGTCTTCAATCCCAAGGTTGGAGTCGGTGCCGCTTACGAAGTCGAGACCAAGGATGGCAAAAAGAACATGGAGATGGCTGTCGTTGGTAAGGACACGGTCGATGGCAAGGATGCCTATTGGTGGGAAATGGCCATGCCCGATGAAAGAATGGGCGGCGAACTCGTTTTCAAGACCCTTCTGGTAATGGACGGCGAGAACACCCACGCCTCTAAGATGGTCATGCAGCTTCCGGGCAAGCCTCCCATGGAGATGCCTGCCGGAATGGGACGAGGAGATCATTCTCGCGTCCCGACCGATGCTCGAAACGGTGCCGAAGACCTTGGCAGCGAATCGATCACCGTCCCAGCCGGAACTTTCACAGCCGAACACTATCGGGCAAAGGACGGCTCTGGTGACACGTGGGTCGCCAAGAGCGCG
>Ga0307477_10001339_pt1 | contig 21198 bp, 10 predicted proteins | sample atmos_gasesECM2C_FD_203316 | JGI IMG/M metagenome (GOLD analysis project Ga0307477, IMG submission 203316) | Hardwood forest soil microbial communities from Morgan-Monroe State Forest, Indiana, United States - atmos_gasesECM2C_515 | ecosystem: Environmental > Terrestrial > Soil > Temperate...
ATTCGCGCAGCGTTTCCCGCGAGGACGTAACTCGCTTATTGCTTGGCGTTACGCCCCCCTTGCATCTCGTAGATGATTTTCAAAAGTTGCCGGCGGATGCGCGTCTGGCACTGTATGCAGAATCCCCCGCCACCGTACAGATGGGCGTAAGACTTTCGTTCACGGGCCTCAGTGTGCGTCAGGTGATATCGCACTGCGGCCTCAAATGTCCGGCGCTCTCGTGCTGTCATGTGGGCACGGCCGATGTCCGCAAGGATTGCTGACCAGCCGAACCCACAGCGGCGCAACCGGGCCGCAATTTCGCGGGTTGCATCTGGGCGCCCCATGGCGCATCCGATGCAGCCGTATTTCTCGAAGTGCGCGCTCCAAGCGCGGCCCATCCGGAACAGTCTCGGGAGGAGTCGCCGGAGTTCCGAGCGAGTACGGAAGGAGGAAGTTGGATGAATTGGGGTTTCTGCTCGACTTTTGTCGATTCGCTTTGCCGCCTTCAGGATTTCTGCTTCGACTCTCTGGGAGGCGCCCTTCAAGGATTCGGACAGGCCCTGATCGTGTGATTCCGCTGTAGACGCTGGGTGGTAATGCCGCATCTGCGCGAGCGTATCCTGCGCGGTTGCTTCGTGCGCGAAGAAGCCGGCGCAGGTCCGGCGCAGCCCGAGAAGGCCCACATCAGGGACTCTCACCTTTTCCGCGGTCCGCTTCAGAACTCGGTTTCGAAAATACTGCTGATCCATCGGATGGAGGTCGGCCGAGCCTCGCGAGCGAGAGGCCGGAAACAACCAGTCGCCTTCCTGGCCGCCGGTTGATTGCATCCAATTCGCAAGTTGCAAGAGCAGGTCAGGCGGCACGTAGACTCGGAGCGCGGTGTCATCACCGATTTTCTCAATCCGGCCTTTGATCAGGACTTCATCAATTCGGATGAACTCGCCATTCACGTCGTTACGCCGGAGGGCAAAGAACTCTTTCGGGCGCAGTCCCAATTGGACGAACATGCGAACAATGAGAAGATCGCGTCCTGCCAACTCGGATAGAAGAGCCCCGCATTCCTCGAAGCTTAGGTGGCGCGCTGAAGCGGCCCTTCGGGACCGATGTTCAATCTTGGATGTGCGGCTTCGCATCGGGTTGTGGGCGAGGATTCCCGATTCCAGCGCCATGTCCAGGATCGCTCGCAAATGTGTCACGGTTTTGTTCAAGAGCGAGTCGCTCGCATTACTTCGAACCATGTCGTCCATAAACGTCTGAATTGCTTCTGCGTTCAAATTCTCCACGGGAAGATGGCCCAATTTCGCGATGAGGTGGTTCCGAATAACGCTTTTCGCGGTGCTGACTTCGTGCGCTCCCCATCTTGGCTCGCTGAGAGCAATGTATTGAAGGGCGATCTGTTCGAGAGTTACGGCCATTCCGAGGGCCGCTCCTTTGCCCGGACCGTCGCTGGATACTGCCAACATCGTTGCGGTGTTCATCTATCTCTCCCTTGTGGCACAGGCCCGACATCCGCAAGGATGTCCGGCCCCGCCTACTGCGCCTCAGTTCGCAGGGAAGTTGGCGCTGCTCTGCGTTGCGGTCGCCGCCCCAATATCCGTTAAGGTGACGTGTGCCCTTGTCAGTGCGGTTGAACCCCCAGGTGCATATTGCACGTTGATCGTGCAACTACTGCCGGGGTTAACGACCGTGCCTGACCTGCACGTACCGCCGGCAAAGATCGAGAAGGTCCCTCCTGTGGTGCCTACCTCAACGACCGTGGGCTCCGCCGTCAGCGTGAGCGGTCCGGCATTCGTACCCGTGGCATTGTTGCTGACAGTAATGGTGCCGGTCTTGGTTGTGGTGTTGGCCGGATTGGTGGCCAACGCCGGTGTCGGCCCAGAGAATCCGACTGTCGCCCCGCCCCCACCCACTGCGCTGGTCACGGTGAAGGTCACAGTGTTCGTGGTGCCGTTCGGCGTTGCGACGGAGACGTTCCGCGCGCTAAGCGAAGCGGTAGCCGTGATTGTAAAAGTAGCTGTGACTGTAGTGTCGCTCGTTGCGGTAACGTTGTCGGCGGTTACGCCACTGCCAGACACGTTCACCGCGGTTGCCCCGCTCAGGCCCGTGCCGGTAATCGTCACGTTGACGGTCGTGCCTTGGACACCAGTGTTGGGCGAGATCGAAGCGATCGTGCCGACACCGCTGCCGCCCTGGAACTCTACCGCGCCGACATCAAAGTGGTTCGGGTTGGCGCGATCGGGTCTCGGGTTGCCGTAGAAGTCCGTGGTAAGAGCGGGTATCGTGGCCGTGGGCAGAGTCGTTGAGTTCAGCGGGACATAGTCGATGGCCGGCGAGCCTGCTGCCAAGGCATACTTGGCAAGCAGAGGCCCACTGCCCCAATTGCCGGTTCCTGTACTTCCGGTCCCCGACTTCAACGATGGGTTGGTCAGATCGAGCGGACCCCAGCTCACGTTGATCCAGTTGTTGCCCTCGTCCACCGTCGCAGATGGAGTGAGGCTAAAGATCGGATTCGGGCTCGTGGCGTCGGCAATACCCGGAGGCACGCCATACCCATTCGGTCCTCCGCACCCATCCGCCAGCGTGCACTCCGGCGGAACGCGCGAACCGTTGCAATACTGACTGACGATGTTGGGATTGGTTGTCACGTTCGATGGGTCGTAGCCCGTGTCGTCCAGTACCGAATACATCGGGTTGAGTTGGACCCCAGAGCTGTGGTTGCCCGGCCCCGTGTCGTTGCGGACGCCGAGGTCCCAGTAGCTGAGGCCTGTGGCGCATGCGCCGGCAACGGTCTGCGTCGGGGCGGGTGCCCCAGACATGGTGAACAGCGAGACCAGCTTCTGCTGGTTCTGGGTCCCTTGACCCTGGTTGCCCACTCCGATGTAGTACGCGTGGTTCCGCCAGATTATGTTGTTTTGCAGTACGGGGTTCGAGAATGTCGTGCAGTTGGGTGATCCAGTCGGGCATGTAATCGTTAGGCCCGTGAAAGTCGTGGTCAGCAACGAGGAGTTCAGCGTGCTGCTCACGCCAGCCGGTTGCGGGCAAGACGTCGTCAGGCCGGCTTGCAGGCAGCTTCCCGGCGGCCCGCTGGACTCAGGCGTTCCAATGCTTTGCGTAAGCACGCCCGAAGAGGCAAGGGTATCGTTGCTGGCGATCGTGTTGTTGATGATCGACACGTTCAACGCGTCCTGCAGCGATATTCCGCCGCCATCCCAACCCGCTATGTTGTTCACGATCATGTTGTTGGTGATGGAAACACTGTTCCAGAGATTCGATACCGCCTGACTGGGGTTGGCGGCGGCGGCGACGTCGGTAACAGTCGCAGGGTTGTTGGTAGCGGGAGCAGTAAATGGCGCGAGGCCAGTGTTTGTGTCGGTATAGGTGAACGTCCCCGTACTCGGGACGCTCGTCACTGTGTATGCGCCGTTGTATCCAGTCGGTGTCACTCCGGTAATCGTGACTCGGTCGCCCACTGTGGGTGAGAGTGTACTTGTGATGGTAACGTCCCCCGCCGCAGTCTCATTTGCAGAAGTGAAATTCTGCGCCGCCCCGGCCAACACGGCAGCATCGGTAAAGGTCGGGAAGGGGGCGTTTGTAGTAAATGCCGCGAGGCCGGAGGTCGTGCCGATATATTGGAAGGTTGGCCTGGACTCCTCGCCGCCGGTGGTGCCGACATGGATCACTGTGAATGTGCCGGTGTATCCAGTCGGCAATGCCGTAGTCACACCCGCCGTACTCACAGCCGAAATCGTGACTGTGTCGCCCACCTTGGGTACCGCCGTAGCACCACTCGGGAGGGTGATCGTAACAATCGGGGCTTCAGTTGCAGCCGTGATCGGATAGATCCCAGGGAAGGTGGAAACCTCCGTCCCGTTGACCTGCTGTAGACGGATGCCGCCGCCGCTGCCGCTCTCGGCCATGTTGGCCTGGATCAGGTTGCCGTTGATAACGAGATTGTGGCCAGTGCCGTCGCTCAGTCCCGGCGGGCAATCCTGGTCAATCTGAGTCCCGCAAGTCGGATCAGTGTCCGGCGTGCCCATAACTTCAATTGCGCCGCCGTTCGTGGGGATGGTGGGGTTGTCGCTCTGGTTGAGAACGAGGGAGTTGTGCTCGATGTCGCCGTTTTGGATTTCACCGAGGTGAACGAGCGCTCCGCCCTCACCCGCGCTAACGTTCCCGCATACCCAGTTGTAGTTGAACTTGTAGTAGTCGTTGCCGGTGCAGAAGGTCACGCCGCCGCCGCCCGCCAGAGTAGCCGAGAACAACTCATCCCCGAGCGAGGAGTTATTCGTGATGAAGTTGTTGTGTACGTTGACCTGCAACTGCAAGCAGTACGGCAGATGCTGATTGGTTACGAATCCCGTGCCGTCGCTGCAAGAGCCGGGAGCCGAGTTGGTGGTACTTCCTAGGATAACCGGGGTTGGAAATTCGCCCTGGCCGACGCTGATGCCGCCCGTGAGCGTTCCGGCGTTGTTGTAGACGCGGTTGTTGGCGATTTGCAGGTGATGCGCCCAGCCGTGGACGAATATCCCGCCTCCGCCCTGTGAGCTGTTAATCACGGACAACCCATCAATGCTCGAGGGGTTGCACACGAAGTTGCTTGGGAACGGGTTGGTGTCACTAAGTATTGGGGTGTTGCTGGTCGAGCTTGTTCCGCTCGAGGGCAGCGTGTGACAGAACGAGTTCACGTCGCCCACAGGGAGTGCAGTCGGATCAGGACCTACTCCCGTAAGCAGCGTTGTGTTCGTCGGAAACGCTCCGCCCTCGTTTCCGTCCGTCCAGGGACTCGATCCATGGTAGTCCACTCCCTTCCCCAGGACCGTAATTCCGGCTCCCTCATACGCGCCCATCAGCGAGGGCTCTTGCAACTGTTCGGCCAGGTTGCCATTCTGGGTGGCGTCCCAACCCAGGATTGCCTCGAGTGGCAACCGGTCAATCTGCGGGGCGTTGGGTTGGGCGGTGAAAAAATTCCACACGTCGCTGGGGTTGCTAGTGTCGGGGCAACTGTAGATGTTGTTTGGATCGTAGGGAGCCGACCCGGTGGCCGCCGTGTACGGCGCACCTTGCAGGGTCAAGCCGAAGAAGCAGTTGAGGTGCCGGCGCCAGGGATCGAGCAGCTTGCCCGCCGGATTGGTGTTGGCGTTGATGATGGACGTAGCGGCGCCAACACCCTGCAGCCGGACAGGCTTCCACATAATAAGCAACTCTTGGTGAGATGCTATGGAGGCAGTTTGCGTCGGCGTTGTGGCGTGGAGCGCTGCGGTGGAGCATGTCGCCGCCGTCGAGGGCGTTCCCGTGGTGGCCACGGTGGCGCAGTTCGGGTCGATGATGAGCAAGTCGCCCGGCATCGCAGTATCAATCGCGCTCTGGACTGATTGCGAGGCCGAGACGTGAGTCGGAGCCTTGCCGCCAATGGTGACGGTCACGGTATCGACCGATTGTTTGCCGTTGCCCGCGGTGATGACCAATTGGCCGCACTGCGCACTCTTGCCGCCGTACTGCGTCTGCTGCTGTATAACGCAGTTGGGCACGCCGGTAGGCACGGTCACATGAATCTGCGTGTCGGACCAACTGTTGACTACGGCCGACACTCCGCCGATGGTTACCGAGGACAACGTGTTGCAAGTCGTGTTACCCGGTGTTGGGCCCAGACATCGAGCGCCGAAGCCATAGTGGCGCGTGACGGTTTTCAGATTGAAGGGAGCCACGCTGGCCGATGGACCTGAGAAAGCGCTGTTAGCCGCCTGCTGATCGCCCAGCGCAGTGATGGTCAGGGTTTTGCCGGCGGCAGAGACCCAGGGGCCGATTTGGTCGCCGTCCACTTCCTTGATCGCCGGCGTGGTGTCGGGGTAGTTGCAATCGGGAGCGTTGTATGCCGCACCCACGAACGCTTGCGTGGGCACAACCGGAGTGTCGGCATAGAGAGTCAAGCCCGGCATGTAGGGTTGTTCATAGCAGAAATTGCTGTAGGCCGGGTTGTACAAAGGATCGGTGATCATTTGGCCGTAGGTCGGGTTGGGAACCGTCGCTCCCGCCGTGTTGACGATCGTGAGGCGTGTGTCCAGGATCGGGCCCGGGTCGTTCATGCACTGCACCATGATCGTCGGTGAATACCCGGTGATGTTGGGCGGGTTCACTTCCCAGCTCGAGAAAGTCAACCCGTCATAGACTCCCCAGTGGTCGGAATACACGCGGGAGATTTCGTTTCCGAGATAATCCCGCGTGGAAACCGGCTGATTGGGCGGGCTAAACTTCTCGCCGAACTGCGGCGCGAACGGATCGAATTCCGACGTCATGTCGTCGGTGATTACGCCCGTGTACTTCGAGGCGATGTGCGTCGGGGTGTAGATGAAGAATTTGACACTCACCGACATCTGGTCGGGCAGGGTCACTTCCTTGCGGTCGCACAGAGGCCGAGTCGCTCCGGCGAAGGGTGCCACTTCCTTGGCCTGCGGGAAGAGACTCAGGTAGTCGGGCACGGTACGCATCTCCCCCACGCACGGCCACAAAGGATCCTGGAAGCCCGGGAAACCTGGGACGCCTGAGAGTTCCTCCGACAACCCCAGACCCGTAGTCTGGTCCTGGAAGTTGGCGGGGTTGTAGCCGGATCCGGTCGGGTCGTACACAGAAGCCACGGAGGCCTGGTCGGGCATGATGAAGATGTCCGCACCCAGTCCCGCGAATTCCTGCGTGACCGGCGCGATGTAGTTGTCGCCGATCAGCAGGTTCTTATCTTCTTCCTTATAAATCTCATAGCCCGGCGGCAGCATCACTTGCACCACGTATTTGCCAGGCGGCAGCATGGGGGTACCCACCCGATACTTGTCCGTCGAATCCGGATTCGCTACGCAGATCGTGCAGTTCGTCCCGGTCATCGAGGAGGTAACACCGTTCGTAGACCCGTTCACTGCCAGTAGCTTTCCAGTCTGCGGGTCCCAGCCGAGGGAGCTGGGGAAGAAGTATCTGCCGTCGTAAGGCGCCGGCTGCACCTGGTTCCAGATGTGCATCGCGTCATAGCACTTATACTGCGAGTTATACGGGAGCGTGTGCAGCGTGCCGCCGTTATGTACAGAGTTGTACCAGTCAAGATAGTTGGGCTGGTCATACAGCGTGAAGAAAAAGAGGTCCTGGTTGGGGCTGCCGGCGGTAGCCGTGCCTTGGCCCGGGCAGCTCATGTACGGCTTTAGTCCTACCGACGTCGCGATTGTGCCAGCAGTGCTACTCGGGTAGAACCCTTGCGCCCAGTCATCCCAACTGGTGCTCTGGGTCGTGTCCACCAAGGTCAAGGTCGGGGTCACGCCATCCGCGGCAAAGCCTTCCTTATAGAGGTTGACCGTGACGCGCGGAATATTCGGCTCCCAGGGTTGTTGTATCATTTGCGACGCATCGTCAAAGGGACGCGTCGAGGCGTAGACGACTAGTCCATGGATACCGCCGTTCTCGCCCACGAGCGTGGTAGTGGGTGTGGTAGATCCGGGGGCGGTGGCGGTGACGGTCGCGCAGAAGTTAGTGGAGCCGACGGGTAGTGCGGCGTTGCAGGCCGCATACGGCGCCTTGCCGAATTCGATCCAGTTGCTCTGGGCCGTCAAGCCCGACCAGCCCTCCCCCCAAACCCAGGGCGGATCGATGCGGCCAGTGGAAGCCGTCGAGGAACTGGGGACCGCTGTGCCAGCTGCGAACTTAGCCGCCTCCGTCATGCAATCCGCCGTGGCGCAATAGACCGCACCAGGCACAGAGAGATCAGCGGGCAAGGGAACCGCCTCGTAGGTGTTCGCCAGGTACTTATAGGCAGTCGAAGTCCCGCATGGCCGGGCGCCATTCGTCGTCGTCCCGCAGTCGGGTGACCCGTCGGCAGGGCCGCCCGCGTCGTAGACGGTGTGGATGCCCGTGGTCTTGTAGCGACCGGTATCCGCTTCCACGACATACCAGTTGAACAGCGGGTAGGTTTCGTTGAAGTTGGCAACGCCGTTGAAGTCCGTCACCAGGTTGTTGGCGGTGTGCCCATCCCGGTAGTGAATCATCGTATAGATGAATGGAATCCCGATCTCGCCCGGATCCTTGATTCCATTCTTGTTGTCGTCAATGAAGGTAGTAGTGTAGAGATTCGCCTGCCACTGCTGGGAGCCAACATGCCCCATGTCAAGGGTTTGGCCGCCAGGGCAGGTCGTGGCGTTAATGGTGCCGTTGGGGGCATTGCTGGTGCATCCCACGTTCGCGGGGAGCGAGAGACCATCAATAATCTGATCGTTCCATTGATCGCCTACCGTGATTCTCCAGTTCCCGCCGGGAACATTGGTGAACTTGAACTGCCCGCTGGCGTCGCAGAAGGTGAACATGAAGTCCTCGCCATCGGGGTCACCCAAGCTGACCCAGCACTGTGTCCAGGCAAGGGCATCGCGCGAACCGCTGGGATAGAGTCTCTGGTCCGGTGTCCGGCTGAGGCGCTGGACATCCACTTCTCCCTGGACGATGTTGTTGCATGGACCGACCGAACCAGGGGTGCCCAAGCCTTGGCAGACATCATTGTGCCGCGCGTTGATGATGGCCGGGTTGGCAAAGCCGATGGCCACGTGATATCCCGCTGGCCCGTACTCCTGGAAGTAGCTGGGCTCGCCGATGCGGATGAAGGAATCGTGGGGATGCTGCCCATCCAGCGTGTTGGTCTGGACCCACTGTTCGCCGCGCGCAATGCGGTCCGCTCCGGGGTAGGCTTGGACGCTGAATTTCTCCGGCATGAGATGGTCAATGACCGCCTGACCAGCCAGAGGGGATAGAGTCTTCCCATCGGATTCGTACTTCGGGCAAGTCACGATCATGCCCGTGACGCCACCCGTCGGGACCGCGCCAGGACCCGCACCGCCATTTACCGGCACCGGCGTCTGAGCGGTAACCGGGCAGGCGTCGAGCCCGCTGACGGGATCTATGGTGCCCGCCAGACTATTCGACAAGGGCTGGTTGAACATGTCGTAGGTATCCTGCCCAGTCACATCGCCGAGTCCGCCATAGGTGTCCCACAGGACGAGGTTGAACCCGCCCAGTCCGGGCTCGATGGGTGCAATCGTGCCGTTTCCGCCGCCGCCATCCTGCTCGCCATTGAGTGGGAAGTCGTCTTGGAACACGATCACCGAAAGTTTACCGGTGGGAAGCGGCGTGGGCAGCACCAGCACCGTGACGGGCGCGAAGGCGGGCGGGGCGACGGGTGCGGTACCTGCTGTTGTGGGACATGCGCCAGACCCACCCAGTAAGTTGCAGGCCGGCGGGATCGGGGCGCCGCTCATGGTGTGACCGCACTGTCCGGCCACGTAGCCTGTGGTACCGGGCCCGGCGCCGCAGGTAGGTTGACCCAGGTACGCAGGAAATGGGTTGGCGGCATCGCCCGGCAACACCGAGATGTAATAGCGCTTCGAAGGATCGAGGTGAACCTGGCTGGGATTGACCCAGGTGAATCCGCCGCTGGTCGTTCCATTGCCGGGGTCAGGCCTGCAAGCGCCGTTGCCAAGGTCGCACACCGCGTTGACGTGCATGCCAAAGTTTGGGTTCGCAACGGGTGCGCCGCCCGGCGTTGTATTCGGGATTGTCGCGCGGTTGTCTAACATGGTCTGGCCGTATTCGCACGAGAGCGGGCCGGTGCAGCCCTGGGCGATGAGATTCATGGCGCTGGTATGGAATTGCGTGCCGAAGGTGGGGATGGTGCTCTGGGTGCCGGCTGGTCCCACAACGCTGGGGCAGCCTGCCGTGGTAATGCTGCTGTTGGTTGTGCAGTTCGGGTCAACCCAGAAAGTCTGGTCTTCTTCGATGATCCAGCGATAATCGGTAAGCGGCGTCAATCCACTGATACAGGCGCTGTTGCCGTTGCAGTTGTTGAACAGCTGGGCATCTAGCACCTTCACCTGGAGATTGCTGGGAGCCGGGAAGGTCAAGGTCACAGTTGCGGTGTTACTGAGCGTCCCCAGCGAGTTTTGTAGCTGGTAGCTAAATGTGTAGAGTCCCGCTGCGGGTACCGACGCAGAAAATCCACCGTTGGGATCCACAGTGAGCGTTCCACCCATCAGACCTGTCGTTGCCGAGGTAACAACGGTAAGAGGCAAGTTATTCGAATCCGTGCCGCCGATGAGGAGGCCAGGCGAAGGAACTTTCAGGAAGGTGGCCATGTTCGATGTGTAGCTCAGAGGGGCGGCGGTAAGCGTTGAGGTAAGCGTCGACGCACCCAGTGACACCTTTGCCGTCAAATTGACGGGGCAGCTCGGCGGCGTCGTGCTCGTGTTGAGACCGTTATTCGCGCAGTAAAAAAAGCTATCCGACGTCGCAGTCGAGCCGGCGTTGGGGGTGTAAGTGAATGTGCCGTTAGCACACATCCCGGGGACACTCCCGAGGAGCGTGCAGGTTATCGTCCCGTTGGCCGGCGCCGTAAGGAGGGTGACGCCATAGACATTTACGTCGTTGGCCATCACGCCCTTCGAGGGATCGGAAACGGTGAACGTCTGGCCCGCAACCAGGGAGTTGTAGGTATCAGCGTTGGCTTTCGCCGCCGCGAACACACCACTGGTGACGCCCGCGCCCGAAGGGGCCGGGAGTCCGGCGCCATTCACACCGATGTAGGCCAGCATGCCCGCATCACGCACGCTGGAATTCCCCGACAGGGCCAAATCGCGAGCGTAGACCGGAAGCGCTGGGGTCGTAGTGGTCGTAGTGGTGCCGCTGGTAGTGGTGACGCTGGCCGGCACATTGACCAGCACGTCGAACACCTTGCCCGGAACCATAAGGACATCGGTCTGCACACGCGGAGCCGCGGGGGCAGTGGTCGCGCCAGGGGCTTGTACGCCCGGAACGGGGTTGCCGTCTTCCGCGATCAAGGTGAATCCAGCAACCGTAGCGGGCGCACCGGCTCCGCTGAACCCTTGTGTTAATGAATTGACGATCGAGGGTGTGTGCATGCGCAAGCCGGCATTCACCATGCGCACCAGGACGGTGCCGGTGATTCCGGTCGTGACCGGGAGACCAGTTGTGCCAACTCCAGCCGTAGCCGCAAACAGCGAAGCCGACGGGTTGGTCTTGTTGAACGCAAGCCCGTTGATGAGGTAATAGAACGGCGTGTAATTCACCGCCGAGGGGTAGCACCCAGCCGCCGCGCCGCTCGCCAGAAACTGGTTGACCGAACCCGCAAGGTCGCAGGCTTGTGAGAGATTAGCCGTAGCGGTGGCAGTGGTTGTGCCAGCGGCGATTGTGACGGAAGGTGTCGTGCCATATTTAGAGCCGCCATTTGTAACCGTGACGGAATAGACTGAGCCGTTCGTGCCTGCGGTCGAAACGGTCAAGGCAATCGCTGCTCCACCGGTTACTGGACTGGGGATCGTGGCAGTCGGAGCCGTGTAACCGCTGCCGCCGCTGGTTACGGTAATCCCGGTGACGGCCAACGTGGTGGTAAGAGCGGCGCCCGTGCCTCCGACGGTCGCTGTCGGGGCGGCTGCGTAGCCTGCGCCGGGGTTCGTAATCGTGACGATGAGAATAGCTCCTAAGGGGCTTACCGTGCCCACTGTCGCAGCCGCCGCGGTGGTGCTGGTGCCAGTGAACGTAACGATATCGCCAACAACGTACCCGCTGCCTGCCGACGTCAGCGTAACGCTGCCCACAGTGCCGGCTGTGGTGGTCGACAATACTGGGGTGAGGGCAGCGCCCGCGCCGCCGACAACTGCTGTCGGGGCCGACGTGTAGTCTGAACCACCATTCGCAACGTTGACGGTAAGAATCGCGCCTGTGGCAGTCAACGAGGCCACTGTGCCACTCGCACCGGCACCGCCGCCGCCGATGAACTGTACGTGGTCGCCAACGACGTAGTTGCTGCCGGTGCCCGTGGTGGCAGGCGCTGTGATGGCGCCAACTGCCATAACGGCTGTGGCGGTTGCGGTCGTGATCGGAGTTCCGCTATCTGTAATCGTTACTGCCGGAGCCGCCGTATAGCCGGAGCCGGAGCCCGTGCTAGGTAATGCAATACCCGTGATCACCTTACCCACTTGGGCGGTCGCCGTGGCAGCTGAGCCGCCAGCAGCTGCGCCAGTTGGAGCGCCAATTGTGACGGCCGGATTTGAGGTATAACCCGATCCACCGTTCGTGACCGTGATCGAAGTAATCGCATCGCCAAACGACTTCATATTCATTTCGTTGAAGCCCGGGGTGCGAACTGCGGAATCTACGGCCTTGTTCTGGACCGGGTCGATTTCACTAAACTCCATCGGCACTTCCGCGTTGTAGGTCACCGCGGGAGCTGTGCCCACTGCGGGATACGCCGTGCCGGCTCCGAGCGTGGTCGTGGTCGTGGTCCCTGAAGTAGTCGAGGTTGTCGTCGGCGCAGTGGTGACCACCAGCATGCCGATTAGCCCCATGGGCACCTGAATCGAAGGATGCGTGCCTGACTCGAGCAGGTAGGTGCCTGGTTTAAGCGCTGGCCAGGTCAGTGTGACGGTCGTTCCTGCTGCCGCTTCCGTGGCCATGGATTGCACACGCGGCCCCTGGAGCGGCGGCAGGTTTGAAGCACCAGCTTGTGGGCCTGGACACGGGACGCCCGGCGGGGTTGCTCCGCTGGCGATAAACCAAGTCGGGCACCCCTGTGCGTCGGTGTGGTTCGGACTCGGCGTGCTGGTTCGCGACGTGCCGAGGCCGCCGCCTACTTGACCTACAATCACAATGGATGTGGGAACCGTATTCGGCGTCGTGCTCCCATTGGGGACGAACAAGAGGTTGTTGGTCAGGCTGACGGTCAGAGCCTGACCCGTGGGTACGGTAATTACCACGGGCGACCAAGTGGCAGGCGTAGTGAGCGTTGCCGCCGACCCCGGGTTTAACGCCGCGCAGTTTGCCGTAGAGCCAGTGACGCCCAGGCCGCAGAAATAGCCCCACATGGGTATCACGGTTCCGTCTGGCGCGGTATAGCTGGTCGGCGCCGCAGTCAGATTGATTGCCTGCTGGGCGAAGCTTGCGTCCGCGCCGAGCAAAAGGATAGCGGCCACGAGTATGGCAGCCTTTAGAGCGTTCTTGAATGTAAAGTGGTTGGTGCTCATGGTAGTTCTCGCCTCTTCTTGGCAGTTATGCTCGCGTCTCATCCGTGGGCTCACAACGACTCGTCAATGTTAAATTCCCGGGAATCCACCAGCATCATCATCAGCATGCCGCCGGGGAAAACGTTGTTGGTTGTGATCTCGCGCTCGTTATGCGAGTGCCACATGAACGCCCAACCGCGCTCGTTGGGGGGATTGGCCTGAACGTTCGAAGGGTTCAAATTCGTACAGTTGGTGTAGTTCGTTGTGGAGCCGATCAGAGCGTTTTGGACACATTGCGGCGTCCCGGCGCGCAGGTTCGCATCCGGGCCGAAGTAGGGCGTACCGCTGTACCAGGGGCCGTTGGTGAAGACATTCGGATCGGGGAACGTAGCCGGGCCGCCCCCTGTCACGTCGCCGAACGGGGCCACTTGTATCGGCTTGTCGTGGTCCTGACACCACTCCATGAAGTTAACTGCCGTAGGCGCGCTCGAGTTATAGCCGTTCACGTCCGGCGTGCAGGGAAGCGTGGCCAGTACGTCGCCGTAAATATCGGCCTGCGGAGTGCCCGCAGTCGTACCCGGAAGGGGCGCATGGTGACCGTAGGGATCCCAGTTCAATCCCCTGCCGGTGTAGTAAAAGATCCCATCGAAAGACTCTCCCGGCGTCGTGTCCGTGTTGAACATGAGAAGCCCAGCAAGGCCCTGCGCCGATACCCCTGCGTCTGTGCTCAGGCCCGAGGTATACGTCACTGCGGTGGTGTTGCTGCTCAATTCCAAGTTGGCATCGCGCGCCAGGATGCGGACGTGGTTGGCGTGCTCGTGGAACGGGTGCTCCCACCGCCCCTGGCCGATGGTGCGAATCAGTGTCAGCTCGCCTGGATGCATGTGCGGGTTGCCGTTGTAGGGCTGGTGTGGATATTCAGACGCGTAGTTGGGGTCCATTAGATCAGGCATGGAACGGCCATTGATCAGGAAGTACGCGGGATGGTAGGGCTCAGTCTGGACGCTCAGACTACAGCCTGGATTGGTGGGAGTCACAACTCCACCCACGAGGCAGACACCACTTGCCGTGGTCGCCCTAACCTCCGCCTCGGCTTGCCTGTGGATCCTATGATCCATCTCAGCCCACTGGAACAAGTATTCCCGGTCGTAGCAGCTCCCAGGGTGGTCGTACGCAGCCCCTTTACCACCCGTAGCGTTCGTCAAGCGGAAATCGGATTCACCCCAATGAGATTGCGCTGTCGCGTTCAGCGCGTGGTAGCCGCTGGTGCAGTTTGCCGGGATGGTCTGTGGCAGTACGATGACGGCCCCATAAAGCCCCATCTCGATCTGCAGGTCGCCCTGCGTTCCGCTGTAATAAGCGTGCGTCCCCGGTGCGGAGGCGATGAACGTATAGGTTACCGTCGCACCTGGCGCTGCCTCGCACGTCAACAGGCCCTGCTGACCAGCAGGTGTCGTCGTCGATGTACAACTGGTTGACACGTTGAAGCCCGGAAAGAGGATCGAGGTATCGCCCACCGCGGGGGGCAGATTATTGGTCAAGTTGACCGTGATGGTCTGCCCTTCGGTGACAATCATCGTGGGGCCAGGAACCTGCATGGTGGGGCAGGCCGCGCCGCTAATAGCCGCGGGAAGAAAGGTCAGGCCAGTGGTATTCACGCAACCGTAACCCCACGAGTAAACCGCCTCGCCGTCCGGCTGGTTGAGATAGGCCTCGCGTGCCGTCAAGTTGAAGGTGGTACCGCTCACTCCGGGAGCCGCAGCGAAGGCCGCCGGTGCGAGAAACAGCGTTGCTGCCACCACAATCGCCAGGAGAAGTTGCGTCTTGAATGTCGCGTTTTTCATGTTTTTCGGCCTCATGGCTGCTCTCCTAATTGCAGGTGTTTCCAAACGTGTTGCCGGCAGTTGTTGGCATGCCGGCTGGGACCACGCTGTTGCAGATATGTACTTCGGTCATCATGCCGCCGAAATTTTCGGCGTCATTCGACAGGTGGTCGAGTTGGGGGGTATAGACGTAGAAGACGCTGCCCGCTGGATAGAGTTTTGCTGAGCAGCCCGGGCCCGCGTAGGCGCTGCAGCCGTCGTCGCTGGCATCCAGGATCACGTCCAGTGATTCGCCGCCGCCCAGGGTGATCGAGTTGGTGTAGAACTCCGTGTTGTTTCCCGCCTGATCGCGCAGGAGCTTGGCCATGAAACCGACCTCCTTCATCGGAATCCCCACAGACTGCAGCGTGTGATATTCCGTGACGGACAAGTTGACCATGCGCAGCAGGGCTTTCCCGCCCACCGGAATGTTGATGACGGCCGGCAGCGGCTGCGAGTAGTGCATCGTGCCATCCGTTGTCATGGTGGCCTGCGGCCCAGATGCGACCGTGTCGGGGTAGCTTCGCCCGTTCAGCAGGAAGTACTTGTCCTTCATGTCCACAAACAACTCCGGGTTGAAGGTCATGCCGACGAAGTGGAAGTTCGGATCAAAGCCGTGCATCTGGATGGGGTACTGGACGTCATAAGCCGTCGAACCGTCGCCGTCGTTATAGGTGTACCTTTGCGGATTGCCGACTAAGTCCAACCCCTGTACGCCGCTCGTGGGTTGCGTTGCCGACCTAGGCGTCGTCAAGGTGTTCCGTACAGCCGGCATCGTGGCGCTGCACAAGATGTCGCGACCGGGATTGCAAACCGTGCGCAGGTCCACTACTGGATTTGTTGCGGGCTCGGAGATGCCATTCTGGTATCCGAGATACGTGTAGAGGTCTCCTCCTACAGGCACTCGATCTTGCCGCGGCCGCACATGAACCTGCCCGACCATGCCCATCTGCAGGTGCTCGGGCGGCGTGATATGGCAGTGCCAGAAGTAGCTTCCCGCATCGGGCGCGAGGTAGTAATAAGTAAAGCTGGCGCCGATGTTGATGGCGATGGACGCGTCGGGCACGCCGTCATAGAACGATGAAGCGTTCGGGTAGCCGTGGAAGTGGACCGTGTGCTGCTCGAACAGGTCCGGGCGCATGATCATGCCGACGTTGGTCAGGGTGAGGAAGAATTCGTCGTCCTCGTCAATCTCAGACAGGGGCGCGGGGATATTGCCGTTCATCACCCCAATGTCCATAATCTGCCGGGGATCCACATGCCCGTCGATTACCGGGGGCGTAGAAACATAGCCAGCCAGGTCGTTGCCGGTATCTGCCGCCAGCCCCGTCGTAGTAGCGACATACTGGAAGGCATATTCGGCGAAATTTGTCCCGGCAACCCCGGGAGTCAGGGCGGTTCCAGTGGCCACACAGCTAACTGTCCAAGTGGGGGGATTGCCTGCGGTGGCGTTTAGATAACCTGCCGGGGTTGCGATGCCTCCCTCAGCAGTAGCAGTTGTGATGATAATTTGTGATCCGACAACAAGACCCGAGGGAGCGTCCGTCCAGACCGACACTATGTTTGCGATGTTAAGCCCGGCGGCAGTTGCGGCGGCAGCGGTCGTGGGGCAGCCAGGGACAGTGGCGGGCGAAGCAACAGGGCCCTCCTGCAGGTTACTAACGGTCACGTCCGTCACGATATCGGGGGTCAAGCCCACCGCGCCGTTCCACGTAAATCCCGGAGTATATGGGCCAGGGAAACCCATCCAAGGACTGGCGCCGAAGGTTGCCCCGTCGGTCGTGGCCGGGTCGCCGCGTAGCAGAGGGGTCGTCGGGCTAACATCGGCGTACGGCGTATTGAAGACATTCGGGAACTGGGTCGACGGAAGACCCTTCGCTACGTCCGCCAAGCCGGAGAGCGGTCCGAAGGAGAACATGAACGTCTGCGTGCCATCGGCCTCTGTCATCAAACCATCACCGCCGGAGATCTGCTGGCACTTGATGGCGCCATTCACGGTCCCCGCATTCGGCGCATAAAAACCACTCTGCCCCGCCCCGGTGCCCCCGGGCACCGTAAATTGCGTTGGACCGTTGTAAGCAGGCTCCGAGCTATTGACCAACTGCGTCGATGTAGTGTCCGGGTGCGTGATCGTGGTGGTCGGGCACTGCACCCTGAATGACTGCGCGCTCGCGCCGACTGCGGCTAGCCAGATGAGAAATAGAGTTGAAACCGAAACTTGGCAAAGATGTTTCATGGGGACCTTTCTTGACAACGAACAAGCTGCAACCGTCGTTGCCCTTGATTGGGAGAGAGACTAAACCAACTTTGAAACGCGACGTTGCGCCAAGGCAAATATGTACTAGGAGTACCAGGAATGGTGTATTGAGAACTTTGAGTTGCAGAACAGGACTAGAAGTAGTCTCAAAACCACGCTCAGTCCATTTGGAATCAGTGACTTAGCATTGGCAAAGGAACAGCGCCCACCCTCGAAGGGGAGTACGGCCCTGGGTCGTTGCCTGATTTCGGAAGCTACTGGGGGTGTTCTCAAGGGACCGTGGGGGCGGACCCACGCGAGCTACACGCCCTGTTCATAAGCTTGACTCGCTCTATTCAAGAGCGGCAGATGTATGCTGGGCTGGGGTGCCATAGCAGTCCTCCTGTCGAAAGATAGCCAATGTCCACCGCCAAATGTGTTTTGCCTTGGCCCTCCTTCTCGTACAGGATCAACGAGCGCCATTCGTGGACGAACTCCGGACCAAGATACGAACCGAGCAGAGTCTTTCGCAGGGTTGACTGCAAGCTGAAATCAAACTCCTCAATGGTCTTGAAGAACGGGAAGTGAGCTTTGCGGGTAAAGCGCACCAGCCGTGTTTGCTCACGGTGCGCTACCTCTTCCGCCAGCAGAAAAGCAAGAACGTCGCGATAGGACCACTCTTCCCTCTTGGCCCGGTCGGCGACCTCCTGATAGATGCGGTGCGTCTGGGCCAGGTTCAAACGACGGAGCAGAGCCTCAAACTCGCGGGCGGTGAGCTTCGGGATTTCCGGTTGCCTCTTGCACGGCTCTTCCCTGGTGCTGGAGATCATGCCAGCTTCTGCGGGCTCCGTATCGAATTCTTTGACCATTCCTGTGACCTTCCCTCCCTCCCCCATTCTTTCCCCGCGGTCCTCGCCGTCCAGGGTTCGCTCCGCCGCGGCTCCTCCGCGCCCGTGACTCTGCGGTCCGCAGGGAATCCGCTCCGCCAGGGAGGGGAGCTCCAGGAGAAAGCTCTCACCGCGTTGCTCTTCATCGACTCACCTCCACGAGAAAGGCCAGCTCGCCTTGCAGAAACTGCTCCACAAACGAGACATCAAACCGCTGTTCCTTCAACCCTTCTTCCATCGCCTCGGTGAGAACCTCGGCGCCGTGGCTCTGCAGAATCTTGTGCAGTCGATCTTCTTCATCGTAAAACTTGCGCACCTTGAAGAAGGAAGACTTCACGAAGCCCACCAGGTTCTCCACGCTCCCTTTTTGCTTTGGTAGGGCCAGCACAACTCCACGCCGATGCCCACCTCTAGCGAATGCAAGTCCGGTTCTTGTTTCAGAATCGCTACCACCTGGTTCCGGAAATTCTCGATTACGTTCGGCCTGCCGATCCGTCGCTCCTTGCGTTCGGTGGCGTCATCGACATGGTCTACCGGGGCTTCTTTAGCCAGGCGCTGCACGGAGCGCAAGGGCAACTCCGGTCAAACGGGCCACCTCGGCTTGGGAATGACCTGCTTTAAGTAGAACCTCCACTTCGTGACGCTTCAGCATTCCAAGCATCCTCCTCCCTCCGCCCGACCGGTCTAACGACCAGGGGCACAGGGAGATTCTCTATCGTTTATGGGTAGGTACTAACCCGCCAGAATTTCCGGAACGAACACCGCCAGAACTTCCGGAACCCGCAGCCTGGATATTTCCGCCGACAGTTCTCATGCAAAGATGATGCCTTCCCACATCTAAGTGCAGCGAATGCAGAACTTACGTCTGGCCTCTTTTCCCTCGTGCCAGCATGGAACCTGCTCATAGTACGCGCGGCCAGGTGGCAGTAGGACTGCACTCAACTGGTCAAGAACGGTACGTAAGGGCAGTCCACTGCACTGCGAACTGGGGGGAATCTGTGAAGCACAGCAAAGAAACTCTATTGGTCTCTATTTTCGTTTGGGTCTTGGCCCTGGTTGTTGGTCTGCCAGCCCTGGCTCAACCTTTTGCCTATGTCGCGAATTTCAACGACAACAGCGTCTCGGTGATTAAAACGGCCAGTAATACAGTGGTGGCCACTGTGCATGTCGGGATGGGGCCCGTTGCGGTGGCCATCACGCCGAATGGGGCCTTTGCCTATGTCGCGAATTTCAACGACAACACCGTCTCGGTGATTAACACGGCCAGTAATATGGTGGTGGCCACCGTGCCTGTCGGGATGGGTCCGACCGCCGTGGCCATCACGCCGAACGGGGCCTTTGCTTATATAGCTGATCAGAATTCCAATGACGTCTCGGTGATCGACACGGACACTAACACACTGACCACGACGGTACTTGTCGGCATGAGTCCTAGCGCGGTGGCCATCACTCCGAATGGAGCCTTTGTCTATGTTACAAATTTCACCGACGGTTTGACCGCCGGCAGCGTCTCGGTGATCGACATCGACACGGCCATCAATACAGTGGTGGCCACCGTGACTGTCGGGATCGGCCCCCTTGGGGTGGCCATCGCTCCGAACGGGGCCTTTGCCTATGTCGCGGATAGCGTCTCCAATGACGTCTCGGTGATCGACACGGACAGTAACATGCTGACCACGACGGTACCTGTCGGCGTGAGTCCTAGCGCGAGTCCTAGCGCCGTGGCCATCACTCCGAATGGGGCCTTTGCCTATGTTACAAATTTCACCGAAGGCAGCGTCTCGGTGATCGACACGGCCATCAATAGAAGAAGCGATCCTGCGCTTGCTTCAGGGTCTGATTCGCGAGGTCCATCAGTGGTGGCCACCGTGACCGTCGGGATCGGCCTCGGTCCCCTTGGGGTGGCCATTACTCCGGATGGGGACTCTGCCTATGTCGCGAATTCGGTCTCCGACAGCATCTCGGTGATCGACACGGAGACCAACACGGTACCCACCACCGTATTACTGGCGTTGGGGTCGGGCCCCATGGGGGTGGCCATCACTCCGCCTGCTGCTTCGTGCCACGAGGACGATCACGAGAAAGGCAACGGCGGGCGTGACGGCCGTTCGCATTCGTGCAAACGCTCCGGCAAAGAGGATTAGTGATTGAAAACGGCTAGGCGTATAACACGTCTGATGTGGGTTGGGTAAAATTTGCATAAGTACGATCGTGCCACAAATCTCGAGCATCAGTCCAACTTACCCATATGTTGGAACGCCGGGGGGGGCGGCTGCGGATTTGCGCACCAGTCACGTTCGGGCGGTTGCATTTGGTCCCCAAACTGGGCGCATTTCTTCAGGCTAATCCAAAGATACAGCTGGAACTCGTAATGGATGACTGCGACAAGGACGTAGTAGCGGAAAATATTGGTGCAGCTCTCCGCTTGGGCGTTCTTCCCGATTCCGCCCTGGTGGCGCGAAAGCTGGCGCAGGCGCAGATGTTTGGGGTGGCGACCCCAGCCTACCTTGCTCGGAAGGGCGTTCCGAGAGCTCATGGTTCGTCGTTCCTATAATTCTTGACGCCAGCTAGAGCGTTTCCTATTTGGTTCGCGAGCAGAATTTCAAGCCCGCAGGCTAGAAATCGCTTCGATTTAAGCACAGATGAGATTTTGGCGAACGACAGGACTAACTCCGGGACGCGCCGCCGCGTTCAGAGCTAAACTGGAACGCAATAAAGTTGCCAGCGTGGAGACAAGCGTCGATGACGCGGTAGCCGCACAGTTTTGTTATTCGAGAGCATAGCTCGAATCCGGGCGCAAGGCGTGAGAAGACAACAGCCCCCACCATCGTGCCTTATCTCAAGTTGCCGTCACAATGCGCCGCCATGAAGGTGGAGCAGAGCTAGAAAGCAACGAGAACGCGCAGAAGGCGTCCTTTGGCCACGGCGACTGACGCTTTGATTGCGTTAAACCCGGCTAGCACATATTTTGGGAGAGGTGCTCGAGTTCCTTCAGGTTCTGAACAGATACTGTCCCTCTTCCCGCTCTCACGATTCCTTTCTTGTCCCATTCAGCGACAAGGCGGCTCACCGTGTACATGGTCGTCCCGATCAATTGCGCCAACTCTTCCCGGGAAATGTCGATCTGAACGGCGCCGTTTTTGCGGTAGCCCACTTGATCGATCAGGCGCATGATTTGATGACTCAACCGCGAGGCAGCA
>Ga0307477_10001341_pt1 | contig 21197 bp, 16 predicted proteins | sample atmos_gasesECM2C_FD_203316 | JGI IMG/M metagenome (GOLD analysis project Ga0307477, IMG submission 203316) | Hardwood forest soil microbial communities from Morgan-Monroe State Forest, Indiana, United States - atmos_gasesECM2C_515 | ecosystem: Environmental > Terrestrial > Soil > Temperate...
CATAGGGGACATGCAAGCACCTATGGTGTCGTGGCTCATGGCTACAATTATCGTCTTGATGAGCTGCACGCTGCGCTTGGGCGAGAGCAATTGAAGAAACTTGCGAGTAATAACGAACGCCGACGCAAATTGCGTTATTCTTATAAAACAGCAATCGATTCATTGGATGGTTGGCTAATACCATTCGGCGGATGCATTGAGGCTTCTTCCGGACATATCATGGTAGCCGTCGCGCCTACACCTGAGGCCCGCGGTCGGGCGACCAAATCCTTACGAGAAGCGGCCGTTCAGTTCAGCATGCATTATCCATGTATCGCAGATTTCGAAGCCTTCGTGCAATGGCGCACTCAACCACTTCCTGTCACCCGGGAATTCGTAAGCAGGGCCATCACGCTGCCATTATACCCAACGATGGCTGAGAGTGACCCAGCTCGAGTGTGCGAATTGATTGGGGCTCCACATGGCTTCTAAAGGCCCCATATCCTGAATGATCCAGAATAGAATCAGTCGTGAGCGCAATCGACCGAGATTGTTGCTTCTCGCCCCCGCGGGTTGGATTCACGGTAGAAGGGCTTTGCAGGCAGCTCTTAAGACCGGCTTCGATACGATTTTCGTCGATTGGCAAGATCCTCACCTCGCCCCCCCTACCAAATACACGTTCATAAGACTCCCTCGGACGGGGCACAGTTTATTCAGGAGAGTTGTGTCTGACTCAAAAGCAACACACCTCAAGGATCAAATATTAACTTGGTGGCTCAAGAGACTTTGGAAACGCGTGGCGCCCGATGTCGTTCATGTCTGTTGGATTGACTTTCGTGCGGCCTTGTGTAGCAGGGCAGGAATGACCCCGCTCATACTTTCCGCTTGGGGTAGCGATATTAACGCGCACTTCGAAGTAGGAGCAAATGCGGCATGGCGGGCTTGCGCGATAGAAGCTTTATCCAGCGCCTCTCTCACCATCGTCGATGCTCCCTGTATGATAGAGCGCTGCGAAATGCTCGCAGGTCGACCAATACCTTCAGAGATGCTTCATCTAGGAGTGGACACCGATCAATTTCGCGGAGGTCTATGCTCTGAGAGGTCTGAGCTCCGCGCGCAGTTACGGATTTCAGACGATTCAGTATTGCTTTCGTCGATGCGTGCACTTACTCCCCTTTACAATCATGACTTGATACTAGATGCCTTTGCCCAGTCTCTTCCTAAGGTGAAAAAACAAGCTTACTTACTTTTTAAGAGTCTCAATGCCCACGCCAACTATCTTCAAATGCTTCAACGCAAGACACGTGAATACGGAATCGCTGACCATGTTCGATTCATTAATGAGATGCCTCACTCGGCGCTGCCATCATTGTACGCTGCTACGGATTTAGTGATAAACTTTCCACGGCTAGACAGTCTTCCCGTGACTTTGTTGGAGGCGGCCGCTTGCCAGCGCGCCGTCATCAGTAATAAGCTTGAGACTTACGCCGGCGTAATTCCTGACCAAAATATTACATGGATCTCAGCAAATGATTGTTTGGCCCTTACTGCTGCCATCACTGACCATGTTAATAGGTACCGATATTGTGAAGATCGCTACTTAACAGTTCGGAAATCTATCATTGCTGAATTCAGTGAGCTCAGATATCAGAATCGGCTCGGTGACATCTATAGACAACTGGCGTTTGGAGACCAAAGCCAGGGGGCAAATTAAATCGTGCTTCTACGACGTGAATTCATCTCTGTACCATTCAAGCTTAAGCCTGCCAACGAGCACGTTACGATCGAGTGCGGCCGGAAATGCGTGGCAAGCCGACCTATGCTTCGAAGTAATCGGAAGCCCGGGCGGGCAATTGTCGATTGTGTCGACGAGAGGGACTAAATGCGAGTCTTGTTTGTCGCATTTGAGTTTCCACCGCTTGGCGGTGCGGGGGTGCAGCGCTCGATCCAGTTCACGAAGTACCTTCCTGGCTACGATATTGTACCCATTGTTGTGACGACCGATCTTTCCAGTTTTCGCCGGGTCATGGACAATCCGATAGACGAAACGCTACTGAATGACTTAGATCCTAATTTGATTGTTGAGAGGATACCTTGTCACATTCCCTGGGTAAAGGCGCCGGGACGATTAGCAAGCTTCACCAGGCTTTTTTTCTCAGTAGTAGATCCATTGGCACGCTACTGGCGCCGGCGATTGGAGGTGCAGATCCCACACCTCATCTCCAGGTATCACCCTGCGGCTATTTATGTTTCTATACCTCCCTTTAGCATGGCGAGACTGTGGACGACGATCGGCAAGTCCTATGGTCTACCTGTAGTTCTCGATTTTCGTGACGCATGGTCGCAATTCTGCATTGGGCCTTACATGAGCTGGTTGCATTATCGCTTGGCCTTGCGGGAGGAAGGTGCTTGCCTTAGAGCAGCCAGTCGAGTGGTATGTACCTCGGAGCAAACCCGATCAGAGTTATTGAGGTTACATCCGAGTGTCCCGGGCCATAAGATAATAACTATCACGAATGGATATGACTCTGAAATAGGTAACGTGACTCCACCGCGCAGTGATAACCGGTCTGGGTCATCTTTCGTGATCGGTTATGTAGGGGGCTTTTACTACACGCCTGACACTCGCGAATCGATGCTGTGGCCGTGGTGGAAGAAAAGATCACACAGAAAACTTCAATATGCTCCGCGCCGAGAAGATTGGCTGTATCGTTCTCCGTACTTCTTTTTTCGGGCGGTACGATTAGTGCTGGATGCCCAGCCGGAGCTTAGGCGCCGCCTCAGGATTCAATTTGTGGGTGACAAGCCCGGCTGGGTCGATGCTCAGGTCGAGGAGTACGGCTTAAGGGATGTAGTAGAGTTTAGAGGACGGTTGCCACGCAATGAGGCCCTTGCTTTTCAGCACGGGTGCGATTCCCTTTTGATAACATCATCGAAGGTCATAGGGGGGAGAGACTATAGCATTGCCGGAAAAACGTTTGAATATTTTGCAACAGGTCGCCCGATACTCGGATTCGTGACAGAGGGCGCGCAGCGCGACATCCTGGAACAGAGCGGGGTAGCAGTAATCTGTGATCCCGATAACGCGGAAGACGCTGCCCAGAAGATCCAGGATCTCATCGACGGGAAGATTCAATTTCATCCAAACGTTCGTTTCTTAAGAAGTCTTCATAGGCGGCAATTGTGCGGAACTTTGGCTGATTTAATAAAATATGTAAGTTCCACCTCCCAGGTAAACCGGTCTCAGGCGAAGCAAACGAGGGCAGAAATATAAGTGTGAGAGCTTGCTGATTGTAGAGCAGCCGGTCCTTGATAGAGTGTGGCGTTTCAAGATCATGAATTTCTTCGTATTGTTAGAGGCGATTTGTGTGTTTCGACGTACGTTTCCCCTCAGTTGCTTTTTAGGGGATTGGCGGTTCACCTCATGAGTGGAGTCTCATTGCGAGGTTCGAAGTGAGTAAAGGGGTCCTTCTGTCCCACCCAGGATGTGGTCCCTTTGTACAGCAGGCTGCACGCGGGCTGCACGAAGCTGGATTGCTATCCGCCTATATAACCACCTTTAGTTATTGGCCTGACAGCAAGTTGGGAAAAATGCTGAAGGCTGGTCTACGTCTTGCGTACAACGAACCGGAAAAGCAACTGTGTCGACGCCAGATTTCAGACGTCCCACCCGCGCTCGTAATCAATCATCCGCTTCCCGAGTTCTTGCGATCGGCGACTGCGAAGTTCGGCCTTGGAGATATCGCATCGAACTTCGTCTGGGAGCGGACCGAGAAATGGTTTGATAGGATCGTCGCGCGCAAGCATTTGGGCGGTGCCGATGTGGTGTACGGTTATGAACACGCGTGTTTGGAGACATTCCGAGCGCAGAAAGCCTTAGGTGGAGTGTGCATATATGACCAACCAATTGCGCATCACGATACGGTGGCAAGAATTCTCGATGAAGAATTCAAGAAGCTTCCGGAGATGAAGACGTCTCGCGATGTTCACATCGAACATCGCCGGTATAGGTATAACGCTAGGAAGGACTGTGAGTTGGCTCTGGCGGATCGGGTGGTGGTTGCCTCCAATTTTGTCCGCGAGTCATTGATCAGCACGGGCTATCCTAGAGAGAGGATCTGGGTGATTCCTTCCGGCGCTCCAAAAGTCGACACGAGCCTTCGAAGGCTCGATTCCAAGAAATTCGTCATCTTGGTTGCAGGACATCTGTCGGCTCGCAAAGGCACCTACTATCTACTAGAGGCATGGCGTCGACTGTCGCCGCCAGAGAACGTCGAGTTGTGGATGGTGGGCAAGTGGCTACTGCCTGCTGCATGGCGTGAAAAGCTTCCTGGTAAAGTTTGTATAAGCGATACCGTACCTAGAGAGAGGTTGTTCAGTCTTTTCGATCAGGCCAATGTGCTGGCGTTTCCAACTTTAGCAGAAGGGTTGGCGTTGACTCCATTGGAAGCAATGGCGCGAGGGGTCCCCGTGTTCACTACCCCGAACAGCGGAGCCGATCGATTCATCCGGGATGGCGAGAACGGCAAATTGATAAAACCGTGCGACGTGGATGGGCTCGCGAATGTGTTGTCGTGGGCGATCGAACATCCGGCTGAGCTATATGAAATGGGGATGAAGGCAGCTGCTACGATGGATGCTTGGCAGTGGGGCAACTATCGATTGCTGCTGGGGCAGAGAGTGGCAGACCTGGTTGGTCGGAACCGTGGTGCCCCAAATATTGAGGGCGCTGCCGTATCTGTTTCTGGGATGCTCTAAATATCGGGGGTATCGAGTCCAATGGCTCTCCTACAGTTCGCGCTTTGGGCGTTGAAAGCTCGTTTTCTTAGGGAGTTTTCACACTGCCCATCTTGCGGCTCTATTCTGCACGCGCGTCTGCAACGGAAGAAGTTATTAATCGGAGCGCGCAAATGCCAATATTGCGGCTTTATCTTTCGTTGGCCGACAGACTCATTTAGGAGGGCGGAAGCGTATTATCAGCGCGAGTATCGGTCAGGCCATGTAACAGACTTGCCAGAAAAACAATGAGCTTGCCGAACTCCCGGCGCGCGAGTTTTAAAATTCACGCTTTGATTCCGCTCGTTATGTCGAATTGGTTGAGCAGGTATGTTTGGGTCCACGCTCTTTGCTGGATTTTGGCGCTTCATGGGGCTACGTGGGTGTTCAATTCGCAAGAGCGGGTTACAAGGTGGAAGGTTTCGAATTGTCGCCGTCTCGCGCCGAGTTTGGTCGTAAGCACCTGGGGCTTCAATTTTACTACTCCTGGGCGAGCTAACCGGAACAGGTTTGCCGCGTTTCGAAGTGGTATTCACGGCTCACACGCTTGAACACGTGTATGACCTTAAGACCACGTTGCGTAATATCAGTCGGGCAGTGTTACCGGGTGGGAGCCTGATAATTATCGTTCCCAACGGCGGCAGTCTTCAAGCCCGTCAATTCGGTGTGGCGTGGGGTCGTTATTTAGGTGAGACCTACACATAGCGTTCACATCCCACTGGTTGCAGGAGACTTTACCCGTGCGTGGCTTCGAAGACCTGGAACTGTTTAGCCCGTGTCCGGGAGGTCGTGACTTAAGTTGTGATGGGGAAGAACTGGTCTCCATCGCCCGGCGAAGCCCGAGGTAAAGATCACTTGCGAATCTGTCTGGTTGGCGCAACAAACCCCTGTCATAATCCCCGGCTAGTCCGTGAAGCCGATACACTTGTCCGCGCTGGTCACCAGGTTCGAGTGGTTGCACTTGGTGTTCTGCCGATGTTGTCCGAAGTCGACGAACGCCTGTTAAGCCGTCGTAGTTGGACGCTCGAACGTATTGATCTCCACTCGGATGTCTTGATGAAGAGACCGCATTCTCTCTGGATGAGGGGCCGACGACGCTTGGCCTCGTCTGCGTTCGATCAACTAAAATGGACGAGGCTTGCCGAGTATAGTACCTGTGCTAGCCTTCCGGAACTCACTAAACTGGCTTCCGCCGAACCTGCGGACTGGATCATCGCTCATACTCAGCCTGCTTTGCCAGCTGCGGCAGCTGCGGCGAAGTACCGGAAGACCAGCTTGGGGTTCGACTGCGAGGATCTTCTTTCTGAAACGGGAGAACCTTCGTGCGAAGCGATACGCGCAATTGAGCGCCGATATCTTCCCGAGTGTCAGTATGTTTCTGTCGCGTCAAATTGTATGGCTGCGCACCTAGCAAGAACCTATTCGATGGCATCTCCCGTAGTGCTGTACAACGTGTTTCCAGTCTCTCTGGCGGAAGGCCTTATGCCGCCGCTGCGCAGGCCGGCCTATTCACGGCTTCGGTTACACTGGGTCAGCCAAACACTGAGTATAGAGCGCGGGCTGCAGGACATTTTGGAGGCGTGTGGGAGGCTCGGAGAAAAGGTTGAGCTTCACTTGCGCGGACACGCCTCGGAAGAGCGAAGATCCGTTATCCTGGATTTCGCTGAAAGATTTGGAGTTGCTAAGTCAATCAAGTTTCACCCTCTCATTGAACATGATGAGTTACTCAAATCGATGGGGCAGTATGACGTCGGGCTTGCGCTAGAGCGCCCTGACCATCAAAACTACAGTCGCACAGTGACAAACAAAGTATTTAGTTATCTCTTGGCGGGATTGGCCATTGCCGCAACAGACACGCCAGGCCAGCGCGAGATTCTAGATCAAGTTCCGACGGCTGGCTTTCTTTACCCGGCTGGAGACCCAGCGGTGCTCAGTGAAAAGCTTGGAACCTGGATCGATAATCCGGGTTTGCTGCTTGAAGCGAAGCAAGCTGCATGGGATGTTGCAAGGTCGAGATTTTGTTGGGACGTGGAAGAGACGAAATTCCGACAGCTTCTCGCTAGGTTGCCCAATACTGTCGGGGAGATTGCGGAAGCAACAAGGAGATGAAACGGGTTCTAATCATTGGTGCAGATTTTACTCCCAGCAGCCATCCGCCCGCATTGCGGATCCGCTTTTTTGCCCAACATCTTCGTGAGTTCGGCTGGGAACCCATTGTTTTGACGGTCGACCCCAACTACTACGAAACAGCCGTCGATGCTGAGAACGGGAAACTGTTACGTTCTGACATAGAGGTCATACGTACGCGCGCACTACCCGCTAGGCTGACGCGTAAGCTGGGGTTTGGCGATCTCGGACTTCGCAGTCTGTGGCATCAGTGGCAAGCAATGTCTCGTCTGGTCCCGCGGCAAAAGTTCGATCTTGTATTCATCCCGGTCCCGCCAAATCCGACCCTGATACTCGGCCGACTCGCACAGGCTCGTTTCGGTATTCCTTACGTCATCGACTACATCGATCCGGTGGCCACAGAATATTACTGGAAGCTGCCTCGCTCGCAGAGGCCACCGAAATATGCGCTCGCATATGCGATGGGAAGGCTAATGGAGCGTTTTGCGATCGCCAATGTTGCGCAGATCACTGGCGTCTCGCAGGGGACGACCGACAGCGTTGTCGCGCGCTATCCGTGCCTGACTGGCAACCGAGCAACCGAAATTCCTTATGGTGGAGAGCCCGCTGATTTCGATTATATTCGTCGACATCCTAGAAAAAACGCTATCTTTGATTCGGCGGATGGCCTTCGCCACATCAGCTATATCGGAGCGTATACGCTGTCGATGGGTCCTGTGCTCAGAGCTCTATTCGCTGGTATCGCACAAGCGCGATCGCGTAATCCAGAACAATTCAGCCGCGTCCGCCTTCACTTCGTTGGAACAAGGTACGCTTCCAGTCGGGGGCAGCAAGAGCAAGTCCGACCCATCGCTGCTGAGCTTGGAATCGCCGATCTTGTCGATGAACACCCTGATAGGGTTCCCTACTTGGACGCACTAAATTTGCTCCTAGATTCGCACGCTTTGTTGGTAGTCGGATCAGTCGAACCCCATTACACTGCGTCCAAGATTTTCCCCTACATCCTCGCTGAAAAGCCCTTGCTGACAGTTTTTCACGAACGGAGCAGCATTGTTAAGATCCTTGCCGAAACCGGCGCGGGAGAAGCAATCACTTTTAGCGACGAACATCCGTTGAGTCAAACGGTGGAGGAGATCGCTGTCCATTTTCAGCGTCTGCTGGACTTGCCGCCAGATTTTCGCCAATGCATACGCTGGAAAGCCTTTGAGCCCTATACTACGAGGACGATGTCAGCCCGGCTTGCGAAGGTATTCGACAAAGCCGCCAAAGCTATGTCCTTCAGTGGCGCTACAATCACGCCCCCCGTTTACAACGAATCGAAATGAGAGTGAGCAATTCATTCAGGAGTCATACATGTCGCTTAAGTCTTTAATCACCGGTGGAGCCGGATTTGTTGGATCTCATTTAGCACAAGAGTTATTGCGGCGTGGCGACGAGGTTTACATCCTCGATGACCTGTCTACCGGAAGCATCGAGAATATCGATCACCTAAAGCCAAATCCTCGGTTTCACTACACTCTGGATTCCGTACAGAACGAACCTGTCTTAGCGGAGCTCATCGATCGCTGCGATGTGGTTTATCATTTGGCGGCTGCGGTAGGCGTGAAGCTGATTGTTGAAAGCCCAGTCAATACCATCGAAACCAATGTTCACGGTACAGAGGTGGTTCTGAAGCTCGCTAACAAGAAAAGAAAGAAGGTACTGATTACCTCCACCTCAGAGGTTTACGGCAAGTCCACGGCGGTGCCGTTCAACGAGGACCAGGACTTGGTGTTGGGGGCGACCACAAAGGGCCGATGGAGCTACGCCTGCTCCAAGGCGATCGATGAGTTTCTAGGCATTGCCTACTGGCACGAAAAGAGACTGCCTGTTGTAATCGTCCGACTCTTCAACACGGTCGGTCCTCGACAAACTGGGCGCTATGGTATGGTGATTCCCAACTTTGTGTGCCAAGCCCTCATGAACCAGCCAATTACCGTTTACGGCGACGGAAACCAGTCGCGCGCCTTTGGTTATGTTGGAGATGTGGTGAATGCGTTGGTGGACCTAGCTCAGCATCCTGCTGCTGTTGGCCAGGTATTCAACGTCGGCAACACCGAAGAGATCACGATAAACGAGCTCGCTCACTTGATTAAGCAGATGACCCGCAGCGATTCCGAGATCATCCACATTCCTTATGACCGTGCTTACGAGAAGGGCTTTGAAGATATGCCGCGTAGAGTGCCAGACATCAGCAAAGTCCGACAACTGATTGGATATGAGCCTAGAGTAAGTTTGAAAGATGTTCTCACGGAGATTATCGACTTGACGCGGAAAAGGATGCCAGAACTTGAGATTAAAGCTGGAGACTAGAGATGCAATTGTCTAAGTTCGGTCTTGTGCTTGTTGCGGCGAGATCAGACGGATTCTTAACAGGTGCTCCCTTCTGGATAGCCAATTTGCGTGGTGCCTGCGAAGTTGAGGGGGGATCATTGTGAATCAGTTGGTTAAGATTCTTGGGTTCCCGGCCACACTTATCCACGGGGATACACTCGTATGGGATCGGTGGCGCTGGTTGAAGACCAGATTGAGAGAACGTAGGGGGCGGTTATTGGACGTAGGTTGTGGGTCGGGAGCGTTCACAATTGGAGCTGCGCGAATGGGCTGCGAGGCGCTGGGCCTGAGCTGGGATGAACGCAATCAACGTGTCGCCCAAGAAAGGGCAGCGATCATGAAGACCAGCGGGGCCAGCTTCGATGTGTGCGATGTTCGTCATTTGGACAGTCGGCGCGATCTGTGCCGTAAATTCGATGTTGTTATCTGTCTCGAAACTATCGAGCACATCCTGGACGACCAGAAACTGATCAACGATATAGCTGGATGTCTTAGGAATATGGGAACATTACTACTTACCACTCCTTACAAACGATTTCGCTCCATTGGTCCACAACCGGACGATGGTCCGCTTTCAATCCTCGAGGATGGAGGCCACGTTCGTCGCGGGTACCTCGATTCTGATCTTCGAACTCTGTGCGCCCAGGCTGGTTTGGAGGTAGATGAGATTTCGTATTGCTCTGGCTTCATGAGTCAGAAGATAACTTATCTATTGCGGATCGGTTCCAAGGTAAATCGGCTGCTTGCGTGGCTAGCAATCTTACCCCTTAGAGTATTTCCCCTTCTCGACCCCGCGCTTGGCGCCCTTCTAAAATGGCCCGATTATAGTATTTGTCTTCGAGCACACAAGCCTTCGGCCCTGCAAAACTCTGCCGGCGGCGAGACTGGTCAATATTTTAGCCAGCCGCCCGTTTGACGAAGGGAAAGGATTGCTTTAGACAGACGTCTGAAGACCACTATGACGTGGGGTGGAAACAAACACAAATTGCTCAGCCCGAAGAGTGCACCTATCCAATTTTGATGGAACTATCAGGCTGCTGATACCATACGATGTTGTGCTTCCAGAGAGAACAAAGTTGGCTGTCATCAGCACGCACCCTATCCAATATCACTCTGCGTGGTATCGGGCCATGGCTTCCCGTCCTGAGTTGGATCTCCATGTCTATTATTGCCACCAGGCGACAAGTCGCGAACAGTCTGGCGCTGGTTTCGGCGTGGAATTCGATTGGGATGTGCCCTTGCTTGAAGGATACCCTTATAGCTTCCTGAAGAACGTGGCCGATTCGCCAGGTCACGGAAGATTTAGCGGGTTCGACACGCCTGAGATTAGGGAAATCATTCGACGGCACGAACACGATGCAGTATTGGTGAACGGTTGGCATTACAAGAGCGCATGGCAGGCGATCTGGGCCTGCTGGAAGTCGAAAGTGAGAGTCATGGTAAGGGGCGACTCGCATCTACACACCCCACGAGGCGTGGCGAAGCGAGCCGTCAAATCTTTGACGTATCGATCTTTCGTTCCCCGGTTTGATGCTTGTCTAGCGGCTGGCCAATGGTCGCGGGAGTACTTTCTGCATTACGGAGCCCGCCCGGAGCGCATTTTCTTGGTGCCGCACGCCGTAGATAGTAGAAGATTCCAGACCGAAGTAGAGCTTCTGGAGCCGCGGCGCTCCGAACTGCGAAAAGAAAAAGATCTGGACGAGAATGCCATAGTATTCATGTTCTCAGGAAAGTTTATTCCTAAGAAGCGGCCTATGGACTTTGTATGCGCGATTGAACGAGCCGTACGACATAATCCCCGTATCCAGGGCTTGATGGTGGGGGATGGTGTTCTGCGCGCCAGCTGTGAGGAGCGTGTTCGAGAGCGGAGTGCCCCGATACGGTTCACAGGTTTTTTGAACCAGTCACAAATCACTAAGGCGTACGTGGCGTCCGATGTGCTCGTGCTTCCTTCCGATGGAGGAGAAACTTGGGGTCTGGTCGTGAATGAGGCTATGGCATGTGCCCGACCCTGCATAGTGAGCGATAGAGTCGGGTGCGGCCCCGATCTGGTCATTCCTCGCGAAACTGGTGCCGTATTTTCGCTGGGAGATGTTGATGCATTAGCGAATTCGATGCTCGAGTTGACAGGAAATCCTGCGCGCATGATTTCAATGGGTCTTGAGGCCCAGAGTAGGTTGAGAAGCTATTCTGTCGAGACGGCAGCTGACGGCGTCATCCAATCGCTCGCCGGGGCACTGGATCCCCGAGTCTTGCATGCAGGTGCTTAAGATCGCGAATAACGTGGGACGCTTGCCTGTCCTGCTCCATACGGGCGTCCCGTTTATCATCACTTTAGGTCTGTGGGCGACTAGTCTCTATGACGTGACGCTACCGCAGGTCATTGCTGCGTTCATCCTGTGTTGGATTCCATGGGCCGCTTACCGGGAGTGGAGCCACGGAATGCGAGACAGGATACCGCTTTTCGCTCTGATTGGCGTCATGTACTGGCTGGCGTACGCGGTGCCACTATTTTGGCTGAGACACGACGTTGGTCTGGTCATGGGGAGGCATCAACTATCTGAGGACGCAGTCACAGGGTCGCTTTACTTGGTTATCCTGGGTGTGGCTGCACTCGGAGTGGGCATGTCGCTCGCTGGACGCTGGCGCTTCATGGAATCCTGGAGGCCGGACATCCATCGCAGCCCGGGCGGCTGGAATTACTTGAGATTTGCATTGTTGGCGACAGTGTTTCTGAGGATTGTAGCGCCATTCGATATTCTTGTCGGAGGGGGCCGACAGTTTCTAGCCATTATTGAGACTGTAGTTCCGTCGATCACGTTTGTGGTTCTCTTGCGTTACTACCTCCGCGGTGCGGCAATTCCTATTGATAAGATTCTGCTGGCTGGATATGCCAGTGTAGCGATCGTCGCAGGCATCTCTTCGGGCTGGCTGGGAAGCTTCGTCGGCTTGGCAATTATGGCCACGGGAGTTTTTGTCTATGAGAGACGAAAACTCCCGCTCGTTGCGATCGCGATAGGGATTCCCATTGTTCTTTTCCTGCAGCCCGGCAAAGAGAAGTTTCGCCAACAGTATTGGCGTACAGGTGCCTCGGATAGCTATGTCGAGCGATTCAGCTTTTGGATGGATAGCTCCTGGAGTGAATGGGGAAGAGCTCTGTCGAGTTCAGACCAGGACGAATCAAAGAAATTGGCCGATCAGACGTTGGGGCGGCTCTCATTACTGCAGCAGACTGCTAATGTGATGGAAGCAACACCCGAGCGTGTTCCATATCAGCACGGGCGGCTGTATTCGTACATGCTGATTACGTTTGTTCCCCGGCTTTTCTGGCCTGATAAACCTTCCGTCAATGACTCGAACCGATGGTATCAGGTCGCATACAGACTGACGGATCCCAGAGACTTGCGCGGAGTATCGATCGCGACAGGGAGTCTGACTGAGAGTTACATAAATTTTGGTTGGTTCGGACCGCCCCTTGTGATGTTCTGCATTGGAATATTCCTTGGACTATTCGACAAGGTCTTTCTACGACCTGGTTCGGGGTTGCTGCTGAATAGCATAGGCGTGGTTCTATTGCCTCAACTTCTGCAAGTGGAAGCACAGCTCGCGGAGTACGTTGCCGGCGTCGGCCAGCAAATCATCGTGGCACTGATTGCCATGGCACCATTGATTGACCTTCACCGGCAGACGCAACATGGAGCGCAGTCTTCCTTTGCCGCCGACGCCAATCACAAAGAAGGGCGTCGGGTGCTGAGCGGAAATCGCTTACGAACAGGGTTTTTATATCGGCCTTGATTTCACGTCCAGCGTCAGTCTTTGCAATGGTCTCTGCCGACTCTTTACAGAGGCCACGATACAGGCACATCTTCTGCAAAAGTTGTTGCGTTCAAGGTTTTCTGTCTGAGGTCTGTCTCCTGCGTTTACAAGCGGCTAGCGTGCGAGCGGTAGATGGATCTGCCCTGGTCGATACACCGCCGCACCGAATAGGCTTGGGAATTTCCGATGCTGCGCACACTGGCTGAACGGTTGAGCCGGAACGTCGTCCTTCGCAGAAGGCTACCCCGTGATCTCGGCGGGCACTTCATTTATGTAACTCCGGAGTCGGCACTGAATTACTGGTACCCGGGACTACAACGAGCAGATAACGGTCATCTGATGGATACGGTGAGGCGATTCGTCTCGCGAGATTCCGTCGCCTGGGACGTCGGCGCGAATGTTGGGCTATTCTCATTCGCCGCGGCAGCTAAGGCAAGAACCGTCTTGGCTGTCGAGCCTGACCCTTGGCTAGCTGCTTTACTTAATCGCTCCGCTTCTTCAATTACAAATGTGCGTGTTTTGTGTGCCGCTGCAACTGACACTGTGGACGTCGGGGAGCTCAACATTGCACAACGGGGACGTGCAGCAAACTTCATGAGGGGATTTGGTACGAGCCAAACCGGTGGGGTAAGAAATCAACAACCTGTGGTGACGGTAACGCTAGATTGGCTAGCTGAAAGATTTCCTGTGCCCGATATCATAAAGATCGATGTTGAAGCTGGAGAGCGTCTCGTGCTAGAAGGAGGCAGGGTTTTGTTCAATCGAGCAAAGCCGCTCCTCGTCTGCGAGGTCGCCAGCACAAATTCGTCCTGGGTCGCGGATTTTCTCCTCTCCCGTGGATACAGCTTTCTCGATGAGCACATGAATTCGACATCCGTTGCAAGTTATAACATTATTGCAGTTCCAAGCCATCTGTAAGTTTGGCACATTTTTCATCGGCTCAAGTTTTCAACCTGCGACTCATCGTTTACCTCCTAGTTCCGCAATTGTCAGACCCGCCATATACCTCGAGCTGCCCAAGAAAGAGGAGGGATGGTCGGATTGATCTTCGTGTACCATATTCGAATGTTCGCCAGGACCCTTGCCGGGATCGCTGCAAAGTTGCCTAGCTCTGTTAAGTACAGGATTGGCAAGTTGAAGCCGCTCTATACGCGAGCTATGCGACTTGGACAATCCACCACTATCGTCGAAACCTCGGTCGGGAAATTTTGGTGGCAAATAGACGCGCTCACGTCGCAGGAATTTTTGCGTGGAACCTACGAACCGTACATGCAGGCCGCATTTATCAAATATGTGCTTCCGGGGAATACGGTTTTCGATATTGGAGCTCACGCTGGTTTTCATTCGGTCTTCTGTGCTCTTTTGGTTGGGGCCAAGGGCCGAGTATTCGCCTTTGAGCCAAATCCAATTTCGAGGAGGTCTCTTGAGGGACAAATTCGTATGAATCGAACTTTACACCTCGATGCTGTTCCTTATGCATTGAGCGATACTGTTGGGCTGACTGACTTTGATGCGACTCAAGGCACTCAGTCACGCATCACTCCCTCTGGAAAATCCAAGATAGAGACGAAAACATTAGACAGCTTGGTTCCTATTGAGTTGCCCATTCCAGACGTGATCAAGATTGACGTGGAAGGCGAAGAGGAGAACGTGCTGCGCGGTTCCCAGAAAACACTATCCGCGTTTCGACCAATTATTCTCTGCGACTACAACGATGACAACACTCTGTCGATACTTGCAGGGATATTGCTTCCGCTTGCATATGAGGTTTTACCCGGTCCTCCGGTGATTGCAATTCCTCGTTAATTGCTCTTCGAGCTTCGTGATCACTTCAAAGGTGACTAACGGTTATCAGTGGGTTGAGGGCCAATTCACTGCATTGACTTACCCGTGGATAGACGACACAGAACCACGGCGCGCGATACTCGGCCTCATTGTGTGATGTGCACTTAGTCGTGATCAGCGATGCAGTCCGCCGTCCCGGTCAGTGCGCCAGCCGTAGGGTTGCTGATGACCAGCCCTACTTGAGCTGCGCTTTTTGTGCGAATGCGCTCATAGGTCAAGCCTTGGGTGCCTGCGGCGGTGGTCGAATCTTCGACGATGCAGCTAACCGTATATCTTGAATCGGTGAAGGGATTGGGCCACGTGAGCAATACTTCGGTTCGCGTGGTTGCGCCAATGCGGCCAGTCGCTAAACGAGCATGCTGATGAACGGTCACCGCCGTGCCCATTGAGCCAATTGTCGTTGGCGCGGAAATATTGAGCGCCTCTCCCTGGATGTTTGTGATCGCATCTTCCCACTGATTCGGCCACACATAGGTATAGGGACCGGGCGTGGTGGTAATAGCCAGAGTCGTTGATGCTGTAGTGCCTGCAAGCCAGCCCTGCGTTGAGTTTGCGGGATTAAGAACAACCACATCATATTTTGTAGCGTTTGTTGCTCCCCAGGTGACGGTCAGAGAGTTCCCGCCCCCAAGGGTCGCTGCCCCAACGCAATTTGGCTCGTTGGCAAAACCGGGCAAGCCAGCCCTATTTCCTGCGGCATCTCTGGCAATGACGAGAATCGGGTAGTGGGTAGAGCCATCGGCTCCTGCATACCTGCAGGTAATCGTTTCGATCGGAACTGGCCAGACATTAGAAAAATAAATGTTAGCATTACCGAGATACATTACATTATGGCCGAGGCATGAGGGCTGCCTCCAGTTGCATCCGTTGATATCGCCGCCTGTCCAGCCGGTTCCTGAGATTTCTGTTCCCGTAGTGAGGAAAAATCCATAACCGACATTGGCGGAGCCGTAACCTGCACCTGCGCCGATGCGAAACATGCCGCCATGAATGTTGGAGTAGTCGTACCCGAACTGATGTCCGTTGGGCATAATGAAACCGCTAGGCCCTGAAGGAACGATGTTCGTCGGCATCAGCCGAAACGAGTTGTTGATCATGGTCAAATGGGCGCCAGCATTTGAACCCAAAGGGTAGTAACCGGGAACTGGTGTGCCTTCAAAACCATTTCCTATCAGTAGGGGGCTGATAGCTGCGCTAAGCTGGCTGTTCAGATCGACATTTGGAAGGGTAGAGCTTGCAGTTACACCCGGTGCCCAATGGCTGTGACTGATCGTTATCGGCCAGTTCAACGAGTAGGCACTAATCGCTACCGGGGAATTCTCATCAGTCATGTAATCGAAAACGCCTGGATCGGAATTCTGCGCGATACGAACCGCGACTTGGCTATTACCGCCATCCGAGCCATGAACATAAATGCCGCTGTTACCTGCATTTAGCCATGTCGCACATGAGCCACCAGTGACATGCCGAACTTCTTCCTCCTTGGCATTGAAACTGGTGAAGTAATTCAGGCCGACGGTTTTTTGAGTCCCGGAGATATCGTTGCAGAACACAACGCTGTCATGAATGCGGATGTCTTCAACGTTGGTGCCAGAAACGGGAGACACACAAAAACCGCACCAGCCTGACCGTGCCAGCGTCCCGCCGAGAGCCGGAATGAGTACCATGCGCTCAAATAGTCCATCCGTGGTAATCCCTATCCCTCCGCCGCCCTGTTCATCGACCCGGATGGCTCCGCCGCTAGAATTTGGACATCCCTGTCCCTGGGACTCCACCGTCAGCCCGCGCACTGTGAAATCGCGCACGTATTCAAAGTCGATGGTGGGTGCGGTGGTCTCGGGACCACAATAGCTGATGATGACTCCGCTGTTCACGTTGTTCTGGGTGCCGTTCGATTGCGCTTCAATCACGAAATTGGCTTGATTCTTGATCAGCCAGTTGCTGGTAAGCAGCTTGATGTGGCATCCTCCGGGGAAACTCAGCTTTTGCCCAGCGATCGTCGCATGATTTAGAACCGCTGCCGAATCAAACCTATTGGTGCAGTCGACACCTAAGCTGCGTGCATCGATCACAGGGCTCATCTGGGGTGCGAATCCGCTTCCATTGCCAACAACTTGGACGCCGAGGGCAGGGGAGCCACCTATTGCGGCGAGACTACTCGAGGAACCGATATTTGTCCCCACCAGCCCCGTGCCTGTCCGCCCGACGCAGACATCATGGCCCTGGTTAAATGCCGCTTCGAAACATAGTGGTTTGGGCGACTTAAGTACGCTACCCGAGTCTGGGACCCTCCTATTTTGTGCAGAAATAGATGCAGTACCAAGCAGGAATGCCAGAGAGAGGAACTTGACGTATCGCAAGCCTTGAATTATGTGGTTTAGCACGGATTTCCTTTCTTGACTGCGAAAACGCTCAGCATTGTACATCCGTTTTGCATGTTCCACGAAAGCGCCCCCGGTTCTGTGCAGCGCTTGGCCGCAACCCAAAGAAGGTCAGTGCGCAACGCGTGCTTGTAAGTTGGTACCTATCACGACCTTCCAGTCCTTTGTATGTACTCACGCGGGCGACTCGGTATCGTGCGCGGTGTTCGCCCTGCGTGCGATTTCACAACCCCGCTCAGGTGCAAGCGCAGGCCTATCGCTGTAAGTTCACCTGTCGGGTCTACGCCGAGTTAACCTCCTGGCCTGTATCCTGTTCAAACTGGAAATAATTCCAGGAGACCAATTCGCGCCATCGCTCCCGGCTTGCCGAGAATACTCAGCTGCATGCGCCGAGCAGTGCTCTCCCAACCGTGTCGAGGCTGGTATGCTAACTGGAAATACCCCCAGGCCAGAAGTAGGCTTCTGAAGAGGTCGGCTGCGCGGCAGCTCGACGGGTTCCGTCTCGGAATGACGAGCGACGCGGCAGTTATGTAATGCTCTACTCGCTGAACGGTAGCTCCCGATTCCACGATGTCAGCCGGGAAGCCAAGCATGCAAGAACTCCACTCGAATCCCTGTTCCCGCGGCGCCTTGTCTGAAGAGACTTTTTGTACCTTAGACTGCCGACTATCGACCTTTCTCTAAAATCTAGGCCTGCGGCGATCTGCTGCGCGACCTGCCTTGTCCCGCGCGCCCCGGAGGGGTGAAAGGTTGAGCCGGTTATCGCGTCCGCGGTGCTCGTTGACTTCGTCTCGTCACGATTCTCGGATTGCGGGTCTAAAGTGCCAAAAAACATCCTTCGGAGTCTTGGTTTGATGGGTCGTTTCAGCCTGTAATCCGGCCCGATCTTCACCAAGGCGTTGCTTTCCACTACATTGTGTTCCGCGGAGACGGCCGACTTTCGATAGCCACTAGGGCGGATGCTGAGGTACTTCCTTTTTTCAGGTCAGTGCGAGTGCCGCTGGTGTCGAATGCTTTGTAGACGGCTAGCGCTGGCGCCAGAGCTCGCCGAAGACGGCCGAAGAAGTGTTCTTCCAGAAACACGGCATTTACCCTGGCCGATGCGGCACGTCCTAGCTCGGCCGCGTATTGAGAGCTTCTCAAAATGGGGATAGCGGCTTCCGCGATGCTCTCCCTCGAAAGGTCCTTAGCGACCACGGCACCCGTGCCAGGCGGAAAGAGCTCTTCTGTGACGGTGCCAGCTAGTCCCAATACAGGTACGCCGAAGCTGGCCGCCTCGACTCCGGCCAGTCCGTATCCTTCCTGCTTGGATGGATAAAAAAGCATTCGACTGGAGCGATACATCTGATCGCGCTGCGCGTCACCGATCCAACCGAAGAATTCTACTCCTGTCAGGTGCTCCGCTCTTACTCTGTTCTCTAAGCGGTGCTTATCGTTACCAGTCCCCACGATGATTAGCTTCGCATCGGGAACGGAAGATTTTATGAGTGGCCAGGCATCCATGACAGAATCATGGCCCTTGAGGCGCTCAGAGTCGGCCATTCGGCCGACAATTAGGCAGACCGGAGGATTAGAGCCGACGTTCGTGATTTCATTCTGCCGCTCGACGCCAAGCCATGTAACTTCCACTTTCGGCAACCACGGATTGAAAACGCGTGTTTCGTTTTCCGTCGTGGCCGAGTTCACGAGGAGCAGGCTCGCGCCTAAAAGTGCTTCTCGGCGCCGACCGACGATAGGCTTCCAAACTTCTATACCATGCAAGAACACAGCGTAAGGAATGGGCCGCAGACGCGGTATGATAGCGTGCAAAATAGCGAGATCTACGTGGTCATATAGAACAAAATCGGGACTCTTCAGACTGCCCCAGAATGTCCTTCCCACAGCTGCCGGGATGCGTGCCAATCGGGGCCAAAAGGCGTGGTGTTCCCACACCGATATATCGGTATCCTGTTCCAGTGCTGAGACGATCAGATCGGCAACCACGCCAATGCCGCCGTGCTTGGTACCGAGACCGGACGTGACTAGAGCGATTTTAGGACGCACTGTAACCTGCTGAGTTTCGGAAACATTAGTATCATCTTCTAACGACAAATTGAAAGAGCTTTTTGTAAGGTTCTTGGACTCTCCACCTACCTTCATGAAAGTCTTGCATGTGGTGCCGTCGTTCCTCCCCGCCTATTCTTACGGCGGTCCGATTCGCTCCACATTCGAGCTGTGTCGGAACGTCGTGGAATTGGGCTGTGAGGTCCGCGTTCTGACCACGGACGCGGACGGTCTAGATCGCGTTCTGGACGTGGACAAAAACAAGGAAGTCGAACTCCCAGAGGGGTTTCGGGTTCGCTATTGTCCGCGTCGGCAACGGCATTCAGTTTCACCAACCCTGATGCAGTTACTGCCCACGTATATGCGGTGGGCTGATGTTGTCCACCTCACAGGAGTTTACAACTTTCCGACCTTCCCAACTATCTTTTGGGGCCGTTTATTGCACAAGCCGCTGATTTGGTCTGCGCGAGGAGCTCTTCAGCGCTGGGAAGGCTCTTCACGAACCGGCCTAAAGGGGATTTGGGATTTTCTGTGGTATCACACGGCAGATCGCGTGGAATTGACGATGCACGTTACATCAGAACAGGAAAGCCGCGAGACTCTGGCTCGTTTCCCTAAGTTGCGCACGGCCACGATTCCCAACGGAGTGGATGTACCAGTCGACCTCCATCGAGTCGAGCGAAATGGAGAGCTCCGATTGCTTTTCATCGGACGTCTGGACCCGAAGAAGGGAATTGAGGCGTTGCTGAAAGCCTGCAGTCTCGTCGATTTAGCATCTCCGTGGCGTCTTGCGATCGCGGGGTGGGGGCAACCCGAGTATGTCTCGCAGCTTAAAGATCAAATCTACGCGATGGGATTGGGTGGACGAGTGGAGATGTTGGGAGCAGTTTTATCGGAACAAAAGAAAAGACTATTCGAATGTTCTGATGTCGCTCTCGTGCCCTCTTACACCGAGAATTTCGCCATAGTCGTAGCCGAGGCTCTCGCCCATGGAGTTTCAGTGATTGCTAGTAAGGGAACTCCCTGGAGCCGCTTGGAAGATATGCGGTGTGGCTTGTGGGTCGACAATGATCCTGAAAGTTTGGCCGATGCAATTCGCAACATTAGCACCATGCCGCTGCAGGATATGGGGCGGAGAGGACGAGAATGGATGCAGAGAGAGTTTTCCTGGCGTTCTGTAACTAACCAGATGCTGGCCTTGTATCGGGAGTGTGCTCGGCGCTATCGTAGCAGATGAATTCATTGATCGAACGTCGGTACTGTCGAGGAGTGATCGAATGTGCGGAATTGCTGGAATCGTGGGTGCACTATCACGTAGGCAGGTGGATGGGCCTCTACGATCAATGCTCGACGCACAATCTCACCGCGGTCCGGATGACGGCGGCTTAAGCGTGATACCTGTTCGCGGTGGAACGGTTGGCCTCGGAAACCGACGCCTAGCCATCCAAGACCTATCTCCCTTAGGCCACCAGCCGATGGTTAACCAAGCCACCGGTGACATCCTTGTTTACAACGGTGAGATCTACAACGCTCCTGCTCTCCGTGATCTGCTGAGGACGGAGGGTCTTGAATTCCAGGGCCATAGCGACACGGAGGTCCTCATGCGTGCTTATGAGCGCTGGGGAACCGAATGTCTGACTCGCCTTCGAGGAATGTTTGCCTTCGCTTTGTGGGATGCTCGTCGCTCACGCCTGGTGATTGCGCGGGATCCCATGGGAATCAAACCGCTGTACTATGCGGCCAAAAAGGACAGTTGGTTTGTTTTTGCTTCCGAAGTGCGAGCTCTACTCCAAAGCGGCTTGCCGGATTCTCGCATCGACCCTCGCTCGCTGGCTGGATATTTGGCATATGGCGCCG
>Ga0307477_10001343_pt1 | contig 21172 bp, 19 predicted proteins | sample atmos_gasesECM2C_FD_203316 | JGI IMG/M metagenome (GOLD analysis project Ga0307477, IMG submission 203316) | Hardwood forest soil microbial communities from Morgan-Monroe State Forest, Indiana, United States - atmos_gasesECM2C_515 | ecosystem: Environmental > Terrestrial > Soil > Temperate...
ATCCATGACGCGCTCGCCGTCCTGCAAGGTGACCTCGGGATGCTCCACCAGGTTGAGGTACCACTCCGGCTGTTCGGGGGTCCCGCCCTTCGACGCCACCACCACGTACCGCCCGTCGTGCTCGACCCGCTGGAGGGGCACCTTGCGGATGCGCCCGGATCGACGACCGCGGGTGGTCAGGATGATCACCGGCTTACCCTGGTTGGTGCCACCCTCCTTGCCGCCCGTCGCCTCGTACTGGCGCACCTGCTCCGCCACGAAGTCCCAAGCACTTGGTTCGTACTCCCCCTCGAGCGGCATGAGCCCTCCTCTCAATTGCTCTCGTCGGTGGCGACCCTGGCAGCGAGGCGATCGAGCGTCCGCACCATGTCCCGGCGGGTCTTGTTCCACCATATGCGCCCGAGCTTGAGCAAGAACCGCTGGTGGTCGGGCCGGATGTCCCAGCTCTCGCGGACCAGCGTGCCGCCGTCGACGGGCTCGAGCTCGTAGCGCCAGATCCGGCCGGCGACGTACCGGCCGGCGCGGCCGGTGGGACCCGTCTGCCATGCGATGCGTCGGCCTTCGTCGAACTCGACCACCCGATTGACGGTGGAGTAGCGCATGAAGAGCTTCATCTTCATGCCGAAGGTGGTGCCGAACGCGAGGCGCGCCGGCGCGTCGACGGGCGCGCCTTGGAGCATGCCCGACCCGTCGATGGCGGTGTGGTTGGCCACGTCCGACAAGACGTCGAAGACCGCTTCGGGCGAGCCCGGGATGACCCGCTCCACGGTCAGCACGTAATCCGTCATGTCCGCCTCTCGCTTCGCTCGGAGCAGGCGTGACGCCCGCCCAGGCGACGGATGATGACACGACGCCCCGGTGGCTGCCTGTCGGTGCCACCGCACCGGCGCTCCTCGCCGAGGGGCGAAGACTGGACCTGCCTCAGGTCGTGCTGCCACGCTTCGGTCGATGGCGGACCTGTCTGTTCCCGACGTGCGCGCGCAGCAGCTGCGCGACCTGGTCGACGCCATCGTGGTCACACCCGTGGGGGACGACGTCTTCTCCGCTCGGAGCCCGGACTTCTGGGGCGAGGAAAGGGTCTTCGGTGGCATGGTCGTCGCCCAGACGCTGAACGCCGCCCTGCGCACCGTCGAGGGACTGCGACCCCACTCGCTCCACGGGTACTTCCTCCGCCCCGTCCGGCCTGGCCCTCCTACGACGTTGACGGTCGAGCGCCTCCGCGACAGCCGGTCGTTCGCCACCCGGCAAGTCACCGCCGAGCAGGCCGGGAAGACCACGTCCCGCATGACGTGCTCGTTCCACGTCGACGAGGACGGCGACGAGTACCAGCTGCCGATGCCACCCGTGCCGTCGCCGGAGGAAATCGCCTCGGGGGGCAAGCCCCCCGGCCCGTTCGACGAGCGCGACGTCGGGCCGCTCGTCGAAGCGGACGGCACGCTCCGCTCGAGCGGCCGCCTGTGGCTCCGTGCGGGCGCGTCCCTGCCCGACGACGAGGACGTGCAGGTGTGCATGGTCGGCCTCTTGTCCGACATGACCAGGACGTCGTTCCGGCCCTTGAGCCTCGGGACGTGGGGAACCCATACCGACGCGAGCATCGACCACGCGCTGTGGCTCCACCGTCCGGCCCGCGCCGACGAGTGGCTGTTCTACGACCTTCAGGCCGTGGTGAACACGGCGGGTCGAAGCGTGGTGCGCGGTTCGATGTACACGCGCGACGGGTCGCTGTGCCTGTCGATGGCGCAGGAGCTGCTCATCAGGCCCCTGCCGGGCCAAGGCGGACCTGCTCCGTGGATCGCTACGGGTTCCGGGTGAGGATGTTCACCACCGACACCCCCGAGCCACGGCCCCCCACGTTGTGTTGGAGGGCGTAGCCCCGCCGGATCGACACCTGCCGCTCACCCGCCTCTTCGCGTAGCTGCCACCAGCACTCCGTCAGCTGCGCCACACCGGTCGCCCCGATCGGATGGCCCTTGGCGAGCAGCCCCCCGGACGGGTTCACCGGGATCCGGCCGTCGAGGGCCGTCTCCCCCTCGAGCGAGGCGGGGCCGCCCTTGCCCTTCTCCACGAACCCCAGGTCCTCGATGTCGAGGATCTCGGTGATGGTGAAGCAGTCGTGCACCTCGGCCATGTCCAGTTCGTCCGGTCCCACACCGGCCATGGCGTAGGCACGCGACGACGCCGTCACCGTGGCCGGCAGGCCGACGTAGGTGGTCTTTTCGTGCAGGTAGGGATGGTCGGTCGCCACGCCGAACCCCGCCACGTACACGGGCTTGTCGGTGAACTCGGTGGCGCGCTCGGCCGACGTCAGGATGACCGCGGCCGCACCGTCTGTCTGGGGGCAGCAATCGAGCAAGCGCAGGGGGGTGCACACCGGGGGCGAGGCGAGCACCTGCTCGACGGTGACCTCGCTGCGGAAGTGCGCATACGGGTCGAGGCAGCCGTTGTGATGGTTCTTCACCGCCACCGCGGCCAGCATCTCGGGCGTCGTACCGAACTCATGCATGTGCCGGGTCGCAAACGGGGCGAACAGGACCGGGGCGGTCTCGCCCCGGTTGTACAACGGGTGGCCCGCGGCGGCGCGCGCCAGGAGGCCTTCCTGGGTGGACTTGTCACGCATCTTTTCCACACCGATGACGAGCACGACGTCGTGGACACCGCTCGCCACCGCCATGGCACCGATGCGAAAGGCATCGGATCCCGACGGACACGCGTTCTCCACCCGCGTGCAGGCCACGCCGGACAGGCCGAGCGCGCTCGGCACGGTGTTGCCCCCGATGCCCTCCTGGCCCCACAGCGTCCCCCGTTGGGTGGCCACGATGATGGCGTCGACCGCGGAGGGCTCGATCCCGTGGTCGACGCTTCCGACCGCGGCGGCGAAGGCTCCCGCCGCCATCTGCTCGTAGCTCTGGTCGAACAGCTCGCCGAACTTGATCAGGCCCCCGCCCACCACGGCCACCTTGTTCCAGCTCATGTCGCGCCCTCCTTCGCCGGTGCAGCGGTGCCCTTCTCCTCGAGGCGTGCGTCGCCGAACGAACCGTCCCCGCCCGGCCCGTCTCCGCTCGGCGCGGCCCGGACCGCCTTGTACCCGTAGACCGGGACGCCGCGCTCGAGCGCGTAGCGCCGCAGGGCGAGCGTCACCCTGTCCCCGATGCCGAGGGTGGCGGCGTCGGCGGGCGAGCCCTGGACCATGAGCCGGGCCCCGTCGTCGAGGTCGACCACGATGAGGGGAAGGGGCGCCTGGAACGGAGGCGGCATGGTCTGGTTCACGACGAAGGTCTGCACCGTGCCGCGCCGCGCCAGGCGCACCACGTCGAGCTCCGACCCTCCGCACCCGACGCAGTGCGGGTGGATGGAGGGCGGGGTGGAGATGACCCCGCACGCCCGGCACCGGGCGCCTTCGAGGCCCAACATCTCGGCGTTGCCGCGCACGAAGGCCGCCCCGGTGGGAGGCACGCCCATGGGAATGGGGTCGGCCATCGGCACGAGCTGGCTGCGCACCCGCAGCGCTTCGACGTAGCCGACGCGCCGGCCCCGTCCGAGCACTTCGGCCAGGGCCGCGGCGCCGGGGAGGGCGCGGGTCAGCTCGGCTGCCACCGCCGTCGCCCGACCGCCCCCGTAGCCGACGGCGCCGACGGTGCGGGGTCCCACATCGTCGTCGGCACCGGCTGACACCAGGGCGAGGAGCGCCGCGGCGGCGCCGGTGTCGCCCACCTGGGGGTACACGTCGCCCCCGGCGAGCGGACCACCCAGGCGCTTGGCCACCGCCGCTCCCAGGCGTCCGTCCGGATCGGTGACCGCCCACGCATCGGGCGAGGTCCCCTGGCCCTGCAGGGCGCGGCCCGCTTCCACCAGCAGCGGGACGAAGACTTCCTCCCGGAACAACCGGGCGTCGTAGACGTCGCCGGTCGCAGTGTCGCCGTCGCCCCGGTAGCGGTCGACCACCGGGGCCGACCGGGTGGCCCGAGCGACGAGCCGGGCGGGCGGCGCCGCTCCGTTGGGGGACGCCGAGTCGGTTCCATCGGTCGAGACTGGGGTGCGGGGCGCGCCGGATGCGCCGCGCCCGGCGGTGGGGTCCGGGATGGCGCCCAGGACGAGGGCCACGGCGGCTGCGCCCGTCGTCGTCTCACCCGCCGTTCCCAGCCCGGGGACGAGCGCGTCCGACGCCACCACGAGCGTCACCTCGGCGTGCCCGGCGGCGAGCGCGTCCCACGCCCCCGACACCGCCTCCATGCCGGCGTGGGTCGACCCCGCGTACAGCGCCCCGCCGGCGTCGGCTCCCAGGCCGAGGGCGGTGGCGAGAAAGCCGAGGCTCGGGCCCTCGGCGAACGGGGGACGTGCTGTCCCCCACCACAGGCCCGAGACCGCGGCGGGCTCGATCCCGGCGGAGCGCAGCGCGTCGGTGGCGGCCTGCCACGCCAGGGTCAGCGTGTCCTCGTCCGCGTCGCACAGCGCCACGGTGCCCTTGGGCGCGCCCGTGCCCCACGCCGCGCCGACCTCCGATGCGGCCATGCGCAGCGAGGGCGCGGCGGCACCCACGCCGAGGACGGCGACCGGTCTCACGGCCGGTGCGGCTTCCACGACGGGCCCGCGGGTGCCTTGCCCGAGAGCAGCGCGGTGCCGACGAAGTTGCGCTGGATCTCGACCGTGCCGGCACCGATGCACAGACCCCGGATGTCGCGGTAGGCACGCTCGACCGGGTACTCGCGGCTGTAGCCGTACCCCCCGAGCAACTGGATGGCCTCGTCGCACACCCGCTTGGCGGCAAGGTTGCAGGCGATCTTGGCCATGGCCGACTCGAGCGGCGGGGGTGTGCCGTGCGGCCCCGCCAGCACGAGCGCCCGTTGCAGCAACAGGCGCGCCCCCTCGAGGTCGGTCGCCATGTCGGCGATCTTCCACTGCAGCCCTTGGAGCTCGGCCAGCGTCCTCGTGCCCGACCGCCGCTCGCGCATGTAGTCGACGGCGTACTCGAGCGCCCCCTGGGCGGCGCCCACGCACATGGCCGCGTTGCCGCAGCGTTCGTGGTTGATGTGGGCGAGCAGCGTCTTGAGGCCGCTGTTGTCGGCCGGGTGGCCGGGCACGAGCACGTCCTCGGGCGACACCCGGACACCGTCGAACGCGAGCTCGGCCTCGGTGCACCCCCGCAGGCCCATCTTGCGGTGCGTGCCGGCCACGCTCACCCCGTCCGCGGCGAGGTCGACCACCACCGCGCCGATGCCCTTGCCCGTCCCCGCTTCGCCGCCGGGGAAGCGGCACCACACGAGGCACGCCACGGCCTTGTGCCCGCCCGTGACGTAGTTCTTGTACGCCTCGAGTCGCCACCCGTCGCCGTCGGGGGTGAGATGGGCCCGCATGGCGGTGGCGGCCGAGCCCGCGTCGGGCTCGGTGATGCCGATGCAGAACAGCTCCCCCGCGGCGGCGAGCGGCAGCCACCGCTTGCGCATGACGTCGTTGCCCAGGTGCTCGATGGCGCGGGGCGGCCCGTTGAACACGAGCTGGCACAGGATCGCGCTCGACACGTCGACGCGGGCGATCTCCTCCAGCACGATGGCCGCCTCGACGTCGCCCATGCCCATGCCGCCGTAGGCCTCGCCGACGGTGACGGTGAACAGCTCGGCCCGCCGCAGGGCGGCGAGGGACTCCTCGGCGAACTCCTCGGTCTCGTCCCAGTGGGCCGCGTGGGGGGCGATGTCGCGCTCGGCCACGTCGCGCGCCAGCTTGCGGAGCGCGGCGCGGTCCTCGTCCTCGTGGAGATCGATCGAGCTCACCGGCGACGCGTCCCCGGCGGTGCCGGCGCGCGCCGGTGGCGTGCGGCCACCGGACCTGACACCATCGTCAGCAAAATTACTACACTGAGCAACCGGCCTCCCCGGCCCGGGGGCACGGTGGGGGACACGTCGGCACCCGCGAGGAGGTGGTCCGGTGAGCGAGAACAGGCAGTTCAAGGACATCCGCCACGGGGGACGGGCGGCACCGGCCAAGTCCACCGACGAGTTCATGACCGAGCTCGAGACGTTGCAGACCGAGATCTGCACGGCCAAGAACCTGGTGTGGGAGGCGGTGGCCGACGGCAGCCTCTCGGAGGAGTACCTGCGGCGGCTGGCCAAGGAGTACTACTTCCTCGGGCGGTGGTACACGAGCGAGTTCGGCTCGCTCGTGTCCAACGCGCCGGACACCGACGCCGTGTCGCTCGCCGCGAGCGAGCACTTCGCCCACTGGCTCCAGAACCTCGCCGACGAGACCGGGTACACGGGGGACGCCAACCACGTCGACATGAAGATCACGTGGGCCCACCAGCTCGGCATCACCGACGACGAGCTCGACACGTACGTGGCGATGCCCGAGACGATCGGGACCGTGTTCACGACCCTCTACTACATGCGCCGCTCGTACGAGGAGGGCCTGGCTGCGTTCGGATGGGCGGGGGAGAGATTCGCCGCCTCGACCGGCTACGCCAAGAAGATGTTCGAGGGCATGCGCGACCACTACGACATCGAGGTGGAGAACTTCAGGGTTCACGCCTACGCCGAGGAGGACCACGGCGAGCAGGCCGACTACCTGCTGCGTCAGGTCGTGGTGAGTGCGGACCAGCAGCGCCGGGTCCGCCGGGCGATCGTCTACACCTTCTCGGTGCGCAACCAGCGCACCGTGGCGCTCAACCGGTGGCTCGACGAGCCGGGTGCGCTCCGGGCCCGGGGCTGACCGATGGCCTCGGGGCGTGAAGCGGTCATCGTCGACACCTGTCGCACCGTCTTCGGGAAGCGGGGCGGGGCGCTCGCCCATTGGCACCCGGTCGACCTGTTGGCCTTCACCCTGACGCACCTGGTGACGCGCACGGGCGTCGACCCCGAACGGGTGGACGACGTCGTGGGCGGATGTGTCACCCAGGTCGGCGAGCAGTCGACCAACGTGGCGCGCAACGCCTGGGTGGCGGCCGGGCTGCCGCAATCGGTCCCCGCCACGACGGTCGACCGCCAGTGCGGCTCGTCCCAGCAGGCCGTGCACTTCGCCGCGGCGGGAGTGGTGGCGGGCCACTACGACCTGGCCGTGGCGTGCGGGGTGGAGTCCATGAGCCGTGTCCCGTTGGCGTCGAACGCGCGGGGCGGCACCGGACCGTTCCCGCCGTCGTTCATGGAGGTGATCGACGGGCGCCTGTGGACCCAGTTCCGGGTGGCCCAGGTGCTCGCGGACGAGTGGAAGATCACCCGCCAGGACATGGACGAGTACGCGCTCGAGAGCCACCGCCGGGCGGCCGAAGCCACTGACTCGGGCCACTTCGCACGCGAGGCCGTCCCCGTCCCGATCAAAGACGACCAGGGCACCCTCACCGACCAGCTGCTCACCACGGACGAGGGCATCCGGAGGGACACCACCCTGGAACGTCTCGCCGGGCTGGCACCGGCCCAATCCTGGGAGCCGGACACCGCGCCCGACATCACGGCGGGCAACTCCTCGCAGATGACCGACGGCGCGGCGGCCATGCTCATCGCCGACCGGTCGGTGGCCGAGCGCCTCGGCCTCCCGGTCCGGGCGCGCTTCGGCGGGTTCGCCGTGGCGGCCGAGGACGCGGCGATCGTGCTGTCCGCTCCGGTCCCCGCCACGCGCAAGCTGCTCGAGCGCACCGGCATGAAGATCGACGACTTCGACGCCATCGAGTGCAACGAGGCGTTCGCGGCGATCGCGCTCATGTGGACGCGTGCGTTCGCACCCGACCCGGACCGGTTCAACCCGCGCGGTGGGGGCATCGCCATCGGCCATCCGCTCGGAGCGAGCGGCGTGCGCCTCATGACGACGCTTCTCAACCATCTGGAAGCCACCGGCGGCCGCTACGGCTTCCAGACGATGTGCGAGGGCGGCGGTCAGGCGAACGCCACCGTCATCGAACGCCTCGCGTAGCGCATCCGAACGCGGTCGACGAGCGGGAACGGAGCGGGCGTTGGACTTCACCTTCTCCACCGAGCAGGAGGACTTCCGCGCCGCGGTGCGCGCCACGGTGGGCGCCGAGGCGCCGTCGAGCTACGTGCGCGCCATGATCGACGACCCGGTCGGGGTGACGCCCGAGCTGTGGGGGACGATGGCCTCGCTCGGGTGGCTGGGGGTGCTCGTGCCGGAATCGGCCGGCGGGTTGGGGCTGGGCCTCGTGGACCTGGTCGTGCTGCAGGAGGAGCTGGGCAAGCTGCCGTTCCCCGGGCCGTTCGTGTCGTCGGCGGTGGCCGCCACGCTGGCGGCGGTGCGACTCGGCGTCGACGACGTACTCCCCGACCTGGCGTCGGGGCGCCGGCGGGCCACCGTGGCGGTCGAGGAAGCGGGCCACGGGGATCCCCTCGCAACGGTGCGCTCGGTGGCCAAGCGCGACGGGGACGCCTGGGTGCTCCAGGGGACCAAGCCCGTGGTCCTGGACGGCGCGCACGCGGATGTGGCGTTCGTGGTCGCCGACGACGGTGACGGCCTGGCGACGTTCCTGCTGGAGTCGCCCGCGGGCGAGCCCGTCCCCGCACTGGACGTCACCCGGAAGGTGGCACGCCTCGTTCTCGACGGGCGCACGGCGCGTCGGGTGGGTCCGCCGGGCGACCAAAGCGCGCAATGGCGGCGCGTCCTGGACGACCTGAACGTGGCGCTGTGCGCGGAGCTGGTGGGCACGGCCGAGCGCGCCCTCGAGCTCGCGGTCGAGTACGCCAAGGTGCGGGTGCAGTTCGACCGCCCGATCGCCACCTTCCAGGTGATCAAGCACAAGGCGGCCGACATGCTCCACCAGGTCGAGCTGGCCCGGGTGGGCACGCACTACGCCGCCTGGGCGTCGGACACGGACGACCCCGACCGGGCGCGGGCCGCGGCGATGTGCAAGGGGTACGTGGCCGAGGCGGCCGACGCGGTGACGGCCGAGTGCATCCAGATCCACGGGGGCGTGGGGTTCACGTGGGACGTCGACTGCCACTTGCTGTACCGGCGGGCGAAACAGGACGACCTGTTGTTCGGGGCCCAGGGGTACCAGCGCGGGCGGCTGGCCGACATCCTTCTCGGCCCTCGCTGAAACGGGGCCCTGAGACGGGGCCCTGAGACGCGGCCCTGAGACGGGGCCTGGCGGCGGGGGCGCCCGCTGGGGGCAGCCTGCCGGGGGCGGGCCAGTCGATCAGATGCGCGCCGCGGTCGACGACGTGAGCCGGTCGCGCAGCTGCGCCTTCAGCACCTTGCCCGTGGCGTTGCGGGGGAGCTCGTCGGTCAGCTCGATGCGACGGGGCACCTTGTAGTCCGCCAGTGTGCGTGCACAGTGGGCGCGCAGCTCCTCGGGCGTGGCCGTCGCGCCCGGTGCGAGGACCACCACGGCGGCGACGTCCTCGCCGAGCACGTCGTGCGGTATCCCGACCACGGCCGCCTCGACCACGTCGGGATGTTCGTGCAGCACGGCCTCGACGTCGGAGGCGTGCACGTTGTTGCCCCCCCGGATGATGACGTCCTTCTTGCGTCCCACGATGTAGAGGTAGCCGTCTTCGTCGAGACGCGCGAGATCGCCGGAATAGAGCCACCCGTCCTTCCACGTCCCGGCGGTGGCATCGGGGTCTCGGTAGTACTCACGCTGGCGGCCCGCCATCCGCAATATCGCCTCCCCCACCTCGCCCGGCGCGGCGTCCTGGCCGTCCTCGTCGACGATGCGCACCTCGAGCGGCGGCATGGGCTTGCCCACCGAGCCGATGCGCCTGAGCGACTCGCCCTTGGGCATGGCGCAGAAGGCCGGACCGGCCTCGGTCATGCCGTACGAATTCGAGACCGACGCCTCGGGCATGCGCTCCTGCAGGGTCCGAAGCGTGGCCGGTGCGAGCGGCGCGCTGCCGATGGCGCAGATCTGGATCGACGACAGGTCGACCTCCGCGAACCGGGGGTGGGCCACCAGCAGCTGGGCCATCGACGGGACCAGGAACACGAAGCTCGGACGGAGCTCGTCCACCACCTCGAGCCAGCGTCCCGCGTCGAAGCGCGGCTGGTACACGCCCGACAGGCCGAGCTGCATGGGGTTGTAGATGAAGCCGATGCCGGCGAACGTGAACAGCGGGCTGGCGTGGAACCAGTGCTGGCCCGACAGGCTGGGGTTGGGCTCGCCCGGGATGAGCGCCACGTTGCGGTGGCGGATCGCCACCCCTTTGGGGACCCCTGTGGTCCCCGAGGTGTAGAGGATGTCGGCGAGGTCTTCTCCGTCCAGCTCGGCCTGGATGCGGGCGTCGTCGTGGCCCTCGGTGTGTGCGCCCCACGACCACGCCGGTACGGCGTCGGTGGGAGCGGGGGCCACGAGCACGTGCTCGGCATGGTCGAGGCGGGATCCGACGGCGCTCGCCACGGGAGCGAGCTCGGTGTCGGTGAGCACGGCGCGGACTCCGGCGTGGCCGAGCAGCCGCTCGAGCTCGGCTTCGGTCAGGCGCGTGTTGGTGGGCACCGCCACCGCACCCACCTTGTGCGCGGCCGAGTACGCCACCATGAAGCGCAGCGCCTCTTCGGGGCGCACGTAGATCGAGAGGCGGTCGCCTTTGGCGATGCCAAGTGCGCCGAGGGCGCGCGCCAGGCGGTTGGACTCGTGATCCCACTCCGCAAACGTCATCTCGCCGCCGTCCACGACGCGGTACGCGACGTCGTCGCCGAACGCGGCCGCCATGGCGCGCAGGTGATCGGTCAACAGCGTCACCATGCGATCACCATTCCATCACCACGTGGTCACCATGCGGTCAGAGGCCCCCGTCCATGATCGCGGTGCGGCGCGAGAAGCGCCATCCTTCGGGCGTGCGCACCAGCTCGTCGTGGTACCGGCCCGAGCGCTGCAGACGCGAGCTCTTGGCGTGGGCCGGGGTGTCGGGAGCCGGTCGGGCCACCACGAGCAAGGTCACGTCCTGGACGGCGCGGTTGCCGTCGACCTCGACAGTGGCGTCCACCGTCACGTGCACGATCCCGTAGGGGACGCGCCGGCACATCTCGGCCAGCGCCTCACGTCCGGAGGTCGTGGGCCCGCCGACCACCTCCATGACGCCGTCCTCGGTGAATGTGGCGGCGAAACCCTCGGGGTCGCCGTCGTCGAAGCAGCGGTTGTAGCGGGCGGTGAGCTCCCTGATCCGAGTGCGGTCCACCAGCCACGCGACGTCACCCTCCTCCGCTCCCACGAACGTCACCTCCCCGACCTGGCCCACGCCGCCTGCGACGATAGCCCGCTCGGGGCGCGTTTCCCGACGCCGGTGTCAGGGTTGACGTGGTGACGTCAGGCGCGCGGCAGGGCGTATCCGGCGACGGCGATGAAGTGCAGGACGGCGCCCACCACTGTGCAGGCGTGGAACACCTCGTGGTACCCGAACACGCCGGGGATCGGGTTCGGCCGGCGGAGCGCGTAGCACACGGCGCCGAGCGTGTAGGCGGCTCCGCCCGCCACGACGAGGCCGAGACCGGTGCCGCCGAGGGCCCGCAGGAGCTGGGGCATGACGGCCAGGGCCGACCAGCCGACGACGACGTAGGGAATGGCGATCGCCCACTTGGGCGCGTCCAGCCACACTTGACGGGCCACCACCCCGAAGGCGCCACCCACCCACACCAGGCACAGCACGAGCACCTGGGCCCAGCCCCGAAGAGCGAGCCCGGCGACGGCGGTGTAGGTGCCGGCGATGGCGACGAAGATGGTGGCGTGATCGGCTCGGCGCACGCGGCGTCGTGCCGCCGGCGACCACCGGACGCGGTGGAACGCCGCGCTCACGCCGAACAGCGCCGCCAGGGAGAGCACGTAGACCGCGAGCGCCAAGCCCGCCCCCACGTTCGGGGCCTGGGCCAGCAGAACCGGGCCGGCCACCACGACGGCGCCGAAGGCGACCACGTGCAGCCAGCCGCGCAAGACGGGGCGTTCGGCGACTAACGCCGGAGGGACGTGCTCCGGCGACGGGGGCGCGGGAGACTCGAGGTCGACGGGGGCGATGTGTCGGCAGCGTAGCTTGGCGCGGTCGCGGCGAAGGCGCGACCGGCCGCAACCCGACGGCCCTCGCAAGGAATGCACGAGAACCACATGGTGAGGAAGCACCCTGGAGAGGCCATGAAGAGGCGCACGGCATGAGCACTCGTCTGGCCCGCGACGACGAGGTCGCGACCTGGCGCGAACACGGGTGGGTGGTGCTCGAGGGTCTCATCGGCACCGACGAGATCGACGCCGCGGCGAAGGACCTGGCCGAGATGTTCCCGACGCCGGAGCAGTTCCACGCCGACCCCGGGGGCGAGTTGGAGCGCTGGCACGGCCGCCCGCCCCCGTCGCGAGAGGTGTTCGTGTGGCCGCCCGACGGTCCCGGGTTCCGGCCCGAGCAACACCGCTGGCACTCCGAGTTCCCCTTCCCCGGCTCAGGTGCGCTCAACCGGCTGAGTGTCCATCCGTCGCTGGCGGACTTCGCCCGACGCGCCCTCGGAGTCAGTGAGGTGCGGCTGTACCAGTTGCAGGCGTCGGCCAAGTACACCGGATACGTCAACTACGAACAGCCGATGCACGCCGACCGGAACCATTCGTGGCTGGCGGCCGTGCTCGAGGAGCCGTGGTGGCACGTCGAGGGATTCCTCTACCTGTCGGATGTCACGGAGTCGACGGCGCCGACGCATCTCGTCTCGGTCAGGGACTCGGCCGGCCGGTCGCCCACGGCACCGCTGTTCATGCCCCGTGGCGACCCCGACCTGTACGCAGCCGAGCGGCCCGCGCTGGGTGTGCGCGGCTCGTACCTCGCGTACCGAAGCGACGTCTTTCACCGTGCTGTCGACCTCACCGAGACGGGCGGGTCCCGCTTCCTGCTCAACGCCAGCTTCAAGGTCCCCGGACAGGACTGGATCGGCTACGCCGCCTGGCAGTCGCGGGCGGTCTCTCCGAACTGGACGGCGTTCGTCGAGGCCTCGACACCCGAGGAGCTCGCCCTGTTCGGATTCCCTCCACCCGGACACCCGGTGTGGAGCGCGGCGCGCCTCGAGGCCACCGCCGCGCTCTACCCCAAGCTCGACCTCACGCCCTGGTCGTCGATGCTCGACGCGTAGGCGCCGTCGATCTCGGCGGTTTCGGCGGATCCGCCCGTCGCTTGGGGCTCGAACTGGGTGCGGTACAACTCGGCGTAGAGGCCGTCGTGGCGCAGCAGCTCGTCGTGGCGGCCGCGCTCGACGATGCGGCCCTCGGAGACGACCAGGATCAGGTCGGCCTCGCGCACGGTGGACAATCGGTGGGCGATCACGATGGATGTCCGCCCCGAGAGCGCCGTCTTGAGGGCCTTCTGGACCGCGACCTCGGACTCCGAGTCGAGGTGTGCTGTGGCCTCGTCGAGGACGACGACGTCGGGCGCCTTGAGAAGGAGCCGGGCGATGGCGATGCGCTGCTTCTCCCCGCCTGAGAGGCGGTAGCCGCGGTCACCCACCACGGTGCCGAGCCCGTCGGGTAGCGACTGGACGAGCGGCAGGATCTGTGCGGCGCGCAGCGCCTCGTCGAGCTCGGCGTCGGTGGCGTCGGGCTTGGCATAGCGAAGGTTGGAGCCGATCGTCTCGTGGAACAGGTGGGCGTCCTGGGTGACGACGCCCACCGCCGCGCCGATCGACTCGAGCGTGGCGTCGCGCACGTCCACGCCGTTGATGCGCACCGCCCCACCCCGCACGTCGTACAGGCGCGGCACGAGATGGCTCATGGTGGTCTTGCCCGCGCCGGAGGGGCCCACCAGCGCGACCAACTGGCCCGGTTCCGCCCGGAACGAGACGTCGAAGAGCACCTGGTTGGCGGGCGTCCGGTCGAGGACGGCGACCGACTCGAGTGACGCCAGGGACACCTCCTCCGCCGTCGGGTAGCCGAAGTCGACGTGGTCGAACTCGACGAGCGCGGGGCCGCGAGGAAGGGGCACCGCATCGGGCTTGTCGTCGATCATGGGCGGCAGGTCGAGGACCTCGAAGACCCGGTCGAAGGAGACGAGCGCGGTCATGACGTCGACCTGCACGTTGGACAGCGCGGTCAGAGGCCCGTACAGACGGTTCAGATAGGCGGTGAGGGCGACGACCGTCCCCACCATGAAGGTCCCGCGTGCGGCCAGGACACCACCCCACCCATAGACGAGCGCGGTGGCGAGCGACGCCGTCAGCAGCAACGCCACCATGAAGACCCGGGTGTACATGGCCTGGGTGATGCCGATGTCGCGCACTCGGCCTGCCTTGTCGGAGAAGCCGCGCGTCTCGTCGCCTCTCTGGCCGAAGAGCTTGACCAACAACGCCCCGGACACGTTGAAGCGCTCGGTCATGGTGTTGGTCATCTGGGCGTTGAGCGTGTAGCTCTCCCGGGTGATGGACGCCAGCCGTTTCCCCACCCAGCGCGCCGGGACGAGGAACACGGGCAGCATGAGCAGCGCCACCAGGGTGATCTGCCAGGACAGGAAGAACATCGCCCCTAGGGTGATCGTCACCCCGATGACGTTGCTCACCACCGACGACAGCGTGTCGGTGAAGGCCTGCTGGGCGCCGAGCACGTCGTTGTTGAGCCTCGACACGAGCGCCCCGGTCTGGGTACGGGTGAAGAAGGCGATGGGCATCTTCTGCACATGGTCGAAGACCCTGGTGCGCATGTCGAAGATGAGTCCCTCGCCGATACGCGCCGACACCCACCGCTGCCACAGCGACAGGAAGGCGTCGACCACGGCCAGTCCGCCCACCAGCCCGGCGAGCCAGACGATCAGGCTCGTGTGGTGTTTGGCGATGCCGTTGTCGATGATGGAGCGGTAGACGAGCGGGTTCGCCGCGCCGATCACGGCGTCGATGATGATGAGCACGAGGAACACGCCGAGCAGGGCGCGGTAGGGCCGGGCGAAGTTGACGATGCGCCGGAGGATCCCGCTCGGCAGGCGCTGGTTCATGATGGTCTCGTCCCGTCGCATGGAGCGCATGAGGCCCCATGCGGGCCCGTGGAAGCCACCGCCCATGCTCATGATGCACCCCCGGATGCGGCGGTCGCGGCCGTCGTCCGGCGACCGTTGCCGGGCCCGCGGTCCGGCCCGCCGCAGCTGACGCACGAGCCGCGCGCGCACAATCGGGCGAGCATCGCAAGGAGTTGCTCGCGCTCGGCGCGGGTCAGGCCCCCGAAGACCTCGGCGGCACCCTCACGTCGGGCGCGGTCGAGGCGTTCGATCAGCCGGCGCCCTTCGGTGGTGGGTGTGACCAACACCGAGCGGCGGTCCTCCCGGTCGGTGTGGCGCGCCACCAATCCCGTGCGCTCGAGCGCGTCCACCATCGTGGTCACCGAGCGGGGCACGACCTCCAGGCGAGCGGCGAGGTCCGCCATCCGCACCGGTCCGTCCGTGGCCACGAGCCGGAGCGTCCTCGCCTGGGCGTAGGTGATGCCCAGCGGGGCGAGCTGCGCGCTCGAGCCGCGCCGGAGCCGGCGCGCGGTGTGCATGAAGAGCTCGGCCAGCTGCGACGTCGGGTCCGAGCGCCTCGCACCGCCGCCTGCGTGCCGATGTCCTGCCACGTCGAAGCCCCGCTTTCCCTCGCGGGCGGCTGCCGTTCGGTCTCCCCCAGGCGCCTCCGCCGATGCTGAGTATAGCTCGTTATGAGCCTCACTCAGTACCCTAGGCGCGGTGCCGTCGCTGCCGGGTCCGCGCCCTCGCCGCCCCTTCCGTTTCGACTGAAGTCCCACGCCCTGGCAAGGATGGGGGCAACCGAGAGGGAGCAGCCACGATGGCCGGAGCGGGGGGAGATTCCGGAGTGGGAACCGGACCGGTGGCCCGAGCGGGAACCGGAGCTGGACGGGATCCCGACACGGGCGTCGACGTTGTGACCGGTGCCTTCAGCTACTCGGGCCGCGTGATCGCGGCCCACCTGCTCGCTTCGGGCCGTCAGGTTCGCACCCTCACCGGTCACCCCGAGCGCGCCGCGGGCGAGTCCCGCATCGAGGTCTGGCCGCTCGACTTCGACGACCCGGCGGGCCTGGCGACGGCACTGGCGGGCGCGACCACGTTGTTCAACACGTACTGGGTCCGCTTCGCCCACGGCCGGGTCGACCACGGACTCGCCACCGACAACTCTCGCACCCTGTTCGAGGCGGCGCGCCGGGCCGGGATCGGCAAGATCGTCCACGTCTCGATCCTCAATCCGTCGCTCGGGTCGCCCTACGCGTACTTCCGGGGCAAGGCGCAGGTGGAGCAGGCCCTGGCCGAGTCGGGCGTTCGCCACGCCGTGCTGCGGCCGTCGGTGCTCTTCGACGAACGCGGCGTCCTGCTCAACAACATTGCGTGGCTGCTGCGGCGGTTCCCTGTCTTCGGTGTGGGCGGCGACGGCCGCTACCGGGTACGACCCACCCACGTCGACGACCTGGCGAGCCTGGCGCTCGAGGCGGTGAGCTGGCGCGAGGACCGGATCGTCGACGCCGTGGGCCCGGAACGGCCGACGTTCCTGGAGCTCGTGCAGCAGATCCGCGCCGCCGTCGGCAGCCGGGCCCGGATCGTGCGGGTACCCGGAACCGTGCTGCTCGGCGCATCGAGGATCCTCGGTGCGGTGCTCCGGGACGTCCTGCTCACCCCGGACGAGTACCGGTCCATGGCCGAAGGGCTGGCCGACTCGGACGCCCCGGCCACCGGGACGGTCCGCGTGTCGCACTGGGTGGTCGAGCACGCCGATCAGCTCGGCGTCCGCTACGCCAACGAACTCGATCTCCACTTCCGCTGACCCCGAGTCCACATCGAGCCGGTGCCGTCGGCGCCTCCAGCCGGATCGACCGGTGGACGCGAGTCAGGTCAAGACGGCCTGCGTCTGGGTGACCTGTGCAACCCGCCGGCCCGCATCGTCGGTGACGTCGGTCTGGACGACGATGGTCGTGCGGCCCACATGGAGGGGGTGGGTGGTGGCGTGGGCCGCACCGGCCCGCACGGCGCGGAAAAAATTGGTCTTCGACTCGATGGTGGAGGTCGCGGCGCCCTCGCGAAGGTTGAGGAAGGCGCACACCGCGCCCAGGGTGTCGGCCAGAGTCATCACCGCGCCGCCGTGCATGACCCCACCCGCGGTGCAGCGCTCGGGGGCCCACGGCACGAAACCGGTGACCCCGTCCGCGCGGGCGGACACGATCTCGACCCCACACGCGCCGGCGAAGGGCATGAGCGCGAGCAGAGAGCGGGGATCGAGGCGACCCGCGCTGTCCTGCCCGCCGCCTTCTTCGGGTTCAGCCATACCGACCGTCCTTGCGCGCCCTGACCAAGGGCACCATACGCACAGCATGGAGGGGCGAACGAGCCGGGGGCCCCGGAAGAAGCGGCATCGAACCGTCAGCTCGACATGAGCTCATCCAGCAGCTCGACCGTCGGGTTCCCTTTCGTCAGCCAGCTGCCGTCGACCCCCAAGCGGGCGAGCAGACGCGCGGCGCGCACCATGACCGCCCCGCTGCGCAACGCGGCGAACACCTCGTACCACCGGAGATCGGCCACCGGCCGGCCGAAGTGGGCTTCGTACGCCGCCACCGTGGCCGCACGGTCGGGAAACCCGGGAAGGTCACCGCCGCAGCGAGCCACCGTCATCTGGTGGAGCACGAGGAACCATGCCAGGTCGACCTCGGCCGGCCCGATCGAGGCGAGCTCGAAGTCGAGGATCGCGGCAATCGACATGGTGTCGGCCACGAGCACGTTGCCGAGCTGCGGGTCGCCCCACAGCAACGACGCCGGGGGTTCGGCCGACGGGAGGTGGGCCCGGCACCACACCAGGGCGTCCTCGAACACACCGGGCGTCGTCCCCTCGCCTGCCCACTCGAGATACCGGGCCCAACGCTCGAGCGCTCCGGCCAACCGGCCGTCCGACTGTTGTCCGGACGGTTCCGCGCCGACTCCCGCCTGCGCCGACGCGTCGAGCAGGCGATCGCACCCCAGCCTCCGCCAGTCCACCCGGTGCACGGCGGCGAGCACCTCGACCATCTGAGCGTGCAGCCGGGCCTGATCCTGAGGTTGGGCGTCGGCCAGCCACCCGGAGCGGAGATAGGGACGGTCGGCCCGCACCACCCGCCCGGCCACCCGCGGCATGAGCAGGAAAGGATCGCCCACCCAGCCGTCGTCGTCTTCGATCGCGACCGGCGCCACCGCGGGGAGGCCGGCACCCGCCAGCACCAGCTGCAGCTCCCCCTGGGCGCGCAGGTCGTACGACGGGAACAGGCCCTCGCCGTTGGGTGGCAGCCGCGCGACGAGCGAGGCGTGCTCATTCCCGTCACCGAGATCCCAGTCGACTTCCAGCATGAGCGTCTCGCTGGAGAGGCCGGTGGGCGGCGGCACCAGATCGGCGACCTGCACGTCCCGGGCCTCCGGGCGCCACGAGCGCAGCCATCGGTCGAAGCCGGCGCGCACGGCGTCGAGGTCTCGTGGCGAGGAGATCCCCATGGGGGCCCTCAAACTATCGTCGTCGTCGATGACCACGGTGGCCGAGCTGCTCCTGGCGCGCCGTGACGACGACCACACGGGACTGCGCTTCGAAGAGGACTCGTGGACGTGGCGGCAGGTCGTGCGCGAGATCGAGGCGCGCGCCGCGCTGCTCGGCCGGTTGCGTCGCGACGGACCGTTCCACGTCGGAGTGCTGCTCGAGAACCTTCCCGAGTACCTCTTCCTGCTGGGCGGGGCGGCCCTCGCAGGCGCCACGGTGGTCGGCATCAACCCGACGCGCCGGGGCGCCGAGCTGGCGCGTGACGTGCGCCACACCGACTGCCAGCTCGTCGTCACCGACCGCGATCAGGTGGCGCTCCTCGAGGGCCTCGACATCGGCGTACCGTCCGAACGGGTGCTCCTGGCCGACAGCCCCGAGTACGCCGAGCTCGTCTCGGGCGCCCCAGCCGGCGCGAAGGCCGCCGACGGCAATACCGAAGGAAATACCGACGGCACCCTGTATCTCCTGCTCTTCACGTCGGGCTCGACGGGAGCCCCGAAGGCGGTGCGCGTCACGCAGGGACGCGCCGCCGCGGCCGCACTCGCCATGGCGGCCGGCTCGGCCTTCGGTCCGGGCGACGTCATGTACTGCGCCATGCCCATGTTCCACGGCAACGCCCTGCACACGTGCGTCGTGCCCGCGATCGCGTCGGGCGCGACGCTCGTGCTGCGCCGGAGGTTCTCGGCGTCCGGGTTTCTCCCCGACGTGCGCAAGTACGGCGTGACGTACTTCGACTACGTGGGTCGGGCTCTGGCGCACATCCTCGCCACCCCGGCCCGGCCCGACGACGGCGAGAACACCCTGCGCTTCGGATTCGGCACCGACGCCTCCCCCCAGGACATCTCGGCGTTCAAGCGGCGCTTCGGGTGCCCGATCGTCGAGGGGTACGGGTCGAGCGAAGGCGCCATCTCGATGTCGCGCGGGCCGGGGACGCCCCGCCAGTCGCTGGGCAAGCCCCCGCCCGACACCGACGTCGTGATCGTCGACCCCGCCACCGGACGGGAGTGCACCCGGGCCCGGTTCGACACCGACGGCCGCCTCGTCAACGCGTCGGAAGCGATCGGCGAGATCGTCAGTCGCGACGGGGTGCCCCGGTTCGAGGGCTACTACGCCAACGAGGAAGCCGAGGCCGAGCGCACCCGGGGAGGCTGGTTCTGGTCGGGCGACCTCGGTTACCGCGACTCCGAGGGCTTCTTCTACTTCGCCGGCCGGACCGCGGACTGGCTGCGGGTCGACGGCGAGAACTTCGCGGCCGCGCCGGTCGAGCGGATCCTGGCGCGCTTTGCGGGGGTGGTCACCGCGGCCGTCCTCCCCGTCCCCGACCCCCGCACCGGGGACCAGGTGATGGCCGTGCTCGAGATGCTCGACGGGGCCGCCTTCGACCCGGTGGCGTTCGCCGACTTCCTCGACGCCCAGCCCGACCTGGGGACCAAGTGGGCGCCGCGGTTCGTCCGGGTCACCGACCGGATTCCGCTCACGGGGACGGGAAAGGTCGACAAGCGCCCTCTGCGGGTCGCACCGTGGAAGGCGGACGACCCGGTGTGGTGGCGGCCGTTCGTGGGAAGGAAGACTCACGCGGTGGGCGAGCCAGATCGGCCTGCGTTCCGGCGGCTCACGGCGGAGGATGCCGACGAGCTCAGCCGGGAGTTCGAGGCGCACGGACGAAGGGCGTTGCTCGAGATGTGAGCGCCCGCGAGGCGGGATCGAGGCGGAGGTGACGATGGCAGAGCCCGAAGGACACGGCGAACCCAAAGGACACGGCGAGCCCGAAGGACACGGCGAGCTCGAGGGACGCACGGTGCTCGTGACGGGCGCCAACAGCGGGATCGGACGCGAGACGGCGCTCGAGCTCGCCCGGCAAGGTGCGCGCGTGCACGTGGCGTGCCGCTCGCAGGAGCGGGCGCGCCCCGTGCTCGACGACATCAGAGCGATCGGGGGGCCCGACGCGGCGACGTTCGTGTCGCTCGACCTCGGCGACCTGGCGTCGGTGCGAGCGTGCGCCGAGGCCTACCGGAAGAGCGGCGAGCCGCTCCACGTCCTCGTCAACAACGCAGGCGTCGCCGGTCAGCGGGGCGAGACGACCGACGGCTTCGAGCTCGCGTTCGGCGTCAACCACCTCGGGCATTTTCTGCTCACGGTGTCGCTCCTCGACGAGCTCCGCCACAGCGCCCCGGCGCGGGTCGTGACCGTGTCCAGCGATGCCCACTACCAAGCTCGTGGCGTCGACTTCGAATCGCTGCGCGGGCCCACCCGCAGCTTCACCGGGCTGGGCGAGTACGGCGTGTCGAAGCTGTGCAACGTGCTGTTCACCCAGGAGCTGGCCCGCCGCCTCGAGGCGGACGGGATCAAGGGTGTGACGACGTACGCGCTGCACCCCGGCGTCATCGCCTCGAACATCTGGCGTCGCCTGCCGTGGCCGATCGAGCCGGTGGCCAAGCTGTTCATGCGCTCGACCGAGTCGGGCGCGCGGACGTCGGTGTTCTGCGCCGGCGATCCGGAGCTCGCCACCTCGACCGGGGAGTACTACGACAACTGCCGGTCCCGGCCACCCAGTCCGCGCGCCACCCCCGAGCTCGGCGCCGAGTTGTGGGAACGCAGCGAGGCCTGGACGGCGCCCTGACGCCGGCGTCCTGACAGCGCCCCCCGACGACAGCGCCCCCCGACGACAGCGCCCCCCGACGACAGCGCCCCCCGACGACAGCGCCCCCCGACGACAGCTCCCCCCGACGACAGCGCCCCCCGACGACAGCGCCCCCCGACGACAGCGCCC
>Ga0307477_10001344_pt1 | contig 21170 bp, 17 predicted proteins | sample atmos_gasesECM2C_FD_203316 | JGI IMG/M metagenome (GOLD analysis project Ga0307477, IMG submission 203316) | Hardwood forest soil microbial communities from Morgan-Monroe State Forest, Indiana, United States - atmos_gasesECM2C_515 | ecosystem: Environmental > Terrestrial > Soil > Temperate...
CTGGCTCGACCGCGAGTACGGTAGTCGGGGATTGTTGCTGCTCCGTTAAAGTGACGCTGATACTTCGTGAAGCCGCGTCAAGCTTCGGCTGGTTCGCGCGCGCACCTCCCGTGCGTCTGCGGTCCGCTTTAGGTCCCACGAGACAACTTCATTGAGGAAGAGGAAGTGATTCCACTGTCGGTCCGGCAAAAATCCCAGGCACGGGTGATCAAAGCTGCCTTATGATTCGCTTGGCGTTACCGGGGAACCTATGAGGGGCACACCAACATCCAGACGTCACTTTCTTAGGCTAGCCGGCGCTGTCGCCGGAGCCGGTCTAGTACCTCCGGCTCTTGGGATTAGCCATTGGCCCTCGTCCACGCCCCGGGGTGCCTACCCTCCGGCTGAGTCGCCGGCGGACTACTCCCTGCGCCTCGCTGCGACTCCCATTGAAATCGCGCCACATCACATCGTCTCTGCGACAACCTATAACGGCCAGTTTCCTGGGCCCTTATTGCGCTTCAAGGAAGGAGAGAGCGCGACCGTAGATCTTTACAACGATACCGATACGCCGGAGCAGTTGCATTGGCACGGGCAGTTTGTCTCGACGGAAGTGGACGGAGCGGCAGAGGAGGGAACGCCTTTCATTCCCGCGCACGGCATGCGCCGAATCGTGTTCGCGCCGCGGCCGGCGGGTTTCCGTTTTTACCACACCCACAATCGAGCCGGCGCCGATCTTCACAGTGGGCAATATAGCGGCCAGGTCGGGCCGGTCTACATCGAGCCTAAGTATGAGCCTGGTAGTTACGACCGCGAGGTCTTTCTTGTTCTTAAGGAGTTCGAGCCCTCCTTCAGTCAAGGCGGCGACATGGCCATGGATTTTCTTTCTCCCGCAACTCGAGTCAAGGAACTGGAAGCGGCCGGCGAGTCGGCGATGAAAGCATCTCTTGCGAAGAAAATGCCGCATGGCTATGAAGTTGGCTACCGCTACTTCACGATCAACGGACGCATGCTGGGACATGGGGAACCAGTGCGAGTGAAACAAGGTGAGCGCGTTCTTTTTCACGTTCTGAACGGCAGCGCGACGGAGATTCGCAGCCTGGCTCTGCCCGGGCATTCTTTCAAAGTGCTCGCGCTGGACGGCAATGCAGTGCCTACCCCGGCGGAAGTGCCGGTTCTTTGGCTCGGAACGGCGGAACGAATTTCAGCCCTCGTGGCGATGAATCAGCCAGGCGTGTGGGTCATGGGTGATCTTGCCGATGATGATCGAGGCCACGGCATGGGAATTGTTGTTGAGTATGCGGGACAGAAAGGGAAGCCCGTTTGGACGCCGCCGAAGCCGTTCCATTGGAACTATTTGCGGTTTGCCAAGCGCCACGGAACTGCAGCCGAGCCAGACGAAGTGCTTGAGATGACCTTTACAAAGCGGAACGCGGCGGATCATGGATTTAACCTGTGGGCCATCAACGACACGGTGTTTTCTCATGATTCGATGACACCGGCTTACCATCTGCGGCAGGGCAAGCGCTACCGCCTGCGAATGCGCAATGCCAGTGACGACATTCATCCTATTCATCTTCATCGGCATAGCTTCGAGCTCACCAAAGTAGCTGGCACGGCGATGAACGGAATCGTGAAAGATGTTGTCATGGTTGGCGGGTATCAGGAAGTCCAAGTGGACTTTACCGCCGACAATCCTGGCTTAACCTTGTTCCACTGCCATCAGCAACTGCACATGGATTTCGGATTTATGACATTATTCGACTACGTTTGAAGGCGATCCGGGTAGTCTGCGCTCCTGGATTCGAAAGGAGACCCGCACGAGGCGATCGAACACGGACACAACTGGGGCGAGCCGTGTCGCCAAGACCATCCTGCTCATCCGCATACGGGTAGGCTGGGTTTTTCTTTCCGAAGGCACCCAGAAGTTTCTGTTTCCGGACTCCTTGGGCGAGGGACGATTCTTGAAGATGGGCATTCCCTGGCCACAGTTCATGGCTCCATTTGCAGTTGGCTTGTCCTTTTTGGTGCTGTCACTGGAGTGATCGCGCATTTCCTTCATCCGAGCCGATAAGACGTATATTATGGCGGGGCTCAAATTACCGGTCAGCTTGCTCGATAGAATCGCAGCCGCTCGGGAACCATGACCAAACGCCTCGCGCGCAAACTACGCCTCGCCGATTATTTTTCGCTCGCTTTTGGAACGATGGTTGGCGTCGGCTGGCTGGTGCTCATGGACGATTGGCTGGGGCGCGGCGGGCCGTTGGGCGCCATTCTTGGTTTCGCTTTAGGCGGGGTTCTGCTGCTGCCGGTCGGCTACGTTTATGGACAGTGGGTGCAGCGACTCCCTGATGCGGCTGGAGAGGCTGCCTACACCGCGCAGGTTTTTCCGCCGATCGTGAGTTACTTCACCGGATGGATGATGCTGCTCGCGTACTTCATCGTCTGTCCGTGGGAAGCGGTGGCGGTGGGCAAGCTTGGCGCGTACATCTTTCCATCGCTGAATTCGTTCGAGCTGTACCGCGTTGCCGGCCAGCCCGTTTTCCTGCCGCGTCTCCTTTTGGGCGTTATGCTTACCGTTTTTCTCGCGGTGCTGAATTACCGGGGCATCCGCTGGAGCGCCAGTTTTCAGAGCTGGACGACCGCGATGGTGCTGCTTCTTTTCGTCATTTTACTAGGCATCAGCGCGGCGCGCGGGGCTCCAGCCAATTTTCATCCGGTTTTTCAATCGACACCTTTTGTCTCCATCCTTCTCACCCTCCAGATCGTGCCGTATTTCCTGACCGGCTTCGAGTCCGCCCCTAAAGCCGCCGAGGAAGCACATCCAGGATTTCCCGCGAAGGGATTTTTTCGCGCCATCGTGATGGCGCTTTTCGTCGGCGCCGGTTTTTATGTGCTTGCGGTTGCCGCAGTGGCTTACGTTGCTCCTTGGCAAGGTTTGATTGGAAAACGCTTTGCAACTGCGATCGCATTTGAACAAGCCCTGGGAGCTCAGTGGCCGGTGCGATTGATTCTGGTCATGGCACTCTTCGGCCTGTTGCAGTGTTTCAACGGCAATTTTGTCGCTTCAAGCCGTTTGCTGTTTGCCTATGGTCGCCGTCGGACGATTTACCCGCGTTTCGGGGCCGTGCACGAGAAGTTTCTGACCCCTTCGGTGGCGGTACTAGGAATTTCTGCCGGAACGCTGGCTGCTCTTTTTTTCGGTGATGCGCTTCTCGTTCCCGTCACCGAAGTCGGCTCGCTGGCGTCGGCCCTGGGGTGGTTCGCCGCCTGCCTTTCTTTCTGGATTGTGGAGAAACGCACATCCGTGCGCTTTGTGACCGGGCTTGGAATCGCCGTCTCCTTACTGTTGGTTCTCATGAAAATTCTCCCGGGGTTCCCGGGGCACTTTTCGCGCGTGGAGTGGATTGCGTTCGGTGGTTGGTTGCTTCTGGGAGCGCTGTTCTACCGGGGAATTGGGCTTTCATCGGAGAGCGGCGGACATCCCCCCGGGCAATTGGTATGAATGTCAAAAGAAAGGACTTAAGAAATTTGCATTTCGTAAGTGCCTGATTCTACTGGAGGTCGTTTTGTGGATCCCAGAAGCAGGCGAAACAGTTTCAGCCTAGGATAGAAGAAAAGTAGGAGCCCTTCGACTGCGCTCAGGGTAAACAAGCTCCCGCACACCAGAACACAGTTATCTGCGAGATGAACTATAGAAAAATATTGTTTATCAAGGGCGATTGGGGAAAAACTTTAAGCGGTTGAGGGCGCAGGAGTTGCGAGAGGGTGGAAAAAGAAAAAATGGAAATGGCCAGGAAGGAGTGCCATGGACGAGTCCATGAACCTGGTGCTTGCCATTTCTCCTGTCCGGGTAGGGCTGTCCCCGAGCGATGTTCTTGCGTCATGTATACTTACCGGGGAGCCTAACTTTTTCCGTCGATGATTCCATTTCTACATCTAGGGCCTCTCTCGATACCTACTTATGGGCTTATGGTGGCGACCGGCCTGCTGATCGCCGCCTACATGTTGCAATTTGATTTTAACCGTCACCGCGCGCAATTCCTTGAGCGCGGCTACTTGAAAAACGCGGGCAAAAATCAAGGTGACGAAGCATTTCTAATCATCGGCGTCGTGGGAGTCGCCGGCCTGGTGGGCGCGCGACTGTATAGCGTCCTGGAGAGTCCAAGAGAACTCATTGCCCATCCCGCAGTGCTGATTAGCCGGTATGGATTTACGTGGTCCGGCTCGGTGATTACCACGCTTATCGCGCTGGCGTTGCTGGCGCGGCACTTCAATATCCCCGTGCTGAAATTCATGGACCTTTGCTCGCCGCCGGCGGCGCTAGGTTACGCGATCGGGCGCATTGGCTGTTTGCTCTCCGGAGATGGCGACTATGGGGTGCCGACAAACCTGCCCTGGGGCATGAGTTTTCCAAATGGGATTGTGCCTACTACTGGTATTTGGGACCCCGAGAGCCGTAGTGGAGTTTGTTTTAAGTACGGGTTAGCAGAGAACTGCACTGTTCACCCTACGCCAATCTACGAATTCATTGTCGGCGCGATTATCGCGGCATTTTTGTGGCGCATGACGACAAAAGCGCTGGCCGCGGGGGGTTCCCACGGCGAAATCTTCAGCGCCTACCTGATCTGGACGGGCCTGGCGCGATTTTTGGTGGAGTTCATCCGCATCAATCCGCGCGTGTTTTACGGGCTGACCAACGCGCAGGTGGTGAGCCTGCTGTCTGTAGCCCTGGGGTTCGCTCTTTTTTGGTGGATCCAGCGAAAACCTGCTCTCAAATCAGCTTCTGCATAATGCTAGAGCATCTGCCGCAAAACGTATTGCAAGATGCCACCGTGCTGATAGTAGGAAACCTCTTCGGGAGTATCGACGCGCGCGGTCACTGTGAAAGTTTTTGTCCGCCCGTCTCCGGACTTAGCGTGCACGGTGATTGTTTTCTTGGGCGAGAGTGAAGCGACTCCTTCGATCTCGAATATTTCGTGTCCGGACAAGCCCAGCGTTTCGCGGTTCTCGCCGGCCTTGAATTCCAGCGGGAGCACGCCCATGCCGACCAGGTTGCTCCGGTGAATTCGTTCGTAGCTTTCCGCGATGACCGCGCGCACGCCGAGCAGCCGAGTGCCTTTTGCCGCCCAATCGCGCGAAGAGCCCGAGCCATATTCTTTTCCAGCGAGGACCACCAACGGCACGCCCGCCTCGCGATATTTTACAGCGGCGTCATAGATCGACATCTTCTCGCCATCCGGAAGAAAAAGGGTCCAGCCGCCTTCGGTGTCGGGCGCCAGTTGGTTGCGCAGCCGAATATTCGCAAACGTGCCGCGCATCATGACTTCGTGGTTGCCGCGCCGCGCGCCATAAGAGTTGAACTCGTGTGGCTTGACGCCGTTGGCGATAAGGTATTTCCCCGCCGGCGAATCCACGGGAATCGAGCCCGCCGGCGAGATGTGATCGGTAGTGACGCTATCTAGAAGAATGGCCAGCACCTTGGCGCCGTGAATGTCGGACAGCGCGGGAGGCGTCTTCGGCATGTTGTCGAAATACGGCGGCAGCTTGATGTAAGTCGATTTGGGGTCCCACTTGTAAATGTCGCCCTTCGGAATGGGCATGGACTTCCAGTGCGCGTCGCCCTCGAACACTTCGCTGTATTGCTTGCTGTATTGCGAAGAAGTTACGGCGGACCGCACGGTTGATTCGATCTCTTGCGGGGTCGGCCAGATATCTTTCAGATAAACGGGCTGGCCCGCCGGATCTTTGCCAAGCGGTTCGGTGGTGAGGTCCATGTCCATGCGCCCGGCAAGCGCGTAAGCAACAACCAGCGGCGGCGAAGCCAGATAGTTGGCGCGGACCAGCGGATGAATGCGGCCCTCGAAATTGCGATTCCCGCTAAGAACGGCGACTGCAATTAGATTGTTGTCCTTGATGGCCGCGCCGATAGCCTCCGGCAGCGGGCCGCTGTTGCCAATGCACGTGGTGCAGCCGTAACCGACCAGGTGAAAGTTGAGCTTCTCGAGATACTGGGTCAAGCCCGCGGCTAGTAAGTAATCGGTCACGACTTTCGAACCGGGCGCCAGGCTGGTCTTTACCCAGGGCTTCACATGCAAGCCGCGCTCGACCGCTTTTTTCGCCAGCAAGCCCGCGCCCAGCATGAGCGAGGGGTTCGAAGTGTTCGTGCAACTGGTGATGGCGGCAATGACCACGGCACCGCTCGAAAGTTCAAACGAATCGCCGTTGTTTCGAACCGCGACATGTTTTGCCGGCGTTCCTTCCACCACTTTCGTGAAAGAGGACTTGGCTTGGCGCAGCGCGACGCGATCTTGCGGACGCTTGGGGCCGGCGACGGTAGGCTCGACTGTTCCCAGATCCAATTCCAGGGTGTCATTGAAAAGCGGCGCGGGCGTCTCGTCCGTGCGGAAAAGCATCTGCTCCTTGCAGTAGGCTTCGACCAGGGCAATCTGCTCCGCCGAGCGCGCCGTGAATTGCAGATAGGCGAGTGTTTCCTTATCAACAGGGAAAAAGCCCATGGTCGCGCCATATTCGGGCGCCATGTTGGCAATGGTGGCACGGTCGGGAACGCTCAGCGTGGACAGTCCCGAGCCGTAGAATTCCACGAATTTTCCGACCACACCTTTTTTGCGCAACATTTCCGTGACCGTCAAAACGAGATCCGTCGCGGTTGCGCCTTCGCGCAAGCGTCCGTGCAAGCGGAAACCTACGACTTCCGGAATCAGCATCGAAGAGGGCTGGCCGAGCATGGCCGCCTCTGCTTCGATCCCGCCGACGCCCCAGCCGAAAACGCCCAAGGCGTTGACCATGGTGGTGTGCGAATCCGTGCCCACCACCGAATCGGGGTACGCTTCAAAGCGGTTGCCGTACGGCATCGCGCAGACCACGCGCGCGAGGTATTCCAAGTTCACTTGGTGACAAATGCCGGTGTCTGGCGGAACGACCTTGAAGTTCTGAAACGCCGTTTGCCCCCAACGCAAAAAGGCGTAGCGCTCGACGTTTCTTTGAAATTCCAACTCGGCATTCAAGGCAAACGCATTGACGTTGCCAAAATTATCGACTTGCACGGAGTGATCGATGACCAGCTCGGCAGGGAACAGCGGATTGATTCGCTTGGGATTGCCCCCCATGCGCTGCACCGCTTCGCGCATGGTGGCGAGATCGACGATCGCGGGTACTCCAGTGAAGTCTTGCAGAAGCACGCGCGCGGGCATGAAAGCAATTTCTTTTTCCGGAGCGCCTGGCCGCCAGTTTGCCAGCGCCCGAATGTCCCCGGCATGCACAAACCGACCATCCTCGCAGCGCAGCAAGTTCTCCAGAAGAATGCGCAGCGAAAAGGGAAGCTTTGCCAAATCGGCGACGCTCTGCTTCTCTAGGAATTCCAGTCGGTGAATGTCGAAGCTTTGGGCGCCAACGTTCAATTTGTCGCGTGTGCGGAAAGAATTGCCCGCGTTGATGGCCATTCTACAGTCCTTTCCCGGTGGTGCTTAACCCCCTATGATAACCGAAATCGAATCTCCGCGCCGCGCGGCTATACTAGTATGGCTGTGAACATTGTTCTTATTTCGACTTATGAGTTGGGCAGGCAGCCCTTCGGTCTGGCCTCGCCCGCGGCTTGGCTGGGGAAACGTGGCCACCGTGTCGCGACGCTGGACCTTGCGCGGCAGCCGTTGGAAGAAACTGCCATGGACCACGCCGAGCTGATCGCCATCTATTTGCCCATGCATACGGCTACTCGGCTTGCCGCGCAGCTCATTCCAGTGCTCAGAAAGAAAAATCCAAGCGCGCATCTTTGCTGCTACGGTCTGTACGCTCCCATGAACGTAGAGTATCTCCGGGCCCTTGGCGTATCCACGATTCTTGGTGGCGAATTCGAGGAGGGTTTAGTTCAACTGGCAGACAGGCTCGCCGGAAATGGAAGGCCAGCAACTGTGCAGCCGGCCGAGTCGGTGATCTCCATGGCCCGGTTGCAGTTTGAAGTCCCGGACCGCTCGGGGATGCCGGCGATGGAAAAATACGCGCATCTGATCGTTCCCGGCGATGGTTTCCGGATTGTCGGTTCGACGGAAGCAAGCCGCGGCTGCAAGCATCTTTGCCGTCATTGTCCTATCGTGCCCGTTTACAAGGGAATCTTTCGAATCGTCAGCCGCGATGTCGTGCTTGAAGACGTCCGGCGCCAGGTGGCCGGGGGCGCACAGCACATTACCTTCGGCGATCCGGATTTCTTCAACGGCATTCGTCACGCGCTGGAGATCGTCGAAGCGTTCCGGCGAGAATTTCCGGGCGTGACTTATGACGTGACCATCAAAATCGAACATCTGCTCAAACACCAAGAGCACTTGGCCGTTCTTCGCGATACCGGTTGCCTCTTTGTGATTAGCGCCGTGGAATCCGTGGACGATGCGGTGCTCGGTTTTCTGGACAAGGGGCACACCCGGCAAGATTTTCTCCACGTCACCAAAATCTTTCGCGAGCTGGGCATGACCCTGCACCCGACTTTCGTGCCTTTTACTCCCTGGACGACGGTGGACGGCTACTTAGATTTGCTGCGAGTTATCGACCAGCAAGATGTCATCGAAAACGTCGCGCCCATTCAGCTGGGCATTCGTCTGTTGATTCCCGAAGGCTCACGAATGTTGGAATTGGAAAGCATACGTCGCCTGGTTGGGCCTTTCGACCCGCAGTCGCTTGCTTACCCTTGGCAAAACGCTGACCCGCGCCTGGATGCGCTCAGTGAAACTGTCCAGGAGATCGCCGCCGCGGCGGAGCGCCAAAAGGAATCGCGGTTCGCCACGTTCGAGCGCATTTGGAGAGCCGCGCATGCCGCCGCTGGTTTGCGTGCGCCCCAGATCACCGCATCAGCGCAATCTCCTGCTGGCGTTCCATTCCTCAGCGAGCCCTGGTACTGCTGCGCGGAGCCAACCCGCGATCAGCTCGTTGCCATCGGCGCTCAGAAGCCACCGGCGAAGAATGCCGTCCGAAGCGCCGACGGCTTCGTTTGATCTTTCTTGTAGGGCCCGCCTTCCGTTTACCCCGACCTTGTCGGGGAGGCGGGCAGCTCTTTCCGAATAGTTAAGAGGAACCGCCCATGACCGATGCAAAACGGTTGCTGCTCTTCACCGCGAAACTCGGCTACCAGACGCGCAGCTTCGAAGGCGCCGCCCGCAAACTGGGTGTGCAACTTGTCTACGTCACCGATCGCTGCCATCAATTAGAAGATCCGTGGGGCGATCAGGCCATCGCCGTTCATTTCGAATCGCCGGAGACAGCCGCTTATGCCGTGATGGAAGCCATTCACAGCCAGGAGGTCGGCGGAATCCTTGCTCTCGGTGACCGGCCAGCCGCCGCTGCCGCATACGCCGCGCGCGGACTAGGCATTCGTTACAACCATCCCGCCGCCGCGGAAGCTTGCCGGAGCAAGCTGCGCATGAAAGAAATTTTTCGCCATGCTGGTTTGAACGCCCCGTGGTTTCAGAAGCTTCCCATCGATCCCCTGCCCGAGCCTTCGCTTCTGAACATTTCCTATCCTTGCGTCTTGAAACCCATTTCGCTTTCCGCCAGTCAGGGTGTGGTGCGCGCGAACAGTCGCGAAGAGTTCCTCTCGGCTGCCGCCCGCGTCCGGCGGCTGCTGCAATCCCCGGAAATTCTTGCCACCCGCGAGCCGAATCTCGATCAAATGCTCGTGGAAGGCTACGTTCCGGGAGGGGAAGTTGCCCTGGAGGGACTTCTCACCGATGGCGAGATGAAGGTTCTGGCAATCTTCGATAAACCCGATCCGCTGGAAGGACCCTACTTTGAAGAAACGATTTATGTGACGCCTTCACGCCTTGCCCAATCCGTTCAGCAGGAGATCGCGAAAACCGCGAAAGACTCAGTGCGAGCCTTGGGACTCTCTCACGGACCAATCCACGCCGAGTTTCGGATCAACGAACACGGAGTGTGGCCGCTCGAGGTCGCGCCACGGCCCATCGGCGGCCTTTGCGCTGGCTCCCTGCGATTTTCTTTTGATGGAGAAACGGAACCCATCGGTCTCGAAGAATTGCTTGTTCGTCACGCGCTCGAACTCCCCGGATCGAATTCCCCGCGCGAACGAATGGCCTCCGGCGTCATGATGATTCCTGTTCCCGAGAGTGGGATTCTTGAAGCTGTCTCGGGGGAAGAGGCCGCGCGGTCAATTCCGGGCATCACGGAACTCTCCATCACCGCCCGGCTGCACGATGCCATTGCCGCTTGGCCGGACGGTTCGAGTTATCTGGGATTTCTTTTTGCTCGGGGGAACACGCCGGAGGAAGTCGAGCAGGGGCTTCGCCGAGCTCATCAAAAATTATCTTTTAAAATTTCTCCGCGCCTGCCTGTTGAACATCCGGCGACGCACCGGATGACCAACCAGGGGAATTAGCCTTTGGCCTTGGGCGGAACATATCCTTCAGGGAGCTTCGCGCCTTCGCCGAAGAAAAACTGTTCCATCTGTTCCCCCATGATCTTCTGCGAATTGGGATCGAGCGGATTCAGACGGTATTCGTTCATGATCATTTTGGAATGCTCCAGCCAGAGCTTCCAGGCATCCTTGGAGACATTTTCGTACACCCGCTTCCCCAGCTCTCCTTGCCAGGGAATGCGATCCAAGCCGGGCAATTCTTTGCCAAATTTGACGCATTGCACCAGGCGCGTGCCGGGTTTCACCGTTTCGCTGGCCGCCGCAGTCGGACCGCAATCTTCATTCGCCATGCTCTTCTCCTCACGCTCGTTCTTCCATCTCACCTTACTGCAAAGTCGCTGAAATTCCTAGTTGCGCATGGCAAGCCTAAAGCTGTCCGGAGCTATCAGGTCACGTAGAAACAACCGTTAATCATATGCGGTTGAAATTGGGGACCCCGTCAAGCCATCTAAGAATGTAACCCTAGCGCTCCCCGTCGAGCCATTTGAGACGTAACCGAAGAAGGCTTGTTGTTGTGGCTGTGAGAAAGTGGGAATCCCGAGGGGATTCCCACTTTGAATCGCTTGGCCACCGGCGAAGTCCCGTAATACGATTGCATCTGCCGAGTGGGGCCGATCAAGGGCTGATACCGTTGGAGGCCATTCTTACCAACGCGTTGGGGAAGAGCCGCATTGTTCCGTGGTAATTCTCGTATCCCTTCGCGTTCTGGTTCATCAAATGATACCGCGGCGCGTTAAACGCGAAGTTCAAGGGAGCTGCGCCTTTGGGTGAGATCACCACACTTTTCTGGGACATCGGCGGCGTCATATTGACCAATGGCTGGGACCGCGGCTCGCGCAAGGCCGCCGCGGACGCTTTTCGCCTCGACTGGGAAGAGTTTCAGGACCGCCACGATCTATCTTTCCCCGCATTCGACTCCGGTCAAATCACTTTAAACGAATATCTCGACCGCACTTTGTTCTATCGCCAGCGCGGTTTCACACGCGAGGAGTTCACCGCCTTCATGTTCGCGCAGTCCAAGGAATACCCAGATTCGCGCGCCATTCTTGATAAGCTCTCCGGCTCCGGAAGATACTTTGTCGGCGCTATCAATAACGAGCCGCTGGAGCTTAACCAGTACCGCATTGAAGCCTTCGACCTTCGCAGGAACTTCCTGGTCTTTTTCAGCTCCTGTTACGTCCGCTCCCGCAAGCCCGAAGAAACCATATTTCGTATCGCCCTCGAAGTCACCCAGCGCCCGCCGGAGAAGTGCCTTTTCATTGATGACCGCCCGCTCAACCTGGAAAGCCCGCGGCGCCTTGGGATGAACACCATTCACTTTCAGAACGCAGCGCAATTGCGTTCCGACCTTGGAAATTACGGGGTTGAGGTATAGTTTTGAGCGCTGTTTGAAGTACCTGAACCGGGCGCAACTTGGCGGAGGGAGTGACGATGGCGGGCGAATCCGGTCGTTTCAGTTCTATCTACGGCGGCGTGGCGGAACCCTGCACCGTCGTTCTTTTCGGCGCTTCGGGCGATCTCGCCAAGCGCAAAGTCATTCCCGCGATGTATGACCTCGCGATTCACAATGGCCTGGGAACGCGCTACGCCATCCTGGGTTTTGCGCGCACGCCCATGTCCGATGACGCCTTTCGCACCACCCTTGGCGAAGCCGCCAAGAGCATCTCCGAAGTCGGTCCCATCGATCCCAAACAGTGGGATGAGTTTGCTTCTAACCTTTATTACAGTCCCGGCGATTACTCCAACCCGGAAGCCTACAAGCAGCTCTGCCAACGTCTCACGGAAATCGAATCTGCAAAGAACATCGGCGGCAACCGCTTGATTTACCTTTCCACCCCGCCTGAAGTTTATCCGGCCATTGTCGAGCACCTTGGACGTGCGTGCCTCGCTCGTCCTGCTTCGCCGAATTCCTGGGTGCGCATCATCATTGAGAAACCCTTTGGCCGCGATCTCGCCTCCGCCAAAGCTCTGAATCAGATTGTTCTCAATGTTTTCGACGAAAAGCAGGTCTACCGCATCGATCATTATCTCGGCAAGGACACCGTGCAGAATCTGCTCGTCTTGCGCTTTGGCAACGGCATCTTCGAGCCTCTTTGGAATCGCAATTACGTCGATCACGTCCAAATCACCGCATCGGAAACGCTCGGTGTCGAACGCCGCGGCGGCTTTTATGAAACCGCCGGCGCCCTTCGCGACATGATTCAGAGCCACGTTCTGCAGCTCACTTCACTGGTCGCTGTTGAGCCCCCCGCCTCCTTCGATGCCAATGCCGTCCGCAATGAAAAACTGAAGGTGTTGCAGTCCATCCGTCCCTTCGACTTGGAAATGGTCGCTCAAGCCGTGGTTCGCGGACAATATTCTCCCGGGAAACTGGGCGACACGCCTGTCCCCGGTTACCGCGAAGAGCTGCACGTCAGTCCCACTTCCAAAACGGAAACTTTTGTGGCCGGCAAACTTCTGATCGACAACTGGCGCTGGGCCGGCGTCCCGTTTTATCTCCGCACCGGCAAGCGTCTCGCCAAGCGCACCACCGAGATCATGATCCAGTTTCGCCGGGCTCCGCACATTGTTTTTCGCGAGAAAGATGTTCAAGCCAACCGCCTCATCTTGAACATTCAGCCGGACGAAGGCATTTCCGTTTCCTTCGGTGCGAAACGCCCGGGCACCGAAATGAGCATCGGCAACGTCACCATGAATTTCAGCTACAAAGAAGGTTTCGGGGACTCCAGCCGCAGCGCTTATGCCACGCTCCTGAACGACTGCGTGCGCGGCGATGCCACCCTCTTCGATCGCGGCGATAGCGTCGAAGCTGCCTGGTCCCTCGTCGATCCCATCCTCGACGTCTGGAGCGCCGCCAAGAGCGCCACCGTGCCACAATATTCCTCTGGCAGTTGGGGTCCGCGGGAATCCGATCTTCTGCTCGAACGTGACGGCAGACAGTGGTACAACCCTTGATGCTACAATTGATTCATTAAATCGATTCAGAAGATTCCGAGGAGAAGACCATTGATCCTGGCAGGCGACGTCGGCGGGACGAAGTGCAATTTGGCGCTCTTCTCTGAAAAAGGCGGCAACCTCACCCCCGTCTTCAAGCAGCGCTTCGCCAGCAAGGAGTTCTCGCACTTTGAACGCATCGTCAAGGAATTCTCGCGCCAGGCGGCCGATCATCTGGGCAAGGAAAGCATCGCTGCCGCTGGTTTCGGCATTGCCGGGCCCGTCATTAATGGTACCGTTCGCGCCACCAACCTCCCGTGGATCGTCGATACCAAAGCGCTCATCAAAGAACTAAGCGTTCCGCACGTCGTTCTTTTGAATGATCTCGGCGCCACCGGCCACAGCATCGAGCATCTTCCTCCCCAGGATTTTTGCGTTCTGAACCCCGGCACTCCTGAGCCCGGAGGCACGCGCGCCTTACTCGCTGCCGGCACCGGCCTGGGCCAGTCCTTTCTCGTCTGGGACGGCGGCCGCTACCGTGTTGTGCCTTCCGAAGGCGGCCATTCCGATTTCGCCCCGCACACCGAACAACAGATCGAGCTCCTGCGCTTCATGCGTCGTCGCTATCCTCAAGTCAGTTGGGAACTTATTCTCTCCGGCCGCGGCTTCCGCACCATTCACGAGTTTCTCGATCCCAAAGTAATCCACACTTCCTTCGAAGACCCCGACGCCGATCCCGCTCCGGAAATCACTCGCCGCGGTTTGGACAAATCCTGCCGCGTCTGTTCCGACACGCTGGATCTCTGGACCGCTATCTACGGCGCCGAAGCCGGCAATCTTGCTTTGAAAGTTCTCGCTCTCGGCGGCGTCTACGTCGCCGGCGGCATTGCCGTCAAAATCCTCGAAAAAATGAAAGACGGTATCTTCTTCCACGCCTTCAAGGACAAATGGAAATTCGAAGGCCTCTTAAGCAACATCCCCGTCTCCATCGTCCTTAATGAATCCGCTCCGCTCCTCGGCGCCGCCTACGAAGCCCTAGCCGCCATCGACAAGTAGTCCTGTCTGGAGTGCGGGAGCTTGCTCGCGCTTTTCTGTCGTCTCTCTTCTCGCCGTCACAGCTTGGATCACAGCTTCAGGAACGGCTTCAAAAATGGGCCTTTGCAGTTCTGCTCCGTGCCCTCTGTGCTCCTCCGGGAACTCTGCGTAAACTCTTCCTCTTCCCCTTCTGAGGACCTTGCTACGCTTGACTTAATGTCCCGCCTCGAAGATAAACTCGGCCCCTGGAAATCCATCTCTCGTCTCGCCGGAATCCCCTGGCTCTGTTTCTACGCCCTGTTCCTCCTCTACGCCCTAACCAGCCGCTCCGGTTTCCTCATCCTCGATTTCGCCAATCTCATCATCCACGAGGGCGGTCACTTCTTCTTCAGTTGGTTTGGCGACACCATCCACATCTTGGGCGGAACCCTCGGCGAACTTATCGTCCCTCTGCTCTGCGCCGCCTATTTTTTTTTCCACCGCGAAACCACCGGCTTCGCCTTCAGCGTCTTCTGGTTCTTCGAAAATTTCCCCTACATCGGCAACTACATGGCCGACGCCCGCACCTCCGCTTTACCCCTAGTCGGCTCCGAAGAAAGCGACTGGACCATCCTCTTCACGCAATGGGGCTTGCTAGCCCAAGACCAAAAAATCGGCGCCGTCGTGCGCACCCTCGGCTACCTAGGCATGTTCGCCAGCACAGCCTGGCTAGCCCTCCGCCTCCGCTACGATGCCACTGCAAAGCAGTAATCAGTGACCCTCCATCCCACCAAATCATGGACTTGCTTCTGTCGTGATGGTTCGACTGCATCCCCGTCTTGGCACTCCGTCTCGTCACGTGACGAAAAACCCGTCAGTGCAAGTCTCTGTAAATCCCTCAGTTACAAATTGTGACGTCGTAAGTCCTTTAGAATCGGCTCTTACCAAAACTGCCCGTGCCGCTTGGTCCGCTTAGAATTTCAAACTTCGCATCCCGCCCTGCCAACGTCGTTTTTGCCTATCCCTTTCTGTTTCACAACCTGGCGAACTCTTTTGCGTTTACGAAAAGAGCCAACCCCTTTGTTTTCAAGCAAATCCAAACTCTTACGCGAAAACGGGGTGGCCTGGAGTGGAGGACACCTTGCATTATCCACCGAGGTTCAAAATGATCGTAGCCGACACCATACTCCGAGTTTCTTGCTAAACTACATCGTTCGGATTCTTCGGCTAGCCTGAGGGAACACATCCTCCTTTCCGCGCACAGGCCAAGGAGCTCCAGTATGAGCAGTGCCGTAACCACCCAAGTCAGCGATCTTCAAAACTACGTCAATGGCGCTTGGCGCCGCTCCAACGCCACCGAATACGCCGACGTCAACAATCCTGCCACCGCCGAGTTGCTGGGGCGCACGCCCCTTTCGACTTCCGCCGACGTTGACGCTGCCGTTCAAGCCGCTGCCGATGCTTTCCCGGCTTGGCGGCGCACTCCTGCGGGCGAGCGCGTCCAATATCTTTTCAAGCTGAGAAATCTTCTCGAAGAAAATCTCGACGATCTCGCCAGAATCATTACCATCGAAAATGGCAAGACCTTCCCCGAAGCCCGCGCCGAGCTGCGCCGCGCTATCGAAAACGTCGAAGTGGCCTGCGGCATTCCCATGATGATGCAAGGCTACAACCTCGAGGACGTCACTCCCGGCGTGGACGAAATGCAAATCCGCCAGCCGCTCGGAGTCGTCGCCGCCATCGTGCCCTTCAACTTCCCGGCGATGGTCTCGTACTGGTTTCTTCCCTACGCCATCGCGTGCGGGAATACTTTCATCCTCAAGCCATCAGAGCGCGTTCCCCTGTCGATGCATCGCGCCTTCGAGCTTCTCGAAAAGACTGGCCTGCCCAAAGGCGTCGTCAACCTCGTCAACGGTGGAAAAGAAGTCGTTAACGCGCTTTGCGACCACCCGCAAGTGCGCGCCATCAGTTTTGTCGGCTCCACTCCTGTTGCCAGGCATGTTTACACGCGCTCCGCCGCAAGCGGCAAACGCATGCAGTGCCAAGGCGGCGCAAAAAATCACGTCATCGTTTTGCCCGATGCGGATATGGAGCTCGCCACGCAAATCATCAGCGACAGCGCCTTCGGCTGCGCTGGCCAGCGTTGTCTCGCCGTTTCTGTCGCCGTTACCATCGGCGAAGCGCAAAAAACTTTTCGCGACTCCATCGCTCACGCCGCGTCTTCCATTCGCGTTGGCAACGGACTCGACCCCGGCGTTCAAATGGGCCCGGTCATCACCAAGGAAAGCAAGCAACGTATTGAATCCCTGATCTCTCGAGGCGTCAGCGAAGGCGCAAAACCCATCGTCGATGGGCGCAACGCCAAAATCTCAAAATACGAATCTGGCAATTTCGTCACCCCCACCATCCTTGATGGCTTGCCGTGTACCAGTCAGCTTGCCAACACCGAAATCTTTGGCCCCGTGCTCAGCATGATTCACGCAAATTCGATCGACGAAGCCATGGAATTCCTACGCCGTAGCCCCTACGGCAACCAGGCTTCGCTCTTCACAACCAGCGGCTCGGCCGCCCGCAGATTCCGCTACGAAGCCCCCGCGGGAAATATCGGCATCAACATCGGCATCGCCGCCCCGATGGCCTATTTCCCTTTTAGCGGCTGGAAAGAAAGTTTCTTCGGCATTCTTCACGGCCAGGGACGTGACGCCGTCGAATTCTTCACCGAATCGAAAATCGTAGTCGAGCGCTGGTCGCGCCAGGAAACCCGCAAGTTCTAGCATGGCGTGCGGAGCTAGCTTTCGCTTTTCCAGCTGCAAAGTCGCGCCAGTGAAGGCGCACAAGCCCACTGGCGCAGAAACAAAAGTGAGGATCAGTCTTTAGCTTTTAACTTTGAACTCTTTCTTATGCTAACCAAACCGCTCCACCTTGACGTCCACGAAAAAATCGAGTGCGCCCAAACGCTCGCTTCGCGGTTTTACAGCGATCCGGCAATCCTCGAAATCGAGAAAACGCGCATCTTCCAGCGCACTTGGCAACTCGTCGGAACACTCAGCCAGTCTTGCGGCGAAGTTAACGGCGTAAAGCGCACTATCTGCGATCCCGAAAGCTTCTTCACTGCCGACGTTGTCGGCGAACCCGTCATCGTGGTTCGCGACAAGAGTGGAGAATTGCGCGCTTTCAGCAACGTTTGCCGCCATCGCGCCGGACCGATCGCCGTGGGCAGCGGCTGCAAGAATGTTCTCCGCTGCCAGTATCACGGCTGGACTTACACGCTCGATGGAAGTCTCATCGGCACCCCTGACGTCGAAGGCGTCGAATTCTTCGATCGCAGCACCATGGGCATGGTGCCGCTGCGCTGCGAAACCTGGGAACAATTCATCTTTGTCAATTTCGATCTGCAAGCCGAGCCGCTCTCCGCTTACCTCGGCCAGATTCCTCAGCAAGCGCGCGGGTTCCAGTTTGCCGGCTTGCAATTCGCCGAGCGCCGCGACTACCTCATCAATTGCAACTGGAAGGTCTACGTCGACAACTATCTCGAGGGCTACCACATCCCCATCGCCCATCCCGGCTTGATGAAAGAAATTGACTACGCGCAGTATCGCACCGACACGTACCGCTACTACTCCCAGCAATTCGCGCCCATCCGCGCCATGAAAGCGGAAGAGGCGGGCGAGCGTCTCTACGCGCCCGGCGCCGGCTTGCCGCAAGCCTTGTACTTCTGGGTTTTCCCCAACCTGATGCTCAATATTTATCCCGATAACATTTCAACCAATTTGATCGTGCCCCGGTCGCACGAAGAAACGCTCACCATCTTCGAGTGGTTTTTCCACGATATCGCCACGGAGAAAAATCAGCAGCGCATTAAGCGCTCGGTGGCATTCAGCGATGAAGTGCAGCAGGAAGACGTCGGCCTTTGCGAAAACGTGCAGCGCGGTTTGCGCTCTTCGACCTATGATCGGGGCCGCTACTCCGTCAAGCGCGAAAATGGCGTTCACCATTTCCACATGCTGCTCGGCGAATTTCTCGGCCAAGTGTAGCTGGATAAAATCGTCCCGTGATCATCCTGCTGATGGGCCCCGCCGGATCCGGAAAAACCACCGTCGGCGAATTGCTCGCCGCGCAGCTCAAGTGGGAGTTTGCCGATGGCGATAATTTTCATCCGCCCGCCAATGTCGAGAAAATGTCTCGCGGCATCCCGCTCCACGATGAAGATCGCATCCCCTGGCTCCATGCCATTCGCGACGCGATGTTACGATGGCATACGCAAGGCAAGAACGTCGTTCTCGCCTGCTCCGCGCTTAAACAAAGCTACCGCGAGCTCCTTCTAATCAATTCCAAGGTAAAACTGGTTTACCTCAAGGGTTCCTACGAATTATTTCGCGAGCGTTTGCGCGCCCGAAAAGGGCACTACGCCGGCGAGCAAATCCTGCCTGGCCAATTCGCCGATCTCGAAGAGCCCGTCGACGCCATCACCATCGACGCCGCGCTGCCCCCGCAGCAAATCGTCGCTGAAATTCGTCAGCGGCTCGCATTGACTTAAAATATGCCCCCGCTCGCGCGAACCTGCTTTAGGGCTTTGCCGGCGCCGTTTGCGGAGTTGCCGCTGGCGCGTTCGGCGTTCCGAAACTCACCTTGGGAACTTGCCGCGCGCCTTCTTCCGTCTTGAAGTAGGCCTCGTTACGGGTGAAGCCGCTCATGCTGGCCACCAGGCTGTTCGGGAACAGCGCAATAAATGTGTTGTAGTCCTGCACCGTCTCGTTGTACCGCCGGCGTTCCACCGCGATGCGGTTTTCCGTGCCGGCCAACTCGTCCTGCAGGCGCAGAAAGTTCTCATTCGATTTTAATTGCGGATAATTTTCCACGACTACCAATAAGCGTCCCAGCGCAGAATCCAACTGCCCGTTCGCCGTGATTTTTTCAGCAGGCGAATGCGCGCCAAGCAAAGCGGAACGCGCCTTGGCGATATCGCCGAACACGGTTTGCTCTTGGGCCGCAAACCCTTTCACCGTTTCCACCAGATTCGGGATCAGGTCCGCTCGCCGTTGCAGAACGACGTCCACCTGGGCCCACGCGGCATTCACGGCCTCACGTTTTATTGCCATCTGGTTCCTGCGGCTGATGAACGAACTTCCCGCCATCAGCGCGATGACCAACAATACCGCCAGAACGATCAGAGCTATTTTCATTTCAGCCTCGAATCATTGAATTTAGGAATGCGCATTCTTGACCCGCCGCCATTCCCGCTTGGGGAAGTGATGCTCCAGCGCGTCCAGGGTTTTCTCCAATGCTTTTAGATACGCGCCATAGACCGGCACAATGTCGCCGTGAAATTCTCCCGTTTCGCGAAGCTTCAGCAGAGGATCGAACGCCGCCATGCTCGCGCCTGTCAGCGCCGCAGCACGCGCTACGATATCATGCGCTGCTACCGGGGGCTCTTCTCCAAAAGCAATCACTGCGTGGCGCAGCAGCGTCAGCACTCCGGAAAATGATTTTCTCAGAACCGGCGCGAGTTCTTTCGAATCACCGGGCGCGCGCAAATAATGTTGCCGCAACTTAAACAAGGTCGTGCGCAGGTCATGCTCGATCTGCACGCGGTGCAAGTTCATCGGCACTTCAATTTTAGCGACCACGTCTGCTCCATAGAGCACGCGGCGCCCATGCTTCATGTCCAGGATCTCGATCGCGAACACATCCGCGGCATGCTTTAGCTCCTCTTCCGTAAAAAAAAGCGGCGCCGGCTCTTTTTGCTCGACACACCACCACTTCACCACATGCGCGAGACGCCCCAACTCCTCGACGCTCAACGAATGCAGGAAGCAAACTACGTTGACGTCCGAGTGTCCTTCATGAAAATCGCCGCGCGCCGCTGACCCGAACAAAATCACGCATTCCAAGTTTGCGGCGGCAAATTCCTTCAGCCTCTTCACCAACTCCGTCAGTTTCGTTTCAGTAGAGAGCATTTTACAGCCATCCCTTTCCTCTCGCACTACCAGCTTCCGGAGGCGCCTCCGCCTCCGCTGCTTCCGCCGCCAAATCCTCCAAACCCGCCGCCACCGCCGCCTCCGCCGAAGCCGCCTCCGCCCCAGCTCCCCCCGCCTCCGGAGCTTCTTCCGCTGTTGCTCAGCAGCATGCCCAGCAGAAACCAAAGGCAGCCGCTTCCACCGGAGCCGCCTCGGCCAGCGAGACTGCCAATCACGCGAAAGATAATAAAAACAAAGAACAAGAGCCAGAACACCGGGAAAAGAAGGGTAATCAAGAATCCCGGGGATCCGGCGTTTCCTCCGCCATGCCGATTTCGAAGCGCAGGTTGCGAACCACTCAAAGTAACGCCGGCATCGTCCGCGATATATTTGGCCAACTGCCAGGCGCCGACTTCGGCTGCGCTGCCGTAGTCGGTCTGGCGCAAGTAGGGCACCATCGCTCGCCCAGCATCCCCGGCACGCGCATCATTGATGATCGGCTCCAGCCCATAACCTACTTCGATGCGATACTTGCGCTCGTTCGGAGCGACAAGCATTAAAACTCCGCGATTGTCTTTTCTGCTTCCGACTCCCAGTTGCTTAAAGAGATCCACCGCATAGTTCTCGACGCTTTCGCCCTCGAGCGATGGCACGGTCACGATGGCCATCTGCGCGCCCGTTTTCTGCTCCACTTCCGCGCACAGCGCCTCGAGTCGCTCCTTCGTTTCCGGTCGAATCACGCCGGCCAAGTCACTCACGTAGCCAGCAGGGTGAATCTTCTTGATGTCTTCCGCGGCGCAGTAGCTGCTGAACGAGAGCAGGCAGCAAAGCAGAGCGGTTCGAGAGAG
>Ga0307477_10001345_pt1 | contig 21166 bp, 21 predicted proteins | sample atmos_gasesECM2C_FD_203316 | JGI IMG/M metagenome (GOLD analysis project Ga0307477, IMG submission 203316) | Hardwood forest soil microbial communities from Morgan-Monroe State Forest, Indiana, United States - atmos_gasesECM2C_515 | ecosystem: Environmental > Terrestrial > Soil > Temperate...
CCCCAAGCGACGAATTCCGCAGTTTCTGCCCAAAACCAGCAGATTTCTTCCCCGCAGCAGGGAACCGTGCAGGGATTCACGGGAATTTGGGTGCTTACCTGTTCTGCCCGCGACACTTAGCCTGTCTTTTCCGATGTGGACGCGACCAGGAGCAGGGATTTACCAGGCAATTTTGTTCCTGACTGTAGGTCCTGGGTCGCTTAATTGGACAAGCCTGCAGCCTGCTGCGTCTCTACTGCTTTTAGCACGAGCTTTCCCGTTCCAGGCCTCTGAACGCCGAATAGATGAACCAGCCCAGGTGCCAGCCGTCGATGAACTTGAAGGGAATCTCGCCGACTGTGTAATGCCCGCAGGGCATGGCGACGGCTTTGAAATCGACGTCGTGCTCGCGGAACAGTCTCACTACCTCCTCCGATAGCTGGCGTAAGAATGTGAGATCGTACTTGGCATAGACCACCAGCACTTTCTTGCGGTGCGCAGCGAACTTTCTCATGTAGGCCACCGGGCTGATGGCCAGCCAGACCTGCCGCAGCCGCTCCAGGTCCATCACATTTTCTAGCGCGGCGCGGATGTGGCGGGTCGATTGCCCGGTCCAGACCACATCGCCGAAATACGTCGACGCGTGATTGAAGGCATTCACCTCGATTCGTGCATCGTGAGCGCTGGCAATGAAGGCGTAACAGGAGCCAAGACTGGTGCCGAGAATTCCGAAGCGCTGACAACCTTGCGTTTCCAGCCAGTCGAGGCAGCAGCGAATGTCGATGACGCCCTGGCGGCATGAGTCGAGCGTGCGACCGATGTTGGCGGAGACGGCGTAGTCGCTGCGCTCTATCTCAGACGGCCGCCGGATATCGTGGTAGGGCTTGCTCAAACGCAGTGCCGAGACGCCATATCGATTCATGACGGCGCAAAGCGCATTGTGGCTGAAGGCGTCGGCATTCCACTGTGGGAGCACCACGACGGCCTTCTTGCTTGGTTTGCCCTCACGGTCGAATGCCGGAAACCAGCGAGCGTTTACAACGTCATTCTCCGGATACGGCGTGCGCACCGGCGAAGTAAAGCGCAGGAACTGGGCCGGTTTAAGCTTTCCTGTCTTCGACATCTTTGCCAGTTTTTCGAGCTGCTTCTGCTGACGCATGTTGGTGGGAAAAAGTTCTGGCAGGCGTTCTTCCAGGTAAAAGTCCGTGGGAGTCTCGTAACTGAAGAAGCGATCGCTGTCCTGAACGACTTGCCGATTCAACTCGCTGAAGTATTGCTCAGCTCGAGCATTGTCGAACTCGGAAGCCGAGAGTGGGAAATTCCCGTTTACCTGAGGCCAGGAGCGAGTCCACTCGATGCCCCATTCCAAAGGACGCACGATGCGATTGGTGTCTCGCGTGGTGAGATGCGTCTCCCAGGCGAACATCCATTTTTCCCAGAGGCGGGGCATCTGTTTAAATTTATCAGACTAGGAATTGGCACTCAGCCATCAGCACTCAGTATTTAGCCCGAGAACGGTTTGCGTGCTGATTCTGTAGCCGCTGAAGAATTCAGTTTCATCGAAGGTCGATTATGCGCGTCCCTGGCTGAATGCTGAGTGCTGACTGCTGAACGCTTTTCATGAACCTACCTGAGTAACGTTCCCGTGAGCGCGACTCCGATGCCCACGATAGCGATGGCCGTGCCGATATACCAAAAAGGCCTCCGTCGCGTTAGCAGGGTGATGGACGTAATTACGAGCGCGACTTCGAGCAACGCCTCGCCGAAGTCAAAGCGGTCCGCGCGGCGCTCTTCGCTGCGCACTTCCCCTTCGAGGCGCTCGGCTTCTCCGCGCAGCTCATCGCGACGTGTATCGTATCGTTGCGCCTGTTGCTGAAAGCGCTCCCGCGCTTTTGCGGCTTGGGTTGGGTCTTTGGGAGGAGTGATGTCGATGAAGTCTCCAAACACTTCATAGCTATGGCGGCGCGTGTTCACGGCCTGGTACTCCGACCAGGTGTCTGTGGCTTTGATCTGCGCCACCACCTCCTGCGTGTGTGCCCGATGTGCCAATAGAGTGACCACTGCGACCAGCACCGCGAGCACGCTCATGGTGAAGCTAACGGGAAGAAGGGAAGGATCGTGGTGGCTATCTGAGGCGTGCTCGTGCATCTCCTGCACGTCCTCTTGGCTCATGCCGTCGTCGTACATATGGTGTGAACGATTGTACGGAACGCGGCTCGGCTGTGCAGCCTCGAAAACAAGTAGCGGCCTGGTTCTCGGTTAAGAATCCAAGCCGCGCTTTTCCTCGCACTTATCTTCGGCGAAGCACCTGAGCGAGTTTTTAGCTTCAGAGAGAGGAGACGGTTTTCTTTACTCGTTCCTGCAGTGGTTGCGGCAGGGGAGCGTAATCGAGCTGGTCGGTCATTTTTTCCCCGTCGTCGATCATCCATGCGAGGAAATCCTTTATGATCTTTCCCTTATTCGCATCGGACGGTTTTTTGGGAACCAAAAGCCAAGTGAAGGTTGCGATCGGATACGCATCCTTGTTCGGCGAATTGGTGATCGAGACGCGATAATCGTCCGGGATCTTCACTCCGTTGGCTGCGGCGCTGGTGTTCTGCAAGTCGGCTTTCATGAAGACGCCGGCTGCATTCTTCACTGAACCAAAAGTGATTTTATTTTGCAGGGCATAGATCAACTCCACATAGCCAATAGCACCGTCCACCGCCCGAATTGTGCCGGCAACTCCCTCGTTTCCTTTGCCGCCGATGCCAACCGGCCACTTTACCGACGTGCTGCTCCCCACGTTGCTCTTCCACTCGGGGCTAACCTTTGACAGGTAATCGGTGAAGACGCCGGTGGTGCCGCTGCCGTCGGAGCGATGGACAACATTGATGTTCTGGTTGGGCAGCTTCACATCGGGATTTATCTTCTGGATGGCAGGATCGTTCCAGGTGCTGATCTTGCCCAGGAAAATGTTGGCCAAAACGTCGGGAGTGAACTTTAATTCCTGGGTCACGCCTGGAATGTTGTAGGCGGGCACTATCGAGCCCATAACCGTCGGGATGAGCTGAATCGGGGACTTCGCTTGCTTCAGCTGCTCGTCAGTCATACCGACGTCGCTGGCGCCGAAATCGACGGTTCCCGCAATGACTTGGCGAATGCCGCCGCCGCTTCCAATCGACTGATAGTTGATCTCCACATCAGGGTGCTGTTTGTGATACTCGCTGAACCACTTCGAGTAAATCGGATACGGGAAGGTAGCTCCCGCTCCTACCAAAGTCGTTTGCGCTGTGGCGGAGCCCGCCACCAGTGCCAGAATCGCAAGGGTCCATTTGAGACCTCGAATCACTGTGTCTCCTCCTGTAAATGCATCAGTCTTTTCGATTTCATACTCGCGTCCGCTTGTTACAGGAGGGTTACAACGGGATAAATTTGCAGAGAAAAGGGGGAAAGTAGCTTCGAAGCTGCGAAGCTAATGCGTGGACTTGTACTGATCCCACAGCCAGGCCAGGTAGTGCTGCTCGAGTGAGCCTTCCTGTCCGGCGGAAACATGGCGGATGGTTCGTCCGCTGACAAAGTGGCAGACCTCTTCCGCAATATTCTTGGCATGATCGCCGGCGCGTTCCAGAGCCTGTGCCATAAGCAGCACATGAATGCTGTTGGGCCCGGCACAACTGGCTTGATCTTCCAGGTGTCGCAGGAAAATCAGATTACGAATGCGATCGATCTCCCGGTCTGAGCGTAATACAGCGATGGCGCGGCTCAGATCGCGCGCCCTGAATGCATGGGAAACCTCAATCAGCATGGATTCCACATGCGAATTCATGTTGATGAGATCGGAGATGTCCTGCATGTCGAGCCGCGAGACCACGATGCTACCGCGGCTGACGAATGAAGAGATCAGATCGCCAATCCTCTCCAGGTCGATCATGCATTTCAGGCAGGCCAGCAACTCTTGCACCTCCTGCGGCGAACTTTGCGTCAGCACAGTGGCGAAGCGCGCGTCCATCTGGCGGTCCAGATCGTCAAGCTCCTTCTCGCCGGCAAACACGGCCGAGGCCATTGCCGGCGCACTCACTGAATCGGCGGCGTTGCTGACGGCCGCAGTGGCTACTTCAAACGCGCGAAGGGTGAGCGCGATCACGTCGGCATAGCCTGACGCCGGCGGCGCCGGCGTTGGCTGTGAGCCTTTGAGAGGATCTTTTGCGGCAGATGACACGTGGTCCTTTCTGCCAGTGGATTCGCTCGCAGTTAAATCTTCGTGAACGTGGAGTGAATTGCCGTTGAAAAACGCGGACAGCGCCGGCTTTGGGCCTGGCTAGTTTGACCGTCAAACCAGCCTCATGAAATAGTCATCAATTTGTAACAATCGATTTACTCGACCTAGAGGTTCCATGATTCGCCTGATTCCGCGAACGACCAAGTTCTTTGAAATGTTTTCCGACATGGCGAATAACCTCACCGACGGGGCTCGACTGCTCAAAGCCATCCTGCAGGATATGAAGGATGTTGCCTCGCGCGTCGAGCAACTTAAGACCATCGAGCATCGTGGCGATGAACTGACTCATGACATTCTGACCAAGCTGAATCAAACCTTCATTACACCTTTCGACCGCGAAGACATCCACAAACTGGCTTCTTCGCTCGACGATGTGCTCGATTACGTTCATGCGGCCGGCGAACGGCTGGTGATGTACAAAATCACCGAAATTACGCCTTCTGCTCCGCAACTGGCGGACGTAATCGTGCGGCAGGGAGAACAGCTTTGCCAGGCGGTGTCCCATCTTGAAAAAAAGAACAACGTTCTCCAATACTGCGTCGAAATCAATCGTCTGGAGAACGAGGCCGATCGCATTGCGCAAGTCGCCCTAGGCAAGTTATTCGAGACCGAAACCAACCCTATCGCTCTCATCAAGAAGAAGGAGCTCTATGAAGTGCTGGAGACTGCGACCGACAAGGCCGAGGACGCGGCTAACGTGATCGAATCCGTAGTGGTCAAGAGCGCCTGAACCGGCCCACGACGTGAGGACCGGCAGCGAACCAATTCGTAAATCGCGCTTCAAGGTTATGCGAATCGCCCTATCCGACAGCAGATGCGCGCAATCAGAACCTACGAATCTCTACACTTTGGAGACCCTTCTGCTTGGATAACACCACAGTTCTCGTAATCATCACGGTCCTGCTGGCGCTATGCTTCGACTTTTTCAATGGCTTTCACGACGCCGCTAACAGCATCGCAACTGTAGTCTCGACGCGAGTGCTCTCGCCAAAGCTGGCGGTGGTGTGGGCGGCAACTTTCAACTTCATCGCTGCGTTTATTTTCGGTATCGCTGTCGCCAAGACTATCGGCTCAGGCATGATCGACGTGAATCGAATCACACAATACGTCGTATTAAGTGGACTGGCGGGCGCGATCATTTGGGACATCCTCACCTGGTGGTGGGGGCTTCCGACTTCATCGTCTCATGCTCTTATCGGGGGATATGCCGGCGCTGCCGTCGCCCGAGCTGGTTTTGCCGTCATCATTCCCCACGGCTGGACGACAACGCTCATTTTCATTGTGGTGGCTCCCATTTTGGGCATGGTTCTCGCACTTATATTCATGACGGCGATGTTCTGGATCTTCCACCGCTCTGCGCCTCAACCGGTGGATCGCTGGTTTCGTCGCCTGCAGTTACTCTCCGCAGCCGCCTACAGCCTGGGTCACGGCGGCAACGACGCGCAGAAGACTATGGGCATCATCGCCGGAGCGCTCTATGCGGCCGGGATCATGAGCAGACACGAATTCTCTTCCACCTGGGGCCAATTTCACTGGCCTATCGTGCTAGGTGCGAACTTAGCGATGGGACTTGGAACTTACTTCGGGGGATGGCGGATTGTCCACACCATGGGCTCAAAAATTACTAAGCTCAAACCCATTGGCGGTTTCTGCGCCGAGGCCGCAGGAGCGATTACTCTCTTCGCCACCGCCGCAGCGGGTATTCCCGTGAGCACCACTCATACCATCACGGGAGCGATCGTCGGGGTTGGGGCTACTCAGCGCCTGTCGGCGGTGCGCTGGGGAGTAGCAGGAAGGATCGTGTGGGCATGGATCCTCACCATTCCGGCCTCGGCCGCCGTTGCTGCGACGCTATTCTGGGTGATTCGGTGGTTCCATCCGGGGGCGTGAGAGGGTTTGGTGCCGCGCCTACGGCGCTCGGTGTTTTTCCCATTCACCCAGCCCTGTCGAGCTGGGCTGACGTTTGGCAAACGGACCTACGGGCCTACTCTTCGTGATCAAAAAATAATTGTAGAAAGCCTGCCCAGCACAACCATTTTGCGTCATGCCTCACGGCGCATCGTGCGGTCTTCTGATTCCGCCAATGCCTTCGCCAAGCTGAAGAAGAACGTCGAACCATGGTTAAGTTCGCTTTCGACACGCACGCCGCCGCCGTGCGCCATGACGATGTGCTTGACGATAGCCAGTCCGAGGCCAGTGCCTCCAGATTCGCGGGAGCGGGCTTTGTCCACACGATAGAAACGCTGGAATAAGCGCGGCAAGTGTTCGGAGGCGATGCCCGGTCCGGAATCGCGAACGAAAAATTCGACGCCTTCATCGTATTCGTGAGCGCCGATCACGATGGGCGTCCCCGGCGGGCAGTACTTCACTGCATTGGAAATCAGATTCGAGAACACCTGATGAATGGCTTCCGGATCGGCCTTTACCATCGCGTCTTTTTCAAGTTCGATGGACAATTCGCTGCCCTGCAGGTTGGCCATCTCCGCGAAGTACTGCTGCGCCTCGCGCATAATTTGGGATGCCGAGATCTCCTGCATGCGAAAACGCTGCTCGCCCGATTCCACTCGCGCGAGCGTGAGCAGGTCCTCGGTAAGCCGAGACATTCGCGACGCATTTTTGCGGATGATCTCGAGAAATTCGCGCGTCCCGTTCTCGCTGGTTTCAATGTCGAGCAGAGTCTCCGCGTATCCCTGGATGGAAGTGAGCGGCGTGCGCAGCTCGTGGGAGACATTGGCGATGAAGTCGCGCCTGGTTTTCTCTACTCGCTCAACCTCAGTGAGATCGTGCAGCAGAACGACCGCGCTGCCGGCGAGCATGGGAGCGACTGTCGCTTCATAGGTACGCCCCGGCAGAATGCGCGCGCGCGTGGTGTGAATCTGGCGTTGCTGAATGGTTTCCCGAACCGAGAACAGGAGATCGGGTTCGCGAATGGTTTCGAGAAATGGCGCATGCAGGCGAACGCGATTGGGGAGCAACCGATTCATCGCTCCATTCACCCACTCGATGCGCTCTTCGCGATTCACTGCGATCACGGGCGCCTGCATGCTGTTGAGAACCGCTTCGAGCTGTTCCCGGCTGGCTTCTACTTCAGCGAAGCTGTGCTCCAGGCGCTCGGCGGTGGCGTTGAGCGCCATGGCCACTCGCGCGATCTCATCGGCGCTTTCGACCTCAATGCGAGCGGCCAGGTTTCCCGCAGCCACGCGTTCGGCAAAGTTGACGATGCGCTGTAGTCGTCGCGCAATCAAGACGGCCGCGCCCGCCGCCAGAGCGATGGCGAGCACCAGAGCCACGAGCGAGCCGCGGACCAGCGAGCGTCTGATCTGAGACGCATTCTCCTTGATCGCGGCCAACGGATATGCGAGCCGCACCGCCCCGTCGCGGGTAGGAGCAGCGGCGTAGAGGAAGTCGATGCCAACCGTCTTGCTATGGCGTGTCGATTCTCCAATGCCTCCCTGGAGAGCAGTGGCAAATTCGGGGCGTTGAGCGTGGTTCTCCATCAGCTCTGGATTCGCCTCCGAATCGGCCAGCACCTTACCGGTTCGGTCGATGACGGTGACACGCGCTTCGGTAACGCGGGCAACCTCGTTGACCATCTGGGCGAGCGGCTCCGCAGGCTTGTCATCGACGCGAAGTGCGAACTGAAGCGTTTCCTGCCGGAGCGATTTTTCGATTTGTGAACCGAGAGATTGCCGCCATTGGCTGCGGATTTCCAGGTCGAGAGTGAGCGTAACCCCGACAATGACGATGAGGAAGGCCCCAAGCAGCTTAAAGAAAACACTACTCTTCACTTCGGCGCCTCAAAGCGGTATCCGACTCCCCGCACGGTGCGCAGAAAGCGGGGATTCTCCGCGTCCTGCTCGATTTTCTCGCGGATGCGCCGCACATATACATCGACCGAGCGCAGGGTCACATAGCTGGTGTCGCGCCACACCGCATCCAGCAATTGTTCGCGCGTGAAGACGCGTCCGGGACGCGATGCCAGGTATTCGAGCAGGCGAAATTCAGTGGCCGTAGTCGTCACCGCCTGCCCGGCTACTTCGACGCTCATGGCGCCCGAATCGATCTCAAGATTTCCCATGCGAATCTTCTGCTGCGTTAGCGGCGGTTCAAAACGGCGGAGCACAGCCTTTACTCGCGCAACCAGCTCACGAGGACTGAATGGCTTAGTAATGTAATCGTCGGCGCCAAGATCGAATCCGGCGAGGCGGTCCGATTCTTCCGTCTTGGCGGTAAGGAAAATAACCGGGATGGGCGCGAGCTCGGAGGTAGAGCGAATCTGTCTGCAGAGCTCCATTCCGTCCTCGCCGGGAATCATGATATCGAGCAGGAACGCTGAAGGATGCTGTCGCGTCGCTTCGGCGATCACCCCTTTGGAGGCAGGAAAGACTTTGGCTGCGATTCCCGCGGTTTCCAGATGATGTTTCACCAGCCGGGAAATATCGGGATCGTCTTCAACCACAAATACCGTTCGCTTCACAGGCGTATTCTAGCCGCACCGTTGTTGCTAGGTGCTTGCGCAAGAGGGGCTTTTAGGCCATGTATTTGTTAAAAATGTGTGAATTTCTCCGCCCCTATCTGGGTGCATGGGCCGACCTAAGTTATTTGTTTTCAGTGGTGACCATGGATGTAGCCGGCCTGAATTGACGCTTTGAAATGTGCGGATGGTTGCTCTTCGGTAGAATGAAGCCGGTCGTCATAAACCTTTGTACGAAGGAATCAAGGCTAGACCTATGACTCAAGAGAAGAAAGCGCATTGCTGCGAGTGTGCCAAGATCGACGCCAAGACTCCTGGCTGCAGTCATCGGGCACGCTACTCTGTGGATGTGCGAGTGATTCACGACGATTTGAAGGACGTGCACCTCTGTGCCGACCATCTAGCGATTCTGTGGTCGGCATTAAGAAATCCAGTGGTGCATTCTCCAGTCACCGTGAAGGGATTTGCTCGCATGCACGCGCAGTAATGAATCCGTAATAAAATTAACCAGAGGCTTCCGGCAGGAAGCCTTTTAGTTTTGGATCGCGAGTTAGAAAGAAAGCCGTTCTCGATCTGAAATCAGGTATTTGGCGGATTTGCTCGACCTCAGTCTATTCCGCTAAAATCAGAGCTTTGGACATCATCGTCCAACCCTTCTAGAGCGTCATCCGCCTCGGTGGAGCAGGCTTCCTGAAGAAATCCCAAGACTTAGGGCCGCGAATCGGGCTGAGTCTGCTGAAATTCTGGAGTTTTTAAAATGGCACGCGTATGCGAAGTGTGCGGCAAAGGGCCGCAATTCGGAAACAATATCAGCCACGCGCACAATGTCACCAAGCGCCGCTGGAATGTAAATCTGCGCTCCGTGCGCGCTATCGTGCAGGGATCTCATAGGCGCGTTCGCGTGTGCGCGTCCTGCTTGAAAAGCGGCAAGGTGCAAAAAGCTTAGCTGCCAGGTGCCAGCAGGAACCCCAGGAACCTCCGCCGACCCGGAGGTTTTTCTTTTAGAGCCATGAAAGAGTCCGGCTTGAAAGTCACAGTTGAAAACTTGAAACTGGGTCTCTCATGAGCACGACGCAGCTTTCGCCTCGTCCGTCAGCGGCGAATACACGCAAGCTCCTTGCAGCGCTCGAGAAAAACTGGCAGGCGGAAAAATCCGGCTACCACACTTACGAGACGCTGGCCGCGCGCGAACGTGATCCCGTCCGAAAAGAGAAGCTGCATCATCTTGCCCAGGCTGAGCAGCACCATGCGCAACTCTGGGAGCAACGCATCCGCGAATTGGGCGGACCAGAGCCGAAATATGTCGGCAACCCTACGGGCGAAGCCGACTCACTGGCCAATCGCATCGGCGGTCCCGACATCGCCCTGCGTCGCCTCGAACTCGACGAAAGCCGGGATATCGCCAAGTACGGGCGCCAACTGAAGGAACTTGGCGATCCGCGCAGCCTCGAGATCCTTCGGCAGGTGATCGAAGACGAACGCGAGCATTACCGCACGCTGCGTGATCTGATTCGCAGCGGCGGACATCGTCCCCACCGTGTGCGTCAACTCAAGCCAACGGAAGCTCGCCAATTACTGGATGAGCTGATCGCCAAACGCGATCAAGGGCAGCACCGCACTGCCGGATGGATTGGCGACGCGATCTACGGCGTCAACGATGGACTCGGCTCGATCTTCGGCATCGTCTCCGGCGTCTCCGGCGCCACGTTGGGCAACAGTAAATTCGTCCTGATCGCCGGACTGGCCGGCATGATCGCGAGCGCATTGTCCATGGGTTCGGGCGCGTACCTCGCGGCAAAGAGCGAGCGCGAGATCTACGAAGCCGAACTTTCGCGAGAGCGTGAAGCCATCGCTCTGAATGAGTCAGAAGCTCGCGAGTTGCTCTCGCTCTACTACCAGGTGAAGGGACTGCCGTCGGCCGATGCCGATCGTTTTGTAGATCATTTAGCGCAAGACAAAGAACAGTTCGTCCGCACCTTGGCGGCTGAGCGGCTCAGTTCCACCGAAGAAGCGCTGAGTAATCCCATCGTGTCGGCCACCTCCGGCGCGCTTTCGACGGCGATAGGAGCATTCATTCCCGTTGTTCCGTTCTTCTTCATGAGCGGATATCCCGCGGTGATTACCGCGGCAGTCGTGTCTTTAATAGCTCACTTCGCAGTGGGAGCAGCGAAATCGCTCATCACCGTCCGCTCCTGGTGGGCGAGCGGCATGGAAATGACAGTCGTAGGAGCTGTGGAAGGGCTGGTGACGTACTTTATTGGAGTCGGACTAGGGCATATTGGAGCGTGACTGGGAGAGGCGAACACGAAGGCCACGAAGACTTTGGAATCAGAGGTCACGAGGAATTCTTAAGAAGTGAGAATTTCTGCTCTAAAGTTTGGAAGGCTCTGAGACCACTGAAGTCGAGCCTTCGTGGCCTTCGTGTTCGCCTCTCCCAGGTTTGACACTTCCGGCGCAACTCCGCTAACATCTATACTTTGTATAGTCCTGCAAGTGCCCGCCTGGGTGGTCGCATCGCGCTAATCGGCCGGTGAGTTTCAGCCTGCGGTTTCGTTGCTCTTTTTCGTAAGGACTGGCGCGGTTCAGCAAGTCGCCCGTGTCCCTTTTTTATCTCTTTTGGAGAACTGGAATGTCCACCACTTTCCCTACGGAGGGGAAAATCGCGCGCAAATGGTACGTGGTCGATGCCACGGACCAGACTCTAGGCCGCCTTGCGACCCGAGTTGCACATATTCTTGCGGGCAAACATAACCCGCAATACACGCCGTTTATCGATACCGGCGATCACGTGGTCGTGATTAATGCCGCAAGAGTGAAGTTAACGGGCATGAAATCCGGGCAAAAGATCTATCACCGTTACACGGGATATCCCGGCGGATTGCGTTCCGAGCAGTACGACAAGCGTCTGGCCCGGCGGCCGGAGGCGGTAGTGGAGGACGCTATCAAAGGCATGTTGCCGCATACCAAGCTCGGCCGCGCAATGGCAGGGAAGTTGAAGGTCTATCGCGACGACAAGCATTTGCATGCGGCCCAGAAGCCGGAAACATTGAAGATCGAAAAATAGCTACGAAGCTGCGTAGCTTCGAGGCTTTTGCAAAAGGAAATTACAGAATTCTATGGCTGATTTAGTTCAGTACTACGGCACGGGACGTCGCAAGGCGAGTATCGCTCGCGTATTTTTGCGTCCCGGCGGCGGAAACTTCAAAGTCAACGGACGCGAGTTCGATAAGTACTTCGTCACCGAAGCGCAGCGCGTGAGCGCGAAGGCTTCGCTTGTAAGCAGCGAGACCGGCACAACCTTCGACGTGGTCGCTACGGTGCATGGCGGCGGCATCAACGGACAAGCCGATGCGGTGAAGCTGGGTATTGCCCGCGCTCTGCTCGACTTCAACGGCGAATTGCGCAAGAAGCTCAAGAGTGAAGGCCTGCTCTCTCGCGATGCGCGCGGCAAAGAGCGTAAGAAGTACGGACAAAAGGGAGCAAGAAAGCGCTTCCAGTTCTCGAAACGATAGTTACAAAGCCGCGAAGCTGCGTAGCTACGAAGTGTGTTTTTGGCCTTCAGAAACGGCGATTCTATTCTCGACCTCGTTGCTGACGACCAAGCAGTTTTAAGTAATGAAGCTATTAGCTCCGAAGCCTCGAGGCTTCGAAGCTTGTTTCAAAAATCTTCCCGAACCCGAAATCCAAGCAACGGGTCCGGGCCGGGAATGTAATCTTGGGACGCTTTTAGTCCTGGGATGCAAACCAAACAAGGAGGTCATTTGGCGAATATCACCATGAAAGAACTGCTCGAAGCGGGCGTCCACTTCGGGCACCAGACCAAGCGCTGGAATCCCAAGATGAAGGAATTCATCTTCGGGGAGCGAAATGGAATCTACATCATCGATCTGCAGAAAACGCTCAAGATGTTCAAGGACGCGAGCAAGTACGTGCAGGAGATGGCCGCGCAGGGCAAGACGATCATGTTCGTCGGCACCAAGCGCCAGGCGCAGGATGCCATCGCCGAAGAGGCCACCCGCTGTGGAATGTTCTATGTAAACCAGCGCTGGCTCGGCGGACTGCTCACCAACTGGGTCACGGTGCAGAAATCGGTGAAGCGACTCCAGGAGCTCGACGATATGGCCACCGATGGCCGTTACGAGCTTCTGCCGAAAAAGGAAGTCATCAAGCTGGAGCGGGAGCGCAAGCACCTGCAGGCGAACCTCGCAGGTATTAAGTCTCTGAAGCGTCTACCGGATGCTTTGTTCGTCATTGACTCGAACAAAGAGCAGATTGCCGTGAAGGAAGCCCGCAAACTGGGCATCCCAGTGGTAGCGGTTGTCGATACAAACTGCGATCCCACCGAAGTCGATTACGTCATACCCGGCAACGACGACGCGTTGCGAGCCATCCGGTTGTTCGCTGCCAAAATTGCCGACTCCATTGTCGAAGGCGCGCAAGCCGCGACCGACAAGGGAGACGCCGAACTTGCAGGCGCGGTTGCAGCCGCCACTAGCGAAGAAGCTGCTGGCATAGCAGGCGGCGAGAGCAGCGAATACGCGGAAGACGGCGAAACAGGATCGGACGAGATCAACCTAGAAGAGGTTCTGGGCGGGAATATTCGCAAGTCTCCTGCGGTGGCAGCCGCTGCCGCGAACGAGGCTGAAGCTGAAGCGGAAGCCACGGTCGAGTAGGGGCGGAGTCGTTTGGCGCTTCCAATCATCTAATCAGGAGCTGAAAGAACGCGACATTTATGGCCCGAGCTGACGTGGCGCTCGGGTCGTGATTTATAGAGCGCCGGTTTGAGCTTCCGGCAGAAGGTACATAGGAATGAGCACTACAACCGTGAATATCGACGCAAAAATGGTGAAGGAGCTGCGCGACAAGACCGGCGCTCCATTTGGGGACTGCAAGAACGCTCTCACTGAAGCGAATGGCGACATTGAGCAGGCGGTCATCCTCCTGCGCAAGAAAGGCGTGGCCATGGCCGGCAAGAAGGCGTCTCGCACCACCAATGAGGGATCGGTAGCAAGTTACATTCACGCCGGTGGAAAGATCGGCGTGCTGCTCGAGCTGAATTGCGAGAGCGATTTCGTCGCGCGCACCGACGACTTCAAGGAACTTCTGCATGATATCTCCATGCATATCGCGGCCACCGACCCCAAGTACATCCGCCGCGAAGATGTAACGCCCGAAGACTACGAGCGCGAGAAGGAGATTTATCGCGCGCAGGCAGCCGCGACGGGCAAGCCTGCAAACGTTGTTGAGAAGATCGTCGAGGGCAAGATGTCAAAGTTCTACGAGGAGGTTTGCCTGCTGGATCAGCCGTTTATCAAGGAGCAAACTATCAGCGTCTCGCAACTGATTGCCACCAAGATCGGCAAGCTCGGTGAGAACATCTCCGTCCGGCGCTTCGCCCGCTTCAAAGTCGGCGAGCAGAACTGGACTATCGCGCAAACGAAGGCTCCGAGCGGTGAAGAGCCTAAGCAGTAGAATTCCAGGAAATCGAAGCGTCGGACAATCAGTCCGACGCTTTTTCTTTTGGTGTCCTCCTCGGTAGGGCATGTTATCCTTACAGTAAGAACGGCTGGTAAGAATGACTTATTCGAGCGTTGTCAGCACAAAAGGCCAAGTCACGATCCCACAGGAGATTCGCGTTCGTTTGGGGCTTAAGGAAGGGGATCGAGTGGAGTTTGTGACAGAAGGTGAAACGACGATCATTCGTCCCGCCAGGAGTCTGAGCAATCCTTTTAAGCAGTTCGCTGCCGCTTTGGGTGGCTTCCGAAACCGGAAGGAAGTAAATGCCTGGGTTCGGGAACTCCGGGATGAGGACGCTGAATAGCTGATGAGAACTGCCTTGGATACGAATGTCCTCTCTGCGCTCTTGTCACAAGAGCCGTTAGCTACAGAAATATCAGAAGTATTGAGCAAGGTTCAGGTAGATGGTGGTCTGACGATTTGCGCGCCCGTCTATGTTGAGCTTTATGCGTACCCGAATGCAACGCCGGATTTTCTCAATCATTTCTTGCGTATCACAAATATCACAGTCGATTTTTTGCTGACTGAAGATGTATGGCATCTCGCGGCTGAGGCGTTTTCCCAATATGCGGAAAGACGACGAAGGTCAAAGGGTAAGAATCCGAAACGGCTCTTGGCCGACTTTATCATTGGAGCTCACGCAATGCTGCGAGCGGATCGCTTGTTTACGTTGGACAAGGGTCCATACGAACACTCCTTCCCGAAACTCAAGCTACTCTCCTAAAAGTGCCGCAACAAGCCGCGATTCCTTGCCTCAGGTTGACGAAGGCACCGCTTAGCGAGTTTCATTAGCGGTCTGCCTGTTCGCGAACATGAGTTGTGCATTTGCAAATTAAACTGTTGCCCTAGACCCTTATGTCTTTTCCCGATTTGACTCGTTTCGCGGATGTAAGCTTGCTGCTACTCCGCTTGATGGTAGCGCTGGTCTTCATTACCAGCGGCTGGAATCATCTCAAGAATCCGGAGGAACGCAGCAAGAGCATCGGCATGAGCAAAGGCTTCACCATCTTCCTGGGAGTTGTCGAGGTCCTGGGTAGCCTCGGGATTGCCTTTGGCGTGTTCACGCAGCTTGGCGCCCTTGGTCTCATCCTGATTATGCTGGGCGCGATTCAAAAGAAAATCTGCGTCTGGCACATTGGGTTTTGGGCGAGCAATGGCTGGAACTATGACTTGATGCTGATTGTGATGAACCTAGTCATCGTATTCACCAGTGGCGGAAAGTATGCGTTGCTTCACTGAACGCAGCCATCGATTCAGGTGATCTTGCGCTGGGTAGACAGTTCTGCGCGACGGAACGCGCGGGCGGATTCGTCGGTTGTTCAGTAAAATAAACCATATGGCGAAGCCGGATTCAGAAGCGGCATGGCTTGCGAGCTTTCGCGGTCTGAAAGGGCGTAGGACCGGCGTCACGTCTCAAGGAGCAATCTGGTTCTATTATGGTGGTCATGAACGCTTATCCAGTGATCCCGACCGAGCAGGTGGAATCCGATCAGAACGAAGTCGCTGAGTGGCTGGAAGCGTTCGATCAGATCGTTGACGAAGAAGGCCCAACCCGGGCCAATGAGTTGCTCGAGGCGCTTTCGCGTCGGGCGACCGAATGGGGCGTAGAGGTTCCATCGCAGCTCCATACTCCGTATAAGAACACCATTTCTGCCGAGCAGGAGCTGCCTTATCCGGGCGATCGTCAGATAGAACGCCGCATTGAAGCCCTGATTCGCTGGAACGCCTTGGCGATGGTCCATCGCCAGAACAAGAAAGACTCCGGCATCGGTGGACATCTCGCTACCTATTCTTCTTTGGCGACGCTGCTGGAAGTGGGATTCAATCATTTTTTCCGAGCCAGCTACGGCGATCAACCGGGCGACATGATTTACTTCCAGGGACACGCCTCTCCCGGGGTCTATGCTCGTGCGTTTCTCGAAGGGCGCATCAGCGAAAAGCGAGTTCTGAACTTCCGGCACGAGACTCGTGGCGAACCAGGATTGTCGTCGTACCCGCATCCCTGGCTCATGCCGGATTTCTGGCGCTTTCCTACCGTCTCGATGGGAATTGGTCCGCTCAATGCGATCTATCAGGCGCGCTTCATGCGCTACCTCGAACACCGCAACCTGATTAAGCCGACTCCACGCAAGATTTGGGCATACATCGGCGATGGCGAAACCGACGAGCCCGAGACTCTGGGTGCGCTCACCGTGGCGACCCGCGAGAAGCTCGATAATCTGATCTTCGTCGTGAACTGCAACCTTCAGCGCCTCGACGGGCCAGTGCGCGGCAACGGCAAGATCATCAGCGAACTCGAAGGAGCCTTCCGCGGCGCGGGATGGAACGTGATCAAAGTCATCTGGGGCAGCGACTGGGACAGCCTTCTGGCTCGCGATAAGTCCGGGCTCCTGCTCAAGCGCATGGAAGAATGCGTCGATGGCGAGTACCAGAGCTTCAAAGCCAAAGGCGGCGCTTATACGCGGCAGCACTTTTTTGGGAAATATCCGGAGCTGCTCGAGTTAGTCGCGGAGATGACCGACCAGCAGATCGAAAATCTGCATCGCGGCGGGCACGATCCCAAAAAGATTTACAACGCTTATCTGCGGGCAGTCGAACACAAGGGCGGGCCCACTGTGATTCTCGCCAAAACCGTAAAAGGTTACGGACTCGGCTCTGCCCAGGCGCGCAACGCCACGCACCAGGAAAAGAAGCTTAGCGACGATGCATTAATCGCTTTCCGCAAGGTATTCGACATCCCTGTGCCCGAGCAGGCGGCGAAAGAAGGCGTCCCTTATCGTCCGGAAAAAGAGACGCCTGAAATCGCTTACATGAAGCAGCGCCGGAAAGAGCTTGGCGGTTTCATGCCGGCTCGCGAGCAGCGTGAGCCGAACTTGCAGGCTCCTCCGCTGGAGTTTTTCTCCGATGCGTTGGGCGGATCGCGCGGCCGGGCGGTCTCAACCACAATGGGATTTGTGAGCATGCTGCGAACGCTGCTCAAGCATCCCGAAATGGGAAAGCTGGTTGTGCCCATCGTTCCCGATGAAGGACGCACATTCGGATTGGAGTCGGCCATCCGTCAAGTTGGCATCTATGCCAGCCAGGGCCAGCTCTATATTCCGCACGATCAAGACATCCTCCTTTACTACCGCGAGGAAAAGGACGGACAGATCCTGGAGGAAGGAATCACCGAAGCCGGCTCGATGGCGTCATTTACAGCTGCGGGCACTGCCTATTCGAATTATCGGCTGCCCACAATTCCTTTCTATATGTACTACTCGATGTTCGGATTCCAGCGGATCGGAGACCTCATCTGGGCTTTCGGCGATGCGCGCGGAAAGGGTTTTCTGATGGGCGGCACTGCCGGGCGTACGACCCTCTCCGGGGAAGGGTTGCAGCACTGCGATGGACATACTTTGGTGATGTCGAGCGTCTATCCAAATTGCCTGAGCTACGATCCCGCCTACGCGTACGAAATGGCGGTTATCGTACAGGACGGTCTCCGGCGGATGTATCAGAACGGCGAAGACGTCTTCTACTACATCACCATGTACAACGAAGACTTTCCCATGCCGGAGATGCCGAAAGACGTGGCAGAGGGAATTCTGCGCGGCATTTACAAGTACAAGTCTGCTTCGGGCGGCAAAGCCGTCATGCAGCTCTTCGGCAGCGGTCCCATTCTGAATGAGGTGATCAAAGCGCAGGCTATTCTCGCCGAGAAGTACGGAGTCCAGGCAGACGTATGGAGCGTTACCAGCTACACCGAGCTGCGTCGCGACGCATTGTCTGTCGAACGCTGGAACCTCTTGCACCCCTCAGAGAGTCCCAAGCAGGCTTACATTTTGGAAGCCCTCGAAGGGGCAGAGGGTCCCATCGTCGCCACAAGCGATTACATGAAAATCGTTCCTGACCAACTCTCCCCCTGGTTGTGCGGACGATTGGTAAGCCTGGGCACCGACGGCTTTGGGCGCAGCGACAATCGCGAATACCTGCGCAAGCACTTCGAGATCAGCCCCGAATCCATTGCTGCTGCAGCATTGTCCAGGCTGGCGCGCGAGAAAAAGTTTGATGTCAAGAAAGCTCAAAAAGCTTTGCAGGAGCTGAAGATCGATCCGGAGAAGCTTGACCCGGCGAAAGCCTGAGGAAGAATCGGGTGATCGGGCCATCGGGTGATCTGGTGAAGTGAGAATCCAGCGGTCGGCTTTCGGCTATCAGCTTTCGGCCAGCAGCCATTCATGTCGATTAAAAAAGAGGGTTCATAGCCGATTGCCGACTGCCTTGACTTTACTTCCCCGATGGCCCGATCACCCGATTCTTCCAATTACAATCTACATATGGCTTCCACCACACAGGAGTTCCAGCGTAGTTCCTTCCTTATCGATCCACATGACCGGGAGCGGGTCTTCGACGCTTTCCGCCGTTGGGGATACCTTCAGGCTCAACTAGATCCCTTAGGACAGTATCTGGCTCCTCAGTCGGTCCCGGAACTCGCGGTCGAAGGGGATTATGCAGCCGAAGCTCGCCGTTATTACTGTGGAACCATCGCTGCCGAGTTCACGCATATTCCCGAAGTGGAAAAACGTGAGTGGATTCAGGAGCGCCTCGAAAGCGAAGCTCCTGCCGTGGACCGGAAGCGAACGCTGGAACTGCTCACCAAAGCCGATCTTTTCGAGCAGGTGATTCAGTCGCGCTATCTCGGGACCAAACGATTCTCGCTTGAAGGAGTGACAGCCCTTATACCCTTTCTCGATGAATTGCTGAACGACGCCACCGAGCGCGACACCGTCCAGGTGGTAATCGCGATGAGCCATCGTGGCCGCCTCAACGTAATGGTGAATACTGTCGGCAAGTCAGCAGCGGACATGTTCGCCAAGTTCGAAGACGTCGATCCACGCAGCATACTCGGCAGCGGCGATGTGAAGTATCACCAGGGCGCGACTGGGACCTTCACCGGACGCAATGGCAAATCCATTAACTTGCACCTGGTTTCGAACCCGAGTCACCTGGAAGCGGTGGATCCCGTGGCCACTGGTCGGGTCCGCGCTAAACAGGTGCGATTCGGAGGCGTGGATACCGTTCTTCCCATTATGATCCACGGAGACGCCGCTTTTGCGGGGCAGGGCATTTGGGCGGAGACGCTCAATCTCGCCAGCGTCGAGGGCTATTCGGTGGGCGGCGGGGTACACGTGATCGTCAACAACTTGATCGGCTTCACAAGCGAGCCCAGCGAAACCAATTCATCGCGCTTTGCTTCCGACATCGCGAAGCGCCTGCCGATTCCGATCTTCCATATCAATGCGGAAGATCCCGATGCGGTTTTGCGCATCGCTCGCCTGGCGGCCGAATATCGCTATACGTTTCACACCGATGTCGTAGTCGATCTAGTCGGCTATCGCCGTCATGGACACAGCGAAGTAGATGATCCCACGATTACGCAGCCGATTCGTTACGAGCGCATCAAGAATCATCCACCTCTGCACGAGATTTATGCCCGCGAAATTGGCGTGGACAACGGCCAGCGCGTGCAGGAAATTACGGCAGAGATCGGCGAAGCCCAGAAGCAGGCTAAGAAGTTGCAGAAGCGGCCGCGCATGGCGCAGCTTCCTGCCTACTGGGACAAATACCAAGGCGGCCCTTACAAGCCGGAGTATGAAGTTGAAACTGGAATCTCGCGGGAACAGGTCGGCAGCGTCGCGGACAAACTCGCCAGCTATCCGCAGGACTTCCATATCCATCCCAAGATCAAGAAGCTCCTCGAACAGCGTGCCGAAATGGGACACGGAAAACGCCCCTTCGACTACGGAATGGCCGAGGCGGTTGCGTTCGGCTCACTCGTGCTCCAGGGTACGCCAGTCCGCCTAAGCGGACAGGATTCGAAACGCGGAACTTTTAATCAGCGGCATAGCGTTCTAATCGACATTGAAAATGAAGACGAATATATTCCCCTGAATCATCTGGCGGCGCAGCAAGCGAAGTACGAAGTCTATAACTCGATTCTCTCCGAGGCTGGCGTTCTCGGCTTTGAGTACGGTTATACGCGCGATTATCCAGAGACGCTGGTCTTGTGGGAGGCACAGTTCGGCGATTTCGCCAACGGCGCTCAGATCGTCATCGATCAATTCATCTCGGCGGGCGAGGACAAGTGGGGATTGCTAAGCGGAGTGGTCATGCTGTTGCCGCATGGCTATGAAGGACAAGGTCCAGAGCACTCCAGCGCTCGCATCGAGCGTTATCTTCAACTCGCTGCTCGTGACAACATGCAAGTATGCCAGCCTTCTACCGCAGCTCAATATTTCCATTTGCTGCGCCGTCAGGCATTGCGGTCGTGGCGCAAACCGCTCGTAGTGTTTACTCCCAAGAGCATGCTGCGCCATCCAGACGCGAACTCACCCATCGAGGACTTCAGCCGGCCGCACTTCCTGAACGTGCTCCCGGAAACGGAAGTTCAAGACGCGAAGCGTCTGCTGGTTTGCACCGGCAAGATCGGGCATGAGCTTCGAGTCGAACGAAAAAAACGCAAGGACGATTCCACAGCCATAGTGTTCATTGAGCAACTTTATCCCTGGCCGGAAGCCGAACTCTCTGCCGAATTGCAACGCCACGCAAATGCGCAGGAGATCGTTTGGGTGCAGGAAGAACCTGCGAACATGGGCGCTCTGTGGTTTGTGTTGCCGCGGCTGAAACGCATCGCCGGCGATCGGCCGGTGCTTACGGTGAAGCGCTCGGCTGCAGCGAGTCCCGCCACCGGCTCGGCCAAGGCTCATGACGTGGAGCAGAAGACTCTGATCGATCTTGCCTTCGGCGGGGCAAGGTGAAAGAGAATGTTGCTCTGCAAATCAAAAGGCGGGCTCGTTGGCCCGCCTCGTTCATTTAGTTCTCTCCAGTAAATCTTCAGGCAGCGGGTATGCGGTTTCCCATGCGAGCCACGTGCTCGTGCCTGAGCTCAAATTCATCGA
>Ga0307477_10001346_pt1 | contig 21103 bp, 17 predicted proteins | sample atmos_gasesECM2C_FD_203316 | JGI IMG/M metagenome (GOLD analysis project Ga0307477, IMG submission 203316) | Hardwood forest soil microbial communities from Morgan-Monroe State Forest, Indiana, United States - atmos_gasesECM2C_515 | ecosystem: Environmental > Terrestrial > Soil > Temperate...
CCCACTCAGCAATGCAGCAGCGCAGGCAGATCGAGCGGAGCACACACGCCCAAGTGCAGTCGGTTTGCGCCGACTCTTCTCTCAGCCCCCAGCAAAAGCACGAAAAGATTCGGCAACTTCGAGAACAGGCCCGTCTACAGGTCGAAGGCTTGGTGAGTCCTTCGCAGCAGCAGGCGTTGCGAGCCTGTCAGCAAGAGCGCTCCGTGGCTCATGGCGGGCACATCGGTGGCGTGCATCATGGAGGCGGCGATTCTGGTCCGTGTGGCGAACTGGCATTCGGCAAGGGAAGCACACCACAACCAGAGGCGGAGCCTGAACATGAGCCGGAACAGAAATAGAATCCGAAGCTGATCTTCAGATTGGCTTTTGTCCGCGCTCCGATGCGACGCGAGGACTCCCGCTAAGCGAGGTTCATGAGCGTTGCTGCAGGTCGGCTATGAGCGGCGTGACCGCATCAGGGACTCGATCGCTTGGGCGCCGCGGCGGGAGAGCCTCCACCTGAACCGGCGGCCGCCGTTCTAGAGTCCCAAGCACTGGAGCATCCCAGCCATCCGGCTCCGCCAAGGAAATAAACCGCTGCTGCGCCCACAGAGTATCAATCAGTTTCCGCTGCCGCCGACTGAGAACCTGTAAAGGCAAAGTCTGGAAGTGCCGGAAAATCCAAAGCAGGTAGATACGCTGCAGCAGCGAGGGGTCGAGATAGCGCGGTCCAAGCGGCGTGAGCACGCGCAATACGCCGCTACACAGTTTTTCCATCCACATGGCCGATATCACCCAAAGATTTGCAATCTCTAATTCATGAGGGAGAGCACTTCAAGGGCCAGCATTATTGCATCAAAGCTGCCGCGCACGCATTAAAAATTCCAAATTACGGGGAATTTTTTTGCCCAGACTTGTGGTCCTATCGCGCCGAACAGCCTGATCAGCCTTGCACCTATAACAGTGCAGTCCTCCCATTCGCCCATCACCCTGGAATCTCGGGCAGGACCTCCATACTGCGGATGCTGGCCGCCACCCCAAAGTCGCTGCCGTCTTCGCTGTCTTCGATCCGAACCACGGACGCACGGCAGCACACCCATCGCTTCTCGCCACTGGTCAGCTCCGGGGGCAGGATCAACACCATCTCGAGTTCGCTCCCGGCGCTGATCTGAGAGTCGGTATAGAGAAAGATACCGCTCGTACTTAAGTCGCGGGTGTGGCCCGTGGTTTGAACCTTCCCCTGCAGGGACTTGATGGAAACCGGCAGGCGGACCGGGAGGCGCTGCAGGCCGCGGCGTTCGTTCTTAGCATCCGGCATTGGCAGGGCAGAGTACCATACCCTTCTCCTCTGGAGTCGATGATTTTTGATCCTGACCTTGAAGGCTTCGGGGCTGGTCTGGCAGGACGAACTGGCCGGGACCGCCACAAAAATGGAGCCTTGGCATCCAGGCAAATGGTAAGATTAGTGGCCAAGAACTAGGGTCTAGGGAGCGGTCCAGCCGTGCTAACCGCCGCTCCGGGGTTCACAATGATTCGCTGGATCGCTTTTGACGACGAAACTGCGGAAGCCGTTGTGAGCCGGTTCAAACGTGGCGCGGCTGAGATTCATCGCGGCCAACCCCTCGATGCGGCCCTCAATTTAGGCAGACCGAGCTTGCTGCTTTTGCCTTCCGAAACCCCGGGCCGATTATTACTGGCACGTCTCGAGCCCAAAGGCGAGCCTGCCCCCAAGATGCCTCAGGCTCTGGGATCCAGGGAAGGAAGGGAACGCCTTGAACCTCCCATCTTCGCCCAGCGTCGCAAGCCTCCTCAGCCGGAACTTGCTAATCGGAAGAAGTGGTGGCAGCGCCGCAGCGCTTGATCTGCAGAGCACGCCTTCGCCGAATTGCTCGCGCCTCCCGGAAGCCTTGGGGCGACAAGGCTCTCCCCCGGAAAAGCTTAGTCTGGATGAGTTGAATTTGACACTAGAAAGTGAAAGCCACGCCGCCGCGCACAGAGCGTGCCGACTGCACCAAATACACCGTGTGGCCATCCTGTCCTAACAACGGGATGTATCCCTGGGCCAGCAAATTACGAACATCAACTACCGCATCTACGTGATTGTTGAGAAATCGGGTTCCGGGGATGGGCTGGCGAAAGAAGATATTGAGGTAGGGATCCGCTTGACCCGCTGAGGCATTGAACATGTCCACTGGAGTGAGAGCTGGTCCGTTGATCCAACGATACGAGGCGATCCAGCGCGTTTTGAAACGAGGGAGAGTACCACTCATCTTTCCAGCCACACTGTAACGATTCCGGCTCAGAGTCCACTGGCGCGCATCTTGCAGGCTCAGATTCTCCTTCCCCAGGTCCAGGACGCCGCCATATTCGTAATCCAGCGTTGCCGTGAGGTCTGACGCCAACTTTCGCTGCAGCACGACTCGCAATCCTCGCGCATCAAGATTCCTTCCGCGGTAAGTGAAGGACCCGGAGTAAAGATCAGGCAACGCTTGCCCGCTGTCAGAGGAGAGTTCGCCGATGCCAGTGAGCGCGGGATCCAATACCCGGTCCGAGTACACCGCCACTTGCAGGTTGTTCTTGCCCACGCGGCGTGAGAGGGAAAGCTCGTGGTGATGGGCGTGCTCCACAGCGGGAGAGAAATTCGCGATGCTGACGTGCGGCCCGGACTCGCTCAAGTCCGCTGGAGCGGAGTCAAAGCCCTTGTCGATGCGGCTGTCCGGTTCAGATGAAGCGTAGCTGTATTCCAGCACGGTGTTGGGCGAAAGATGCAAATCGGCAGTGCCAAACGGGCTAAAAGCAGTTACCCGGCCCATGAACTGAATGCTCTGCAGTTGGCTGCCGAAGCGCAGTTCCAGGACATTCCCCACGGTAAGAGAGTCGGAAGTGGTGAGCGCGAGAGCTTGAAGATTAGCATTGCGCAAATCCGCCCCGGACGTCGGCAGGCTGCGAAAAGTAAGCGCCACCTGAGGCTGGGAACCGTTCCCCAGTTTGTGGCTATAGGAAGCTCGCAAGACGCCGGCAGGCGCCTCGCCGTAGCCGAGGTTTCCATGGAGGGCGACGGTACCGGCAGAAAAAACCGACTTCTCCAATGTGAAACCGGTACTCATATCGGGGCTGCCAAAACCCTCCGAAGGTGAGCCGGCAAGGAACGAAACGGTCCCCTTCAGGTCGTGATTTTCCTTCTCCGCACTCGAGGCGAGAACCGGAGCACCATCCAAAACGCGAAGGATGGGCCGATTAGAGACCGAACGCAGCACCCACTTCCAATCGTCTTCGTCAGCTGGACCACGCGCCGGCGCCAACTCAATTGCCTCAAACAGAGTACTCAGGGTGACGTTCACCAAGACACTGCCGCCGGGACGAAGCCCGACGCGTTCCCGCAGCGCCGGAAGAAAGGAGGGAGCGGAAACTTTTACGTTGTAGCTGCCGGGCAATAATCCGCTGGCAGAATAGAAACCCAATTCGTCAGTGAAAACCTTGAGGGTCTGAGCTGCCGACCCGAGAACCTCGACCATCGCTCCCATCTGGGGGACGCCGGTGGCACTCCGCACGTAGCCGGAGATGGAACCCGGTCTTTCCGCAGCTACCGCCGGAAGAGCCAGACCCAGAACCGTCATCAAGAACACGAGCTTGCGGAGCTTCACTCCAACCACCTCGTGGAAGACCAAGCACACTCTGCTCAATTACTCCACGGCAAAGGTCGCCGAAGGACCGAGTGTCTGCTTGGAAATCTTATCATTTACTTTAATCTCGATACGATAAATCCCGGGATCGAGGTTGGCGGCCGAGAGTGTTTTTTGCAGGGTCACTTGGTCGCCGATATTGCCCATCTGCTCCGTGGATTCTATCGTATGGATCACGGGTTTATTGGTCGTCGTATTTACGACATCGTACTCAACCGTGGCCGAAGGCTTGTGCGTCTTATCGTCCATGCTGAGGTTGTACACTTGCATCCAGAAATTCAGCTTCTGGTTGCGCTTAAAAACGACGGGCTTGCCGTCTGACGAGGGCACGCGCGGCCGTACCTTGGTTGTGCCAATCACAAAACTGCCAGTTCCTACATTCTTAGCCGCCACCGGTTCCATCTGGTCTGCTAGGATCAGTGAAGACGCTGAGAGGCGGTCGTCGGCATACTCCGGCACCTGCACGCCTTTGCTCCAGGTGCCCACACGATCTCCGTTCACATCCTTCACCACCACATCGAAGCGGTAGCGTCCGGGCCGCAGCGGGAGCGCCTTCCAGTATACGGAAGAATTCTCTGTGACTTTGGGCAGAAGTTCGGCTGGCACATCTACCTGAACTGTGTCCTCAAAGGTCTGTGCGGTGCGGCCGCCGATTGTGGTTACCCGGCCAAATATGTTGACGGTTCCCCGTTGCACGCCATCCTTGTTCACAAACGTGACATCGCGGTTCTTGATCTGAATCGTCACCGGAACCAGCACGGTGTCCCCGGTCACTCGCACGAAGTCTGCGCGCACATCAAACGGCATCAAGTTAAAGCTTGTCTTGTGCTTGACGACTTCTTCGAGATCTTTGAACTTCACTGGCGGCGGAGCTTGTAATTTAGCGAATTGCTCCAGGCGATCAAATTGTTTGCTCTGCTGGCTGTTAGTGAAGGGACCTGTTCCGAGCCTCTCCAGGCCACCGTTGAAGCGGCTGGCCTTGCTCGAAGTACCCATTTGCTCCGAAAGGGTCAGGCCAGCACCAGGCACATTCAGCAGAGCGTCTTTCTCGGACCGATCCAGGGTCATGTGGTAGTCCCCGCACATGCACGAGTCCACAAACTCGATGATCACTTCCTGGCCAATGCCCTCAAGATAACGGTAGCGCCAGTCCTCGAATGGGTAGGTGGAGGTAGTTCCGCCGCCCTCATCCTGGGGACGGTCGTAGGTTCCACCGGAGGGATGCGATTCGATTTCATCGGCTGGCCCATACATGATGTAAATGCGGCCGCGGTCGCTCTTCCAACCTGGAATGCCAGCGGGGAAATGTTCATTGGCATATGCTATGCGCCGATAATGTTCTTCTTTGAATTCATTTTCCACACTATCTGGGTTGGGATTGCGGCGCTGCCAGAATGCTTCAATGAAATTGTCCCGCTCTTCGTCGTTGGAGAGTTGCTTGAAGGCGGCCCGTTCTTCGTCGCTTATGATCCAGCGTACGTCTTCATCCAGCCACTTTCTGTAGGATTGCCCGATTTCCTGCTTGAAACGCTTTTCGTTTTCTTTTTTCTGCTTTTCGGTTAACGGGCGGGTGAGCGGGTCCTGACTTGGCTGGGTCGATCCGGGGGTGGCCTGATCTGAAGTGTTCGATTTCTTCTCCTGCTTCTCCTGGGCTGCAGCAAATGACGCGAGGCCCAAAACCGCAACGAGCAGAAAGCAAGCGAACAGAAGACGAGAACAGAGCCTGACCCGGAGCATAAGAGGGGTACTCCTCGCGAACACTCTTGCTATGGCATTCTATGTCTTTCGATGCGGCAAGGCAAGGCTAAGTAACCTCGACGGAAGGGGTCATAGAGTTCGCCAACAACCTAGTCATTGCTGTTGTCTTAGCCCCCAAGGCGCTGAAATCACTGGTTTTTGCCGCTCACTCCCCACGCTATAATCACAGTCTGATCGGGAAGAGCCGGAGCAGCGTCGAAGCGGGTTCGGCTCGCGGGAACTTTTACACCTACCATGCCGTATCTGAAGGCAGGATGCCGGGTGGAAGCGGACGAGATTGGGGTTCAAGCAGTTCATGGGATACGGGTTGCTAGTTCTCCGAATGGTTAACCAGATAACTAACCACTCATGGCTTCGTCCAATACTGAGCCGGCCAGGTTGGAGCAGAGAAGAACGGAGCGGCAGGTGTCCCTAGAGGACGAGGAGCGCAAGATGGCAACTGCAGAAGTTATCAACATTTCGCCACCTACGATGTCAGCGTCCCCTGAATCATGCATGATCTCTACGATCGATTTGTGGAAAACCTACGACATGGGGTCGGAGCAGCAGGTTCATGCGTTGCGGGGGGTCAATTTACAGATCAGACGCAATGAATATGTCGCCATCATGGGTCCTTCGGGTTCGGGCAAGTCCACGCTAATGAATCTGATTGGCTGTCTGGACACACCCAGCAAAGGTCAGTACTGGTTGAATAATCAACTGGTCAGCGAACTCGATGATGACGAATTGGCTCGCATCCGCAACAAGGAAATCGGCTTCGTTTTTCAGACCTTCAATCTACTGGCTCGCGCAACCGCGCTGCATAACGTTGAACTCCCGCTGATCTATGCCGGCGTACCCGCGGAAGAGCGGATCGAGCGCGCCAAGGAAGCGCTAACCTCCGTAGGCATGGAATCACGCATGATGCATAAGCCCAACGAGCTCTCGGGCGGCCAGCGGCAGAGAGTCGCAATCGCTCGCGCCTTGGTGAACAACCCCTCTATCATCCTCGCCGACGAGCCGACCGGTAATCTGGACTCGCAAACCGGAAACGAAATCATGGCGGTCCTGGATCGGCTTCAAGCGCAGGGAAATACCATCGTCCTAGTCACGCACGAGCATGACATCGCTGAGTACGCGCATCGTGTGGTTCACATCAAGGATGGTGTCGTGGAGAGAGACGAAGTAAAGAAGTAAAGAAGTAGCTGCCTATCTGATGTGATCTAGGGCTTCATCAACCGCGCCCTCTTCTGGCTTGCACTCATGCTTTTCGAAATCGGCTTGGAGTTGCTGTCGGGCTTTGTCAGGGTCGAGCACAAGCTCGGGGCGGGTCCGGAAGGCCAACCTGCAGACATCACAATACGCCGTGCTCGGAGTGCTGCCGATGTATCTCGCGATCTTGAGATTCCGGTCTGGCATGTCAAGATCATTGCAGGCTGTAGCTGGTGAGTCAATTCTTGTCAATTCTTTTTGAGCGGACGAAATTTCAACTACTCTGTGAAATCCACTTGTAATGTGCCGTCGGAGTGGCGATCCCTGCCCGCAAACTAGCTGAAAAGACAGAAAATTTACAACCCGTTGACCAAACCTATGCGGTGGTTTGGTAACGTCTCTGCCGACCTGTTTGACGCGGGATGACGAGCGCGGCGGCACCCCTTCAACGGCAGGTGCGGAGAAATCATGAGAAATCTGCGAAAAGCTGTCCGGATTCGCACCCTCAGCACGCTGACCCTGGGCGTCTCAGCGGTTCTGGTAGCACTCGCACCTGCGCAAACCAACCAGCAAGGTTGGCCCAGTCACGCCCACGACACACAGCATACCGGAGTCTCGTCGGTGGCGGCGCAGCCCTTGCGCAGAATTCATTGGAGCACGCCGGTCGATTTGGATCCCCAACTCAGCTTCGGTGAACTTCTGATTCATTACGGCTCGCCTGTGGTAACGCCATCCAATACCGTTATCGTGCCGGTTAAGACTGGATCAAACCGTTTCCGGGTGGAGGCGCGGAGGGGAACAGACGGCTCTCTGCTCTGGAAGCTAGCCACTACTTATAGCGCGCCGAGTGCCGGCTTCACTCCCAGTTTCGGACCAGTTCTAGCTCAGAATAGACTCGTCATTCCAGACAAGGGCGGCACGGTGCTGGTACGGGACAATCCTGATCAAGCCCAAGGCAAAGTAACGCGCTTGATATTCTACGGTCGCAAGAATTTCGAAGCAGATCCGGCAACTTACATCAGCAACGTGAAAATCAACACTCCGATCACGGTCGACAGCAAAGGAAATATTTTCTTTGGTTTTGTGGTGCTGGGACCGACTCCAATTGGGCTCGAAAGCGGCCTGGCCCGCATCGCACCCGATGGAAGCGGGTTGTGGACGACCGCAGCGTTCGCCAGTAACGATCCCAACATCACGAAAATTGATATGAATTGTGCTCCGGCGCTTTCCGCCGACGAGCGCGTTGTATATGTGGGCGCGAACAGCTTCGATTTTGGATTCGGGTACTTGCTCGCTCTCAACAGCCAGACGCTACAGACCATCAATCAGGTGCGACTGATCGACCCGGCCACGGGACTGGATGCGGAGATCCCGGACGAAAGCAGCGCCACCCCCACAGTCGGCCCCGATGGCGATGTGTTTTTTGGGGTTCTCGAGAATCCGTTTCCGGGCCACAACGATCGCGGCTGGCTGTTGCATTTCAATGCTGATCTTTCTCAAGAGAAAATTCCGGGGAGTTTTGGCTGGGATGATACGGCATCGATCGTGAATGCATCCTTAGTGGCTTCCTACCATGGGACGTCAACGTATCTCCTTATGACCAAGTACAACAACTACGCTGGCCAGGGCGGCGACGGGGTGAACAAAATCGCGATTCTGGATCCCAATACTTCTATGCCCGATCCCATCCTTGGCAACATGGTGATGAACGAAGTTTTGACTATCAAAGGCGTCACCCCGGATCCGAACTTCCCAAACGTGCCCGGCGCGGTCCGGGAGTGGTGTATCAACACGGCTGCGGTTGATCCGGTCACGAAATCCGTCCTGGCCAACAGCGAAGACGGCAAGCTGTATCGGTGGAATCTCACTACCAATCATTTTTCCCAAGTTATCACTCTCACCGGCGGCATCGGCGAAGCGTACACGCCGACAATCATCGGAAGTGATGGCACTGCGTATGCCATCAACCACGCGGTTCTTTTCGCTATCGGGCGCTAACAGCACGCACTTTTAGGGCCCGTGGTTCTCTTTACGAGGCGGCTTTAGCTGAAGCCGATGGCGGAATCTGAAAGGTTCACCAGGAAGCGTCTACTGCGTCGTTGCCTCGGTCTTGACGTCCGCGGTGTTGGTAGGCGTTGTCGGCCGGGCAGCGAAGAAGTTGTGATCGTACAGATTGCGGTACATGTGGCCTGCAATTTCGGCGGCTTTGGGACCGAAGGTCGGACGTCCACCCTCCAGGAACACCACTACGACGATGCGACCCACATCAGTGTTGGCGTAAGAGGCAAACCATCCGTAGCGTGTGCCAGCCTTGGAACAGGTGCCCGTCTTGCCCAGAATTTCTTCCTCGTTGAAGTTCACGCGCAAGCTGCGCGCGGTTCCGTAGGTGACTGCCCCGGCCATTCCGTCAGAAAGCTCCGGGATCAGCGGAGCGATATCCAGGCGTCGCTTCACCACCGGCTGGAAACTTGCAACTTCCTCCGGCGTGGCAGGGTGTTGCAAATAGTAAAGAGTGCCGCCGTTAGCAATCGCGGAGACTAGGGCGCCAAGCTGCAGTGGGGTCATTGAAATCCCTTCCCCAAAGGAGCACATCTTGCCCACACCGCCCAGCTTGGAAGGAATTTCAGCATCGGGGTACGCGCCCAACTGTTCGCCCGGAATGTTGTACCCTGCCATTTCGCCCAGACCAAACTGGTGGGCGTAGTAGCTGACCTTCTCAAACCCGAGCTGGCGTCCCAAAGCCTCGAAGTAGGCATTGTTAGAATGCGCTAAGGCTGCGGTCAGATTCATTCGGCTGCGGCTGCCGAGCCTGATTTCCGTGTCTTTCGTAATCAAATCCTCGCTCAACGCAGCCAGGGCCACTGACAGCTTGATGGTCGAACAAGGTTGTGCCCCGCTCGAAAGTGCCAATTTCTGGTTCACCATGGCCAAAATGCGGCCACTGGTCGGCTCGACCGCCACCACGGTGCCGTTCATGTTACCCAGCGCATCGATTGCAGCTTGGCGAACCATCGGGTCATCGCCCGTAGTGATGTCTCCTTCGGTCACGTCATTCATGAATGAACTGGCGGTGAAGCGCTCGTAATAACGATGCCGCCGCCGGTGGGTCGTACTCAGCACATGCGCCGAGCGAGCGTGGCTGTGAGCTAGCCGGGTCAAGCGTTTGCGAGCGTGGGGAGTCTCACTCACGGACTTGGATTTGCGAGCATTCAGCGAACGCGTGCTAACCGTAGCTGCAATTCCGCTATGTGACAGTAGCAAGGAAAGGACAAAGATCAGGCTGCCGAACGTAGACCCTTTGCTGGACATCAATCCCCTGTGTTTATCCCCGGACTTCACCCAAATGCAACGCACGAAACTTGCCAAAGATCAGTCGCCGCAAACGTAAGCCCGCTAACTGGTCGATATTAAGAACTTATCATCAAGTACGCAATAGAAAAGTTATTGCCCGAAAACCGGGCCACTTTTTGCGTAATCGTAAGCAACAGCAGCAGTTAGCACGCATTAAGGCGCATGCAGTGACCTTTGGTAATGATCGAAGCCGTTACCTGAAAGATACCTGCTCTTAAGGAAAATGTTTTTCCTATGTCTGCACAGCATAGCCCCAGTCGGTTTCCCACCAGAGCGCAAACTACGGGCGAAGCTGCCTATGCGATATAGTTAAAACTTCCGTTCCAGGAACTGCCTCAGCAGCTCGTAGTCACTCGGCCCTAACACCAGACTTGTGAGTGGAAGCGCCATGAAGGATTGTCTGTTCTGTCGCATCATTAGCGGTGAAATTCCAGCCAAGAAGATTTATGAAGATGAACATACCTTCGCGTTTGAGGACATCAATCCGCAGGGCCCGACCCATGTGCTCGTAGTACCCAAGAAACATATTCGCGGTCTAAAGGAAGCTACGCCCGAGGATGCTGCTGTGATCGGATACTGCCATCTCACGGCCGCGCACATTGCCCATCAGCGTGGCATCGAAGAAAGCTATCGTACTGTGCTCAACGTGGGGCCGGGGGCAGGACAGTCGGTTTTTCACCTGCACGTGCACCTGATCGGTGGCCGCACTCTTCGCTGGCCACCGGGTTAGAAATCGCACGCCCGATTACCCTGCAGTTTCCTCTTCCGGAGCGCCGTGACGGCGCAACAGCTGCGGCAGGTTTTGCGAGAAGGCAGAGCGCGGCAACACCATATCGCATCCGACTTCGTGCGCCTTCTGCTTTAAATCGCCCTGCACGTGGGAAAGAAATCCGATGATTGAAGTCCCCTTCTTCAACTTCGTCTTGAGCTTGGGAATCAGGGTGAGCGGCTTGGCGTTAGCGTTATTCATGTCGAAAATGATCAGCGACGGTTTCTCTTCGCCATTCTGCTTCATGTGGTCGAGCAGGTCTTTTTCGTTTTTGCAGAATTCGACTTTGACGTTGAGCTTGCGCGCCGTCTCCTGAATTTTTGCCTGAAAAAACAGGTCATCGACGAAAGCAAAGATGCGGGAATTCGCATCCTCTCGCTGGGGCAGCGGCTCGGGATCAGCGGGGGCGTAAGACGGGGCAAAACCAGGACGGCCCCGGCCCGGCCGGCCTCCGTTGTTGCCGCCCAGCGCGGAGCGGTAGTTGTGATCCATGGGGGCGGTGTAAATGCCACTCGATTGCTGACGATCGCGGCCGCCGGGCTGTCCGCCACGGTTAGGCGGACGACGCCCTCGCCGTCGTCTGTTTCTCCCTCCGCCTCCGGAGGGACGTCCGGGTCCTACATTCATATTTTTCTCGTTTTGTCGTTCTGCATTTAGCCCGCCCAAAGGGGGACTCGATTGTTTTGCCCTTTACTACCGCTGGGTGTTGCCTGCGCGTCGCACACCTAACATGCGTAGAAACCCAATGCGGCTGGAAGTCACTCGTGAATTATCTTTTTTGTCCGTCAGGCGCCTGGAGCCAGTTGGGCGCGGAGGGCCAGCTAGGGAGCGTGGCCGTTGGGAACAATCTAAATGCTACCCCTGTGAGGCGGCGAACGCAAGGCCTAACTCGGATAGTTTTGCACAGAAGTAATGGTCAATGCTTTGGGTCGCGTGATGTAACCAACTGTTCGAGACCGAACTATCCTTCAGCCAGCACTCACTTGCCGCGCCCACTGCATAGCCGACCAGTAGGCTTCGGCGACCTCACCGTCGCTCAGGTGAAGACTTTTTGATAATTCGGCGGTGTTCTGCCAGTCTCCAGATTCACGCGCCAGCATGAGCTGGTAGAGTGGCCGGAGGCGGCCGGTTCCACCCAGTAGGAGGGCCTTGGTTTCCTGGTCGATCGGGACTCGATCTAGTACTTCGGGCATCGGGATTTCAAGAATGGCATCCATCATCGAAAGCAGGCCGAGTAGAAACAAGTCGGACTCCCCATGTTGGATTTTTGGCGAAAGCAGTTCACAGAAGCGGGCGCGCACCAGGGCTGACAGCACCAGTTCGCTCGATTTTCCCTGTCCTGCAGCGAGTGTGACCACTAGGCGGACCCAACGCCTGACCTCGCGCTCCCCCAGCATGGCCAGAGCGTGCCGCACCGAGTGGATTTCGTTGGCAAAACCAAAGACCGCAGAATTCAAGTAGCGCAGCAGGCGGTAGCACAGCGAAGCTTCGCTCTTGATGGCATCTTCAATCTCGCGTGGATCCAGTTCCGGCTTGGATACGGTCTGAAGCATGCGCACATAGTTGATCCGGTTGGCAGGGACTTCGTGGGTCGCAAGAACTTCCGGCCGGCGGAAGAAATAGCCCTGCAAGTAGACAAAACCTGCCTTCGAGGCGGCGACAAATTCTTCCCGTGTTTCTACTTTTTCCGCCAGCATGCGGCAGCGCCAGGGACCGTAGCGTTTGATCATGGCGGCGCATTCGGCGGGAGTAGTGCGCTTCAGGTCCACCTTGATGATATCGGCCACTTCAGTGAGAGGCGCGCGCGGGTCGTCGATGGCAAAGTCATCTAGCGCGATCATGTATCCGGCTTCCTTCAGGCGCTGGCAAGCGGCCATCACCAGATCATCAGGCGGGACAGTTTCCAGAATTTCGACCACAGTCTGATTGGAGGGCACGAGGGTCACGTAATCCTTCAGCAGCATCTCGCGAGTACAGTTGATAAAGGCGCGGCGTCCGTCGCATAAGACGTCGAGTCCCATCAGCATGGAAGTGTCCAAGGTGCTGCGCGAGGCGGCTTCAGGGTCGGCGCTACAGAAGAAATTCTCGACTCCATCGCGGAAGAGGAGCTCATAGCCAAAGACCTTTTCGTCTTTGGTGAGGATGGGCTGGCGCGCGACAAAGCGGGTCGCGGAATTCGGCTTAGCTTCTTCAGGCGCAGGACTGGGCGTGGAAGCGGTCACCTTTAAGCTATCGGCAGAATGAGCCGAAGCGTTACTGGAAGTGCCCAGGGCGACCGATGCTTTTGCGCTTCGGTAACTCCGTCCTATTGCACAGTGATCGCGACGTTAGTCGTGTGGGTTAGACTGCCACTTGTGGCCGTTACGGCAATGGTGTAAGTGCCCGCCGGCGTACCCGGGTTCGAAGTGTGGGAACTGCTACCTCCGCCACAACTGATTCCCGCGGCCACGAGGGTCAGAAGCAAGATTCCCAACAAACCACTCCACCGCCGGCGGCGAGATGGCGCACCCATTACGAAAAAACCTGCCAGCAAGGCTCCGCCGCCGGACGCGAACCAGCCAGCGCCAGAACCGACCTGCGGGGAAGCCTTGGCAAGCGCGCTCGGGGCAATGGTGGAAACACTGAGAGTCGCGGTCGCGCCCGAATTATTCACTGACACGGAAGAGGCGCTGAGCGAGCACGTGATTTCCGCCGTCGCGGAACAGGGAGTGAAGGAAAGGTTTACCGTCCCGCCAAAGGCATTCATTGCGGTTACGGTAACGGTCGAAGCACCGGACTGTCCCGGAGCGGAGAGATTGACTGCACTGCCGCCCACGGCGAAGTCGGGGGTGCTCGAGAAATTGGGCCAGGCCCTGACCAAATTGTTGGCGTCAATCGAGCCCAGGCCTGTAGCCTGGTCGTAGCCAGCAGAGGCAACGAATCCGATACAAGGTACGGTACAACCCGCAGGCGGTGTGCTGGGGCAGTTCGGGGTACCCGCTGTGCAGGAAACACGGTTGTTACCAGTGATGATGTCGTGGAAAGCGGCCGGTTTGGTGGTAGCCAGGCTGTAGAGGATTGGGTTCACAAGGCCCTGGCCACTGGGCTTGGCTCCCCTGGTCGCCTGATTGATGATGGCGACAATACCCGCAAATGTCGGCGGCCCTGCGGATGTACCGCCAACGACGTCCAGAAAGCCCTGGCTGTCCCTGAATCCATTTGTGCAGGCTGAATTTCCCGCGCTATCGGTTGTGGAGCAGATCAGGTAGCCGTCGTGGTTCGGCGAGGCATTCAGCGAGAGGTCTGGCACGTTGCGATTGCCAGTACCGGTCTGCCAACTTGGTTTCGCAAAAATCGTACTTACACCGCCGCCGCCGCCAGAAAGCACGGTGGATAACATCGGACCGGTCCCGGTTACCGGCGAGTCGTTCCAAGCCATCTCCGGAATGTACTTGATCGCGGAGCCGCCGCCGGCGTCATTGCCGGCGTTCCAAAAGGGGGTAGTTATAGGGGGAACGCCGCCACCGGCATCGCCCATGAACTCGCTTCCGCCCACGCCTGTAACTTCCGGGATACTGGCGGGAACGTCCACGGCGAGGCCCAGAGTGGCGATCGCCGGCGTGGTCTGAAGGTCGCCTTCGCAATCGGCGGCGCCAGTATCGCCGGTTGGAGAAGTGATTGTCTGACCCTGCGCGATAGCCTGCCGCACTGATACTTGTGTCGCCTGGGCATTGGCCGTGCCCATGTCCGCCTCGCAGAGCCCAAAGCTGTTACTGATGACTGGCGCGACTTTGTTGTCGATCGCAAATGTTAACGCGTCAAACGCGCCGCCGTTGGCGTTGGGACCGACGAGGACATAAATAATGTTTGCGCCTTTTGCGACCGCGCCGGACCACTCCAGGTCGAGATCCGCCTCGACTTCATCACTATTGTGGGTCGGAGTTCCGGTGCCCGCCACGGTGATGACTTGGGGTTCGTTCGCGGGCAGTCCCGAAAGACTCCGGAAAGCATCGATGTCACTCAGTGTGATCGCGCTGTCTCCCACCACGGCGATCGTCTCTCCCGTTCCGTCAAAACCGGCTGCGTAAAGTGGGCCCAAGTCATAGATCGTGGCAAAATCATTAGGCGCGAGGAAGTGATTTCCAGATGTACTAGAGGTGAACTTCGGGGATGGCCTCCGTGCTCGGGGCTTGGGATGGAAATCATTAAGATTGCCGAAACTCAAAACGGTGTGAGCAAAAGCCGCCGGGACGGAGAGTTCCGTGGCGTTGGCGAAGTGGGCCTCACCGCTCACCTCATAGTGGTGGATCTCAGCGCGGAAAGTATCTTCGATCTGCGCCACGGTTCCGGTAAAGAAGACGCGATTGCGGCCGCGCGCGGTCTCGTCGACGGTAAGGCCCTTTGACTGCAGCCAGGCGGAAACTTTGGCGAGATCATTGCGAGTCATGCCGAAGCGATCGGCATACTGCTCCGGGGTCAGCCATTTGTGATAGCTCGAGGAAGTGCGGTCCTGTTGCGATGCGAGCAGCGCCTCGAGGGCGCTCTGCTGGGCCGGCGATGGCCTGAACACAATTGCGGCGCGATTGATCTTCATGTTGCCGTCCGCCCGGCCCTGATCGAATTCGGGCTTGGCAAAGGCGTGCACGTTCCCCGCAACAATGGACATCTGACTATCGTCAACGGGCCCGCGGACGCGATCCCGGGCAAAGGTTTGAGCAAAAGACACCGCGCTCAGCAACAACACGATCGCGACACACTTAGGGAAACAGACCACTGAGGTCCTTGCCATCACCCTCTCCTGTTTTTTGGCCGCACGTGCCTGCTAGAATCCCGCACCCGTACTTGTTTGAAGTATGGATTCAGACTATGAGTTTAAGGATGCACGCGCGGCATCCACTTGTCATAAAGAATGTGTCTTAAAGAATGCCATCAAGCGATTTGTTTGGTCACCACACGAAAGGCCATCAACCCGGAGATTGCGAGTGATCATCCCGGTCGGCATCGAAGGTAGAAAGTTGGCTTTCGTAAAGAGATTTGCTGCTGACGTAAAAGTACGTCAAGCTCCGGGTCCGAACCTGCCGGATCGCTTCGACGCAGGCGGTCGGTTACTTTTGTCACGCCAGCATGGGTCTGGATCAGAGTGGTGGGCGCTATAGGATTCGAACCTATGACTTCCACCGTGTGAATACGTACGTCGTTTAATATACAACAACTTACAGAGGCTCACAGGGGCTGCTAAGCGCTGCTAACTTTCTGTAAGTTTGGTTGTCAATCGGGCTGGCAATCGGGCCAGCAAAGCATAGCTCGGTAACAGCGACACGTTTCCCCTGGGACTCCAGAAACATAGCAAAGGCGAACAGACGTATCTGTCTGGGTAATGTGGCCTTGGCATGTTCAGGATAAACTCCGAAACGCCGTGGCACGTCCGGGCTTGACCTCTGGCGAACGAAGGCAACTAGCTGACTTGGTAAAACGTGCGTTCTGGCACTTCGGCGCACGGAGGTGCGAGCCTTCGGGCTGGATGTCTCCAGAAGATGCAGACCGGACTGATACCCTAATACGGCGCTTCGGACAGACATTCGCAAAAATAATACTGTCCGGGGATTCGGTACTCGAAGCCCATGTAGATCTCACCAAGCTCGGCGTGGATCTCCTCAAATTTCTGAAGCAGGGGTGCCCGGTTCTAGACATTGTGGAATTGAGTTTAGTTTGCACAAGTGGAGCCACCACACTCGATGACACTCTCCGAATGGTCGGCGTAACCGGACGCGATCTCGACAGACTGAGAAAACACGCGCTAGAAATAGCGGATATCGTATGCAGAATGCTTAAACCATCCCCGCTGGGTGGGCCATCTTTACTGCTTCCGGTTCGGCTTCCAGAAGAAGTTTCGAAACGGATCAGGCAGGTGGAAGGACTGCCGTGGTTGCTGATGTTATTAGTAAAGGTAATCGACAACTATCCGCATCAGAAGCTATCTCGGAAGAACAAGGAGTTTCTGAGGGATAAACCCCTGGCGCTCCTTTACCTGCTGCTTAATCATTTCGGATCACGTTTCGGCTACCCAACAACGAGCGCACTTTTGAGGACAATGCAACGTGTTCGCCAAATAGTCGTCCCTGATGCTACATACTTGCACTCACTCAGCTTTGAGGAACACGCAGTCACAAAGCGGGTGGAACGGTTTTTTGAGATTGAGGGTAAACCTCAGGCACCGGAAACCCGAAACAAATTCCAAAAACTAGTGGAAGTCTATTTGTCCGACGAGTTCGCGGAGCAGCGCAAACGCGGTAAGACCGTCCTGCTCCTCTTTGGCCAGCTCTGGCTAAAGATGCCCGAATAGATCCTGATTTCTTTCCCCCTGCCTAAACCGCCCCCAGACAGAAGATCACAAAGAAAAGTTCGGCCGTCTAGGACAAGGCGATGGTAATCGCTTTAGTGTCGCGCATGACCTTAACATTCGGATCCGATGGCCCCAAAGGTCCGAAATGCCCGTTGCTCGATGCTTTGTTGGCTGAGAAGGGCATGCCGCGCAAGGCTAGCTACACCAAACAGGAAGTCGCAAAACTTTTTGGGTGTTCAGAGCGCACCATTCAGGAGTGGGTGCGAGAGGGAAAAATGAAAGTACACAAACTTCCGGGCGGACCGAGATTCTTCGCCGTTGATCTTGAGGAATTCCTAGCCAACAGCACGAATTGAGCGCTGCGGGATTCGGAAACATGAATCCATATATCACACAAATCGGCCAGCTTCTTCCTGCTTCTTCCTGGTGCTGCCGGATGCTGCGCGAATCTGCGCGTTTTATATGCAAATTGTCAGGTTAATTCTGGCTGAACTACACGGAGGATATGACATATGACGCTAACAATAAACATAGTTGGCAAAACAATTGCTACTACGCTCCCAACTACTCCAGGGTTAGTCGCAACGTCGACCCCGAAGACCATATCCGAAGTACTCGCCGCCTCGCCAAAAGAGAAGGACTGCCCGATGTGGTGCACTGTACTTCAAACGTTCGCCAATAAGAAAAATGTGCCAGTCGAACAGCTTACATTGGAGGCTCTCATCGATGGGCAAGATTGGTTCAGGCACGAGTTGGTAAAAGCGCATTATAAGTACAACTCTATCCGATCCTACTGTAATTATCTCTTGAGGTTTGTGGCACGTGCAAAGCTACTGGGTTGGTCGCCTGCCCATTCTGAGATGGCCGGAGCCTGGAAGGATATTTTCGCCGTCATGCCCAAATCCGTCCACCGCCGATTGAAGAGGCACGTGATTCGGCTTGGAAAGTTGCCGCCGACCTTTCTTAACTCCGACCTCGACTTGTGCGTACAGAAGATCGTGGAGGAGGGCTGGTCATACAGATATGCATTTGGCGCTAAGAGGGCCTTTCTTTGTAGTTTGTCTAAGAACGGGCTAGCGGAAAAGGTTCCTCAACTTACTTGCCCGTCGTCGGGGAACCACGCTCAATACGGAATTCCACTGGATTGCTTTCCTGCCCAATTGCAGGCGGAGGTCAAGGCTCTGTTGCATTGGAAACAAATGCCATACCGAAAGGGGCGACATCGTCCAATTACAGCGCTAAGCCTTGAGTCCAGCATCTGTAGGTTGTACGGATTCGCTGTGAACGTTCAAAAGCGTAGCGTTATTAGCCTGACAGAGCTGATCACCAAGGAATCGATCGAAGAGTTCCAAGCCTTCTTGCTGCAGGAGCGGGGAGTGAAAGGTTACTCACTTGTGGGAGTTTTGCGCCTTCTGCACGCGGCATTAAAACACTACCCACCATACAAACAGCAGGATTTCGGCTGGCTGGGTCAAGTCATTTCCGAGATCTATATACCGCCAGAGAACGAAACAGAAATACGGAATCGAAAACTACTCAAATATGTGGACTATGAGATCCTACGAGAAGCCCTGGCCCACATGCACGATGCGCGGAAAGAGGCCGCAAAACACGGGTTCTTGGCATTGGCGCGGCATGTGCATAACGAGTTGCTACTTTCATTTCTCGTGACGCTCGTCTGGAGGCAGCGCAACATCCGTGAATGTCGAATCGGACACAATCTCTTTTGGGCGCCGATTCCGCCGCTTGTAAACATGACGCTAAGACCGTGGGTCCAACAGGCGATCAAGGAAAATCCCCAGCAGCAGTTCTTGCAATTCTATTTTCGGGAAGCCGAAACTAAAGCGGGCCGTGCAGTACGGTCGATCGTCCCGCCGTGGTTGGTCCCCCTGGTTGAGGAGTATTTAGGGCAATATCGCCCTGCCCTGTTGAGCGGCTCCGATCCGGGGACTGTCTTCTTGAATCAAAGAGGCCGCCCACTTACGGCGGGGCAACTCGAAGATTTGGTATCAAAAATAACTTTAACGTACGTACAACGAAGAGTTAATCCGCACATGTTCCGCGATATCTTTGCCTTCTGGTGGCTTTCCCACTATCCGGAAGACATTAATACAGTGTCGAAAATGCTGTGGCACAAAAACATTCAGACGACGATCGGGATTTACGGCTGGAAATATGACGAGTCAGCTGCACTTTGCCGAGTGGAGGAATGCCTTGAGCAGCATACGAAACAGTCTGGGGTCCAACCTCTGCAACTCGCCAAGACAAAAAGCTCTGGCGGCGAGATATTGCCTCTGCCGAAAGCGGCGGTTACTAAAACACTAGCGCCTGGCTCTGTGATCGGAGGTGGCTTCAAGAAGGTGGCGTGACGATGATTGTGGCGGCAGTGTAGATCATTTGTGAACAAACTTGCTGCGGCGACATGAACAGGATTGCCGCTGCACAATTGGGGCAGCTCAGGGTGCGCTCTTGGAGTCCGAGCCGGATCGCGCGACGGATTTCACGGGGCGGATTACTATTTGCGTGAGCGGCCCGTCGGCTTGGCTTGCTTTACTTTGGGTGTTGGGCCGGGGGGCCGAGGTGAAAACTGTTCAACCTCAGCTTTTTTTAACAGAATTTTTCCTGCAATTGAAAGTGTGGTGAAACGGCCCCTTTTAACTAATTCCGATATTGCTTGCCGGCTCACACCGCGTATCTCCGCAGCTTCCGCTTGCGAAACCCATTGAGCCGGATCAAAATTTCGCTTCAAAGATTGCGATCTCCACAATTATATTGACAGTGTAAAGATATCTCCTATATCGTTCCTTCAGAGATGGCGTGCAAGACGGTCGGGTCTGGCAAGGTCCAGCCTGAACTGATCTGTCAAACGATCACGGTCTCGTCCCAACTGCCAAGTCAGAGCGAAACCGGGATCGCAACCGCGTGGAATGCGGCCTTCTTTCAGCGTAGGAGAACATCTCCCGCGAAGTCAAGGGGCGCGTAGGCCCATGCCACGGAGTCCTAGGGCGCCCTTTGGCTTGGAGGCATACATGAAAGAAGCCAATTCGCAATCTCTGCAGTTTCGGCGCATCGTGATCGTGGACATCGAGACGGTGTCGTTGGACCCCAATGTTGAAAAGGGTGCGTTGGACGCCCTAACCGGCAGGATCGTATGCATTGGGATGCTGATGGACGACGGTACCTGCCTTAAAGAAGTAGCCATCGCTGGCGAGGACGAAGTGCAGATCCTGACCAAATTCTGGAGCACGATCAAACCGACAGACGTATTAATCGGCCACAACGTGCTTGAGTTTGACATCCCTTTCATCCGCCAGCGTTCCTGGATCCAAGGCATCCGCCCCTCGCGGGTAGTGGACCTGCGGAAGTACTACACACTGGACGTTCAGGACACGATGCAGGTCTGGACTAACTGGGGGTTCAAGAAGGGCGTGACTCTCGATGCGCTTGGCAGTGCCCTTGGCTGCGGCCAGAAGTCCGGCCACGGGATGGACGTGGGGCAGTGGTGGGCCGTTCGCGACTTGGACAGCATCAAGGCGTACTGCCTGGAGGACGTTCGCCTTACCTATCGCGTTTATTGCCGGTTGATGTACCAGCAGCCCCGCGTGGCGAAACCGCAGCCCGTCACCGAAAAGTCACCACTCGCTGAGAGCGCGTAAAACAGCGGCCCTGTCGGCCCAATCACCTGACGGGGCCGCACGCGCCAGTAGGATATTGACCCTCGTTATGAGCAGCTCGCAATCGGGAGCAGTTCCGAGAAATCCACAAGCTCTTCCCGGAGCACATGATCCAGGGAGCCTTAGCTTGTGTGGAAAAAACGATGTGACAACTTCTGTTGTTGTTAAGCGATAATGAAGAAAACTCACCACAGGAAAAGCGTGATCTCAACGGACAACAGCCAAATTGTCTCGGCCGGACTTGAATGGGGAAGCCTCTCGCGCTTCGTTCCAGAGGAAGTCAAGGCTGGATTTGGTGAAGACATCCAGTCCGTCTTTCCTACCATTGCCAAGAACACGGCCCAGATGAATCTGATCGAGAACGCAATTCAACACA
>Ga0307477_10001348_pt1 | contig 21102 bp, 18 predicted proteins | sample atmos_gasesECM2C_FD_203316 | JGI IMG/M metagenome (GOLD analysis project Ga0307477, IMG submission 203316) | Hardwood forest soil microbial communities from Morgan-Monroe State Forest, Indiana, United States - atmos_gasesECM2C_515 | ecosystem: Environmental > Terrestrial > Soil > Temperate...
GAGAAACTTGTAAGCCGTCCAGGCTCTTACCGATCATACCGAGTGCTAAAAGTGCGATTGCGCTACAGAGCCCAAACAGTCGGAGCAAAGTAAGCTTGAATTGGGATTTTCTCTGCATACTCGAATTGCCTGCCGCAATAGCAGCATAAGTTAAACCGTTGGGCAATGGAAAACTGACCTCAGGCCTGAGCGCGCTGTCATCCTGAGAGCATCCGACGAGGATACTCGAAGGACCTCAACCTTCACACCGGCACCGTCGTCATGTACACGCATTCATTACTCCTTTGCGTCTCTGGTTCTCGTCTTGTTATTGTGTTTCCCTATGTCTCTTCCTTTCGACCTCGCCGAAGCCACCAAGTACCTCGCCGAACGCGACGAATCCCTGAAGCGTTTAATCAAAGAAACCGCCCCGTTCCAAATCGATGTCGCGGACGCGCAATCTCCCTACGAAGTGCTCATCGAATCCATCACCTACCAATCCATTTCCGGCAAAGCCGCCGCCACCATCTTCGGCCGCATCAAAGCTCTGGGCAGCGACGGCCGCCCACCTTCCCCGGAACAAATGCTCAAGCTGCGCAAGCCTGTGCTGCGCAAAGCCGGCCTCTCCGGCGCAAAAGTTCTCGCCATGAAAGACCTCGCACAAAAAACCATCGACGGCGTCGTGCCCACTTACGAACAAGCCCTGACCATGTCCGACGAAGAGCTCGTCGAGCGCCTTGTAAGCGTCCGCGGGATCGGCGCTTGGACCGTCGAGATGTTTCTCATCTTCCGCCTCGGCCGCCCCGACGTCCTCCCCATCCACGACCTCGGCGTAAAAAAAGGCTGGTCCGTCACCTACGGCAAGAAGCGCATGCCCAAGCCCAAAGAGCTCCTCGCCTTCGGTGAACGCTGGCGCCCCTATCGCACCGTCGCAAGCTGGTACATGTGGCGTGCCTTCGAACGCGCCGGCTACAAAACCACCAACAAAATCCGCCCCGCCAAAGTCCGCCGCAAGCGTCGCAAACCAGCTCCCACCAAAAAACGCCGCAACTCCAAAGCGCACAAATCGAACTTGTAGGGGCACGGCATCGCCGTGCCCGCTCATGTCCGGGACCATGTCGGGAGCCCGCTCTTTGTGTCCCTTGTAGCGATCGTCTCTCCGCCCTTGGCCCCGCCGCAGGCCCAAAAAGCGCAAACTAGCAGGCTGCCGAAAAAGGCAAGGTGTCATTCTGAGGGCATCCGACGAGGATGCCCGAAGAATCTCAACTTCAAATGATTCAGACGCTTAGTGTTTGGACGCCTTGCGTGGACTGCAACTCGTCCGGGCTTCCGCCTCTCCGCCCGCGCCCCGCCGAGTTCCTGTCAGATTTTCCTTGACTACCAGGGTAAATCCGAGTAATATACTTCCTAGGTAATTATGTGTTTTGGACCGCGGCGGCTTCTCAGCCGTCTTTTCTATTTATAGCCAGCCCGTTCACGCGCCCCAGAGGCGATGTCTACCCCGGAGGACAACATCCTACAAATGAATCTGTTGTTGCGAGATTTTGGTGCCTTGTAACTCCCTTTAGAATCAACACTTGTAGAAGTGTTCATTTTAAACAACTTTAACCTCCTTTAGAATGAACACTTATGAAAAAACAGGGGGGTGGGGGTCTCATTGTTAACTACGCATCCGATGAGGATGCGTATCCTGAGCGAGCGTAGCGAGTCGAAGGACCTCTCTTGGATTCCAGATACGGGAATCTGTCCCGCTTGCCCTGAGCGATTTCAGCGAAGGGAGGAGTATCGCGACGAAGGATCCCGCTTCACTTCCCTGCAGCGGCCAACTCTCTCACCAGTAAGTACATGGCGGCAAATCCCGCCAGCAGCACTCCACTCTCCAGCATCACCGAGCGCTGGTGCAAGCGGTCGAACTCCACCCGCAGCGGATTGTCCCCCGCGGTTGCCTGGATCGACCCCATCTGCGTGCGAAGTGTCGCCATCCTCGGACTAACCGCCTGCTGCGACACGACCGTAAGCGCAATCATCAGCACGACGCACAGTGCCGCGGGCGCCGCCAAACTGGCAAATGAGCGCGTCCTCAGCAGCCGCGCCGCCAAAATCACGATGCCGCAAACCACTCCGATGAAATGCATACGTCCCAGCGCGAACCCGACCATGGCGCCAGCCTGATCGCGGCTCCCCAATAGCGAAAACGCGCCAGGAGCGACCACGAAACTCAAAAACACGTCGCTCCCGAGCCACAGGCTCAAACCTAGAAACTCGATGGTACGCAGCACCGTTGACATTAAAGTTTTCCGCTAGAATGACTTTCAGGCGAGAATGGTGGGCGACAAAGGACTTGAACCTTTGACCTCTCCCGTGTGAGGGGAGCGCTCTAACCAACTGAGCTAGTCGCCCAACGCATCTATTTGTAGCAGGAAGGGACCGCGTTTTCAACCCATGCCAGCCGCCACGTTTCAAATCGTCTCGCAGCTCCAGCGCGCCATCGCCCGCACTATTTACGGCAAGGAAGAAGCCATTCAGCTTGCGCTGATCACCCTTCTTGCGCGCGGCCACCTGCTCATCGAAGATGTTCCCGGCGTCGGCAAAACTACTCTCGCGCAGGCCATCGCGAAATCCTTCCACTGCACGTTTCAGCGCATCCAGTTCACATCCGACTTGTTGCCCAGTGACGTCATCGGTGTCAGCGTCTACAATCCCGAAACGCGCGACTTTGAATATCGCACCGGCCCGCTTTTCGCCAACGTCGTTCTCGCCGATGAAATCAACCGCACCACGCCGCGCACGCAATCCGCGCTGCTCGAGGCCATGAACGAAGCCCAGGTGACCGTGGACGGCAAAACGCTTTCCTTGCCGCAGCCGTTTCTCGTCATCGCCACGCAAAATCCCGTCGAGCATCATGGAACCTATCCGCTGCCCGAATCGCAGCTCGACCGCTTCCTCATGCGCATCAAGATGGGTTATCCCTCGCCGGAGACCGAGCGCGAAATTCTCCGCAAGCGCGCCAATGACGATCCGCTGCAATCGCTCGAACCCGTCGCCGGCGTGCAGGATGTTTTGGCCATGCAGGATGCCGTCATGCAGGTGAAAGTAGACAGCAGCCTGCACGACTACGCGCTTGAAATTGTCGCCCGTACGCGGCGGTCCGACCAGCTCGCCCTCGGCGTCAGCCCGCGCGGCACCCTCATGCTCCAGCGCGCCGCGCAAGCCCGCGCTTTCCTCGACGGCCGCGATTACTGCCTCCCCGATGATTTCAAAAAGCTCGCCGTCGCCGTTTTCTCGCATCGCGTCGTGGCCAGCTCGCGTCACGCCTCATTGCAGAAAAAATCGGAGACCACCGAATCGGTCCTCCGCGAAATCGTAGATTCCGTACCCGTTCCCTTGTGAATGGCCCCGCAGTGAGTGTTACTTCAACCGTCGCGCAGCTCTGGGCCAAAGCCGACCGCCCGGGGGTGCGTGCATTCTTCCTCGCCATCGCCGCGCTGAGCATCGCGCTCATTCTGGCCATCTACTCCGGGGCCGCCGCGGAGCTTGGCCACCTCGTTCTCGCCAGCGCTTCCGCTCTGGGCGCGCTCGCGATCGCCGTCTGGGTCGCCGTCACGCTCGTCCCTGTGCTCGCCCGGCGCACGCCGCTCCGCTGGATCGGCTACAAGATGGAGTACAAGGTCACGCCCGAAGGGTGGATCTACATCGGCGGAATTTTTCTCGTTTCGCTCGCCGCCCTCAACACCGGCAATAATTTGCTTTTTCTGATTCTCGCGAGCCTCATTGCCGTCATCCTGATGTCCGGCATCCTTTCCTCGATCACCCTTTCTGGCGTCGAGATGCGTCTCGAATTGCCGGAGCACATTTTCGCGGGACAGCCGGTCCGTGCCGTCGTCGAGCTGCACAACGAAAAACTTACGCTGCCTTCTTTTTCCCTGCGCGTGGAAGCCGTCACAACCAAAGCATCACCTGCCGCCGCGCTCCTCGAAACGCCGGTCTATTTCACCTACCTCGCCAAGCAAGAACGCGTGCACCAAAGTGTCCCCATGACGTTTCCGCGCCGCGGAGTTTACCGCCAGGATGCTTTTCGCATCGTCACACGTTTCCCGTTTGGTTTTCTGCAAAAGGCGCACCGCCTCTCGCTGAAAACTGAGGCGTTCGTCTATCCCTCCGTCGAGCCCACGCAGGAATTCCTTGAAATTCTCCCGGGATTGGAAGGAGCGCTCGAAAGCCCCGCAAAGGGCCGCGGCCAGGATCTATACGCTCTGCGCGATTATGTTCCCACGGACAGCGCGCGCCATGTGCACTGGAAAGCTTCCGCGCGACAGGGCACGCTGATGGTCCGAGAATTCGCCCACGAAGACGATTGCCGCGTGCTTCTGGTGCTGGACCCGTATGTTTCCGAGCAGAAAGTCAAACTCGATGCGTCAGAACTACTAGAGGCCGCGAGGCGCTTCGACCGGGCCGTCACGCTCTGTGCCGGGCTGGCCTGGCATTTCTACGAGCGCAACGCTTTTCTGCAATTTCGCAGCGTGGGCATTGAAACCTCGCTCGCTCCGGCCGAAGAAGTCATCTTCACCATCCTGCGCCACTTGGCCCTTGCGCAACCCCTCAGCGACGACCCGCAACGCGTCGAGCTTGCGGATCTCGCCGCCGACCCCGATCTTTTTAAAGTCATCGTCACCAGCCAGCCCCGCGGCTCCATCCCCGACATCCTCTGGCATTCCTCCTATGTCATTTTCCTGGAGGATCTCGCGCCCTAATCAAAACGCGCTGCCCGGAGTTGTGCGAGAATCGGCAAGCAAGATGCTGCCCGCCCGCAAACTCGTGCCCTTCCGCAAGCAACTGCTCTCGTGGTTCCGTCAGTTCCAGCGCGATCTGCCGTGGCGCCGCACGCGCGACCCCTACCGCATCTGGCTCTCGGAAATCATGCTCCAGCAGACGCGCGTCGCCGCGGCGATCCCTTATTACGAAAGATTCCTCGCACGTTTCCCGAACGTCCGCGCTCTCGCGGAAGTTCCGCAGGAAGAAGTCCTTCGGCTGTGGTCCGGGCTGGGCTATTACAGCCGTGCGCGAAATTTGCAGAAGGCCGCGCAGGAAATCGTTGCGAAACACGACGGAAAATTTCCGCGAGCCTTGCACGACGCTCTCGCCCTCCCCGGCATCGGCAACTACACCGCGGCCGCCATCCTCAGCATTGCCTGCGGCACGAACCTCGCTGTGCTCGACGGCAATGTTGCCCGCGTGCTCGCGCGGCTAGGCGCGATTCGCGGGGACCTGCGCGAAACAAATCGTTGGCGGGGTCTGCAAAAATCTGCGGATCACCTGCTCGCCCCGAAATTCCCGGGCGAATGGAACCAGGCGATGATGGAGCTTGGCGCCACGCTTTGCACTCCCCGCGCCCCGCAGTGTCTTCTTTGTCCGGTTGCACAATTTTGCCGCGCGCGCCAGCTGGGCCTCGCGGATCGCTTGCCCGAAAAACGCAAGAAGCGCGCAACGGAAGAGGTCACGCTCGCCGCCGCCGTTTTCCTTGACTCGCGCGGACGCACTTTTCTTCTTCCTCCCGCGGGCGTGAAACACCAGCAAAGCGCTCAAGACGAAATTGCACCGCTCGTTTCGAAGATGTGGCACTTTCCGACGGTCCGTGTGCGCGAGCACTCTGAAGTGGAGTTGCAGCGCTTCCTTGCCGAACTCTTTCCGGAAATTTCAAAAAATAGTTTTCGACTGGAGCCGCTTTCCAAAGCGCACCACGCCGTGACGTATCGCAAAATTACTCTGCTTCCCTTCCGCGTCACTCTCGCAGCGCTTCCCGCCGCATCGGGCGCGAAAGTTGTCGCACTCACCGATGTCTCCTCGCACTCTTTTCTCGCCGTTTCCAACCTGACGCGCAAAATCGCCCGCGCCGCTCTCGCATCACACGCGCCCGCGGCCACAGCGGCTGCTGGTTGAGCGTTATTCTTTCGTTCCGCCGTAAGCGCTGTCGCGCGTGCGAATGTTAAGATAAAAGCCTCACCATGTTCGCATCCGCCACATTCACGAGCGCTTCCCCGCTTCCCGCTGAGCGGTTCTTCCGCGCGTCGCTCTTCTTGCTGGTTCTTTCATCCGTCGCGACCCTCATCAGCACGGGCAAACTCGATCCCTTTACCTCCGTCATCGTGCCCGCCGCGCTGCTCTATAAAGGCTTCCGCTGGTGGCGCGGCTATGCGCCGGAACTGAAGCACACCACAGCGACCTGGCTGGTCGCCGCTTATTTGGGCGTCTTCCCTCTCGACGTATTATTGTTGTCCCGAATGTACGCCGTGGGTTCGTCAAACCCCACTTTGTACGCTGCGCTCCTCGGCGCGGTGCATTTTTTGCTCTACATCATGCTGATTCGCTTGTACAGCGCCTCCACGGATCGTGACGCGCTTTTTCTTGCCATGCTGTCGTTCGCGGGCATTTTGGCGTCGGCAATCCTGACGGTGGACACAGCATTCCTCGCCCTCTTTTTTGTCTTTCTTTTGTTTGGAGTGGCTACTTTTGTCGGCCTCGAGGTACGGCGCGGCGCCAGAGGCGCAGTTTCCGCAACGCTTGCCGCCAGGCCGGAACAGGAACGCCGCTTCACTCGCGCGCTGATCCTTGCCGCCTGCACAGTCGCCATCGGGGCCATTCTCGTTGGCGGCCTTCTTTTCTTTTTCTTTCCGCGTTTCAGCGCCGGCTATCTCGGACGAGCCGGCCTGCAGCCAACGCTCATGACCGGATTCAGCGAGGACGTTGAGCTCGGCCAGATCGGCGAGCTCAAGAGAGATTCTTCCGTTGTGATGCGCGTCAAAACGGGAAAGCCGATTGGCTACGCCCTCCTGCGCTGGCGCGGCATCGCTCTGTCGAAATTCGATGGGAAGCGGTGGTCGTCCTCGGACAAGCACCCCGTTGCGCTGTCGCCCACCGCCGACGGATGGATCTTTACCGCGGATTCCAGCCTGAAAACGAACGTGCCTTCCACCGGCGTGCAATACATGGTTCTTTTGCAGCCGCTCGCAACCGAAGCTCTGTTCGCGCCCGCAAACGTCGTTTCGCTGCGCGGTAATTTTTCCGGTGAGGGTGTGAACTCAGTCGCGAGCGCACGCCGCAGTTATCTTCTTCGCGACTCCACCGGTTCGATCTTCAATCCATCTCGCAATTTCTCGAACGTGCGTTACGAAGGCTTCTCTCTGCTCCCTTCCGTGATTCCGGACAAATTGCGCGCCGCTTCCACGGATTATCCCGAACAGATCGCGGCCGTCTATCTGCAGCTTCCCCCGCTTGACCGGCGCATTCCCGCGCTCGCAAAGGAAATTACGGCGCGGGGGCGGACTCCTTTCGACAAGTCGATCATGATGGAGAGCTATCTCCGAAGCCGATTTTCTTACACGCTCAATCTGACGGGCAAGCCGGGAGACGACCCGCTGCCGCATTTTCTGTTTGAAACCCGCGCGGGCCACTGCGAATATTTTGCTTCGGCCATGGCGGTGATGCTGCGGACGCTGGGTATTCCCTCGCGCGAAGTGAACGGCTTTCTCCCCGGCGAATACAACGACCTCGCGGGCGACTACATCGTCCGCGCCAGCGATGCGCACAGCTGGGTGGAAGTATATTTTCCCGGCAACGGATGGGTGACGTTTGATCCCACGCCGCCGTCAGCCGATGAACATTTTGGATTTTTGGCGCGGCTCGGCGAGTATGCCGATTGGCTGGAGCTGAGCTGGAACGAATGGGTCATCAACTACGATTTCGTCCACCAGGTCCTCCTCGCGCAGAACCTGCAGCGGAACTCGCGAAATTGGAGCGAATCGGCGCGGGCGTGGTTCGCTCACGAACAAGGAGTGGCGCGCAAAGGCCTCAAGTCGTGGCTCGTGCGGCATGATTCGCTACGCACGGTGATACCGCTCGCGCTCGTATTGATTCTCATCCTGCTGCGCTTTAATTGGATCGGCGCGGCGTTAAGCCGGTTACGGTTGCTATGGCAACTGCGCGCGCCCGAAGCGGCGCGCTCGAATCCGCTGCTCGCCTCGCGGCTTTACGCGGAACTCCTGCGATTGCTCGAACGGCGCGGCTTCCCCCGGCGCGTTTCGCAGACGCCCTTTGAATTCGCTGCGGTTGTGGACGCTCCTTCGCTCGCGCCCGCAGTCCGCGAGTTCACGGAAATTTACGCTTACGCGCGTTTTAGCGGCGCGCCGTGCGACGTTTTGCGCCTCCACGCTCTGCTCCTCCAGATTCGCAGCGCTCTTTGGACCACGTAACGCCGCCTCAATCCCTGGTTGAGACAGCCCTCGTGTTACAATGAAAAATTGCGTTTCGATGCGATTTTACCGCCTATGACAAAGGTCGGATTCGTCAGCCTGGGTTGCCCGAAAAACCTCGTGGACAGCGAGGTGATGATGGGAATTCTCGCGCGCGAAGGCTATGAACTGACGCCGCGCGCGGATGAAGCCGACGTGCTGGTCGTCAATACGTGCAGTTTTATCGAGCCCGCGCAAAAAGAGTCTGTGGACGCCATCCTCGAAATGGCGGAGCACAAAAAATTCGGCGCCGCGAAAAAATTGATCGTCGCCGGCTGCCTTGTCGAGCGTTTCCGCGAGCAGATTCTCGAGCAGGTTCCAGAGGTGGACGCCGTCGTCGGCACAGGCGAAGTCGAGCGCATTCTCGAAGCCGTTGTAGGAGATCTGCGCGTACTGCACGCCGCGCCGCCGGCTTTTCTCTATCACGACCTCACGCCGCGCATCATCACGACGCCGCGGCACGCGGCTTATATCAAGATCGCGGAAGGCTGCGACCATCCCTGCACCTTCTGCATCATTCCGCAGCTTCGCGGAAAATTTCGCAGCCGGCGCTTCGAGTCGGTGGTGCGTGAAGCGGAAAACCTGGCCGCCGCCGGCGCGCGTGAAATCACGCTCATCGGGCAAGACACGACTTCGTATGGCGAGGATCTGGGCTTGCGCGACGGCCTCGCGCAGCTTTTGGAGAGACTGGCGCGCGTGGAAGATTTGCAGTGGGTGCGGTTTCTGTACGCGTATCCAAACCGGGTGACGCAGAAATTGCTCGATACGCTGGCGGCGTATCCGCGCCTTGCAAAATACATGGACATGCCGCTGCAGCACCCGAGCCGCAACGTTCTTGCGCGCATGAAGCGCGGCTCGCATGGCGATGCGTTCCTGAAACTTCTCGAAAATATTCGCAAGACGATTCCCGGCGTTTCGCTGCGGACTTCATTCATCGTCGGCTTTCCCGGAGAGACCGAAGCCGATTTTGACGAGTTGTGCGATTTCGTGCGCGCCGCGCGGCTCGACTGGATGGGGGTGTTCGAGTATTCCGATGTGGACAATGCGAAGAGCTTCGCGCTCGATGAAAAAATTGATTCTGCGACGATTACGGAACGCCGCAATCAGCTAATGGCCATCCAGAAAAAAATTTCACGCGAAAAACTTCGCGCGTGGAAGGGCCGCATTGCCACAGCGCTCATCGAGGGCCCATCGAAAGACAACCCGCTTGTTTGGGAAGCGCGGCTCGAAGGCATGGCGCCGGATATTGACGGGAAGCTCTACCTCACCGACATCGAGCTGTCGAACGGAGACGTCGGGGCGCCCGGAGATGTCGCGCAAGTCGAAATTACCAAGGCCGACGCTTACGACCTCATCGGCCGCGTTGTGGAAATCCATTCTCGCCCTGCTGCTCGCACCTTCGCCGCTTCTGCGCAAGTTCCAGGGGTTCCGCCAGCCGAGAAACTTCATCGCATCGCCACCGGCGCCCCGCTCCGGGTCCTAAGCTGAGCTATACTCTCGTCTTGTAGGTTCCACTTCCGTGGCCTCTGTGCAGTCCGTGATCTCCGTGTAAAATCTTTTCGACACGGAAGACACAGAGTCCACAAAGAGGAGAAGACCGCAAGATGAAACACAAATGCCCGATTTGCAAAACGCCGACCGACTCCGCGGTCCACGCCGACTTTCCGTTTTGCAGCGAGCGATGCCGTTTGCTCGACCTCGGCGCCTGGGCCAGCGAAAAATATGTGGTTTCCGAACCCGTCTTCGATGAAGAAGAGCTCGCCGAAGGCAAACGCAAAGAGATTATCCTCGATTTAGATGACTCGCATGACACAGAACACTGAGCCCACCCCCGGGCCCGAAGCGACTGGCAAGAAGCCGCGCCTCGCGTTTGCGATCGCAACCGCGCTCGGCGTCGGCCGGCTCAAACCCGGTCCCGGCACGTGGGGCTCGCTCTTTGGTGCGCTGATCCCGGCGGTCGCTGCCCTGCTCTGGCTGCTCAGCCTCGGACGCTTTTCGGGCCGCGCGCTCGACATTGCGACTGCCACATTCTCCCCAGGATGGAGCGGCACACCCTCTTCCCTTTTTCCGGTCTTTTCTTTTGTGGGATTCTTCCTGGTCTCCGCGCTTGGAGTATGGAGCGCCGCACGCGTCGCGGCTCACACAGGGATCGAAGATCCACAGTTCGTGGTCATCGACGAAGTCTCTGGACAACAGCTTGCGCTGGTGCTCCCGTTGATTCCGGTGGCGATGCCGCACTTCGCGTCACGCCCCGATCTTTCGATCTACGGCCTTTTCTTCGCGCTGAGCCTGGTCAACTGGAAATACCTGCTCCTCGGATTTATACTTTTCCGCGTGTTCGACATCTGGAAGCCTTTCCCGATCCGGCGGCTGGAAAAACTGCCCGGCGGGTGGGGAATCATGGCGGACGACTGGATGGCGGGCGTGTACGCCGCAATTCTCCTGCGGCTCGCGCTACACTTTAACCTGGTATGAAATTCGGATTCGGCTCTTCGGCAGAAAAAAACGGGATTCCGCGCATTGATCGAGTCGCGCCGGAAGCCGCCATCCCCGGCGGAGAAATCACCATTCACGGTAGCGGCTTCGTTACGCGCGCGCAAGCGCAGCCGATCGTGCGCTTCGGAGAAACCGAAGCGAGCCTGGCCCTGGCTGCAGAGAACCGGCTGATCGCGCGCGTCCCCGAAGGCGCCGCGGGCGGCGTCGTCCGAGTCGTCAACGCGGGGCACGAGAGCCAGCCCCATCCGGTGGCCATCGGACTCCAAATCGCCGACAACTTGCATCCCGTGGCGAATCCCGCCGTCGACGCCACCGGCAATATCTATGTGACGTTCAGCGGCGCGCGCGGGCAGAAAGTTCCCGTTTCGCTCTACAAAATCACGGCGAATTACAGCGTGAAGCCCTTCGTCACGTCTCTCGTAAACCCCAGCGGCCTGGCGCTGGACCGCGATGGAAACCTGTTCGTCTCCTGCCGCGACGACGGCACCATTTACCGCATCACCCCGGAAGGCCGCCCGGAGCAGTGGATCGAGGGCATGGGCGTGGCCACAGGCATCGCATTTGACAAGAACGGAAATCTTTACGTCGGCGACCGCAGCGGCACGATTTTCAAAATCAGCCCCAGCCGCGAGATTTTCGTTTTCGCCACGCTCGAACCGTCGCTGGCAGCCTATCACCTGGCGTTTCATCCGAGCGGCGATCTCTACGTCACCGGCCCGACGACCTCGAGTTTCGACCGCGTCCTCCGCTTCACCCAGGGCGGAGACGTCTCGACATTTTTCCGCGGACTTGGGCGCCCCCAGGGACTCGCCTTCGACCGCGACCTTAATCTCTACGTCGCCGCTTCCTACGGCGGACACCGCGGCATCGTGCGCATCACGCCGCAGGGCAAAGCAGAAGTGGCCCTCAGCGGCTCGGGCCTTGTCGGGCTCGCGCTGCAGCCCTCCGGCCGCGCGATTCTCGCCACCACGGCCGCGCTGTTCACGCTGGATTGGGACGTCCGTGGCTTGCCGCTGCTCGGATAATTGCGAGGATGAAAGCAGAAATCATCGCCGTCGGCTCGGAGCTGCTCACGCCGGACCGCCAGGACACCAACTCGCTCTACCTGACGGAAGAGCTGAACAAGATCGGAATCGAGGTTCTGCGGAAGACGATTGTCGGCGACAACCGCGATCTGCTGAGCGAGGCATTTCGCGATGCGCTCAACCGCGTGCCGCTGATCATCGCTTCCGGCGGGCTCGGCCCCACCGAGGACGACCTCACACGCGAAACCGTGGCCGACCTCCTCGGCCGGAAACTTCGCCGCAACGAGCAGATTCTTCGCTACATCGAGGGGCGATTCCGCGCGCTGGGACGCGAAATGCCGGAGGTCAACGTCCGCCAGGCAATGGTTCCCGAGGGCGCGGAAATTCTGGAAAATCCGCGCGGGACGGCGCCCGGCCTGTGGCTCGAAGACTCCGGGCGCAGTGTGGTGCTTCTGCCCGGGCCGCCGAGGGAATTGAAACCTCTCTTTCGCGAACAGGTACTTCCGCGGCTGGAGCGCCGCGTCTCCGGCGAGCGGATGTTTCACCGCGAGATTCGCGTGACCGGGCTCGGCGAATCGCACGTCGAGCAGCGCATCGCCGGCATTTACAAGCGCTTTCCGGAAGTGAAGACGACGGTTCTTGCCGCGCCGGGCGAAATTCAAATTCATCTGCGTCTCTGGACCGGCGAAGCGCAGCACGCGCAGAAAGTCCTCGACGAAATCGTGCAGGGATTCGAGATCGCGCTGACCGACCGCATTTTTTCCCGGGACGGGTCCTCGCTCGACGAAGTGGTAGCGCGGGAGCTGCTGATGCATAACGCGACGATTTCCGCGGCGGAAAGTTGCACCGGCGGCCTGCTATCGGAGCGGCTCACCAGCATCGCCGGCAGCTCGACGTATTTTCTCGGCGGCGTGGTGTGCTACAGCAACGAACTCAAGACGGCCTGGGCCGACGTGCCGGCGGAATTGATTCAGTCGAAAGGCGCGGTCAGCCAGGAGGTCGCCGTCGCGCTGGCCGAAGGCATTCGCCGCCGCGTGGGCAGCACGTTTGGCGTGGGGATCACCGGGATCGCAGGGCCGGGCGGAGGCAGCGAAGAAAAACCAGTGGGCACGGTGCATATCGCACTCTCGCATGCGGGGGGCGTGAAAGACCGCAGCGCGCGCTTCCCCGGCGATCGCGAATCCATCCGCTGGCAGGCTTCGCAGGCGGCGCTGGACATGGTGCGCACGCATTTTTTGTACAACGGATCGCAGCCCGCAAAGCGAGCCTGAGCCGTGCGCCTCTTCGTCGCGCTGGAGATTCCCGCCGCGGTGCGAGACAATCTCGCCACGTTGATCAAGGAACTTCGCAATGCGGAGCCGAAGGTGCGCTGGGTTCGCGCGGAAAATCTGCACGTGACGCTGAAATTTCTCGGCGAAGCGCCTTCCGAGAAGCTTCAAGAGATCCGAAACGCGCTTTCGGCGGTACATTCCGAACAGCCCGTTGAGTTGGACTTTCGCGGGCTCGGATTCTTCCCCAACGAAAGGCATCCACGCGTACTCTGGGCCGACATGGACGCTTCACCCAATGTGCAATCACTTGCCGCGAGCATTGACCAAGCGCTCGAAAAGCCGGGTTTCCCGCACGAGGAACGCGCCTTCACGCCGCATCTTACGCTCGCGCGCTTTTCGTCGCCGCGCATAACGGAGGAACTTCGTGCTGCGATCCAGCAAAATATGGTCCGCGAATCGGGACGTGTAAAGACAAATGAATTCCATCTCATCGAAAGCAAGCTGAAGACGTCGGGCGCGGAGTACACGCGGCTCGCTTCTTTTCCCTTTGCGGCGGCGGAGAACTGAAAGGCCATGCCGGAAACTTCTCTCAATCCCGCCTGGCTCTTGCCCGCCGCATACGTTCTTGGTTCGATTCCCTCCGGAGTGATCTTCGCCAGGCTTTTCGGAAGCGCCGATGTGCGCAAGTCCGGAAGCGGCAACATCGGCGCAACCAACGTTGCGCGCGTGGCCGGGCCGCTCGCGGGAATTCTGACGCTAGTCTTCGATACCGCGAAAGGCGCCGCCGCGGTCTGGCTTACCGGGCGATTCGCGCACGAAAGCGCGGCCTGGATGATGCTCGCGGGTCTTGCGGCGCTCGTGGGTCACTGCTTTCCCGTCTGGCTGAAATTCAAAGGCGGCAAGGGTGTCGCGGCAGCTCTCGGGGTTTTTCTCGCGCTCTGCCCGGCGGCGGCGCTGGCGGCGCTGCTGCTTTTCATGATCGTGGTAGCCATCTGGCGCTATGTTTCGCTTGGTTCGATCGCGGCCGCGGCTGCAATGCCGCTGTTGATGTACTTCCTCTGGGCGCCACGTCATGCTCCGCCTCTCATCATCACCTTCGGGTCGCTGGCGGCCGCTGTGCTTATCATTTACAAACACGATGGGAATATTCAGCGACTCGTACAGGGCGAAGAGCCTAAATATTCTTTCCGCAAGAAGAAGGACGCGGCGTGATGAAGATCGCGATCCTCGGCGGCGGAAGCTGGGGTACGGGGCTGGCGATTGTGCTATCGCGCAGCCGCGGCGCGCACGACATTTCCGTGTGGGTCCACGACGCGGCACTCGCGGAAGTAATCAGCCGCACGCGCGAAAACGCAACCTATCTTCCCGGCCACAAACTGCCCGCAGCCGTCCAGGTCACACACGAGATAAAGGACGCGCTGAGCGGCGCAAGTATTGTGCTTGGTGTGATGCCCTCCGCAAACGCGCGCGGCGTTTACACGCAAGCGCTTCCGCATCTCGCCGCGAACACTGCTTTCGTGAGCGCGACAAAGGGCCTGGAGCCCTCGACTCATTTGCGTATGAGCGAGGTCATCACGCAGATTGCTTCGCGCAGTTTTTCTCCGCGTTTCGCGGTTCTTTCCGGCCCGTCCTTTGCCGCCGAAGCCGCGCGCGGAGATCCCACGGCTCTCGTCGTTGCATCGCATGACGCCGCGCTCGCGAGCGAGCTGCAAGAAAAATTCGCGGCCCCTGGCTTCCGGCTCTATACCAACGACGACGTGCTGGGCGTGGAGCTTGCCGGCGCGATGAAAAATGTGATCGCCCTTGCCGCGGGCGCTTGCCAGGGTGTCGGCCTCGGATTCAACTCGCTCGCGGCATTGATCACGCGCGGGCTCGCAGAAATGACGCGCCTGGCCGTCGCCCTCGGAGCGCGTCCGGAAACGCTCAGCGGCCTGGCAGGGCTGGGAGATCTTGTACTCACATGCACGGGAGCGCTCAGCCGCAATCGCAGCGTTGGCATCGAGCTTGGCAAAGGCCGCCCGCTGGGCGAAATTCTGGCCGGGATGCGCATGGTGGCGGAAGGCGTCGGAACGACCGCCGCGTTGCTTGCACTGGCTCGCGAAACGGGCGTTGTGCTACCCATCACGGAGCAGGTGAACGCCATCCTCAACCAGGGCAAGTCGCCGCGCGACGCCGTTCGCGACATCATGGAGCGTCCTCTGCGGCGCGAATGACGCGCAAAAAACCTCGTTTTTACTGGATTTTTCGCGCTAAGCGGATAGTACCTTCGTCCCAGTTGCACTTGCGTGACGCTTGTTCATTCCCGGCGCCTTGGCCGGGCAGCTCTCTACTAAAATAGAGAGTCAGTGATGCCTCTGAACTTCCCAGTCCTGTGGGAGCGCGTGCGCTCCGGCCGCGTGCGCATCCTCTGGCTCGTGCTCGGCGCGCTGCTGCTGGTCAGCGCGCTGCCCATTGGTCTTTACCACCGTCAGGTGCTCGAGCTCAGCCAGGAGAAGCTGGTGGACACGGAGCGAGTCCAGCAGACGGAAATAACGCGTTCGCTGGCGCAGGAAATACAATCCTTCGAATCGAACTTGACTCAACAACTGCTCAGCGAGCGGCAAATTCTCGCGCTGACCGGCGTTATTGACAATGTGGAAGAACCTGCCTCCGAGCCGAAGGTGACAAGGCTCCTGGAATACTTTGTCGACAGCAATCGCAATACATTCATCTACTTGACGGCCGTGGGCAGGTCCCTAAAGGGTACGAGCGCCTCTCAGGGAAACTTTCGCGCCGAGCAGGATCCCTTCGTAACGAACGCGCTGCACCGCGCGTTTGTGATGTGCCAGCAGTCGGTCAAGTTTCGCAGTGATCCCATAGCCCTCGCGCCAAATGATCGTCCAGCGTTCGTGATTGCGGTCCCCTTGAAGGATTCGAATGACCAGTTTACCGGGATGCTCGCTGCCGTCGTTTCGCTGGAACCTATTTTGCAGCGGCTGCAGGATTCCAGTGTGCGCGGCCGCACCGTATTCCTTGTGGATCACTACGGTCACATCGTTGCCCACCCGGACACGAAAAATTTTGTTCCCGGCGCGGATGTCAGCAGCAATTCACAGGTCGTGGCGCACATTCGCGATCTGCCAAAGGACCTGCGCAACACGGAGACGATCCGCTTCACCCAAAAAGAGAAAAATCACTCGGTCGAGATGATCGGCACCTACAGCACGTTTCCGGAAGTCAACTGGGCCGTGGTCGCGCAGCGCAGCCTTGATCAGGCGCGCACCGACGCCGGCGTGACGGAACTTAACCGTCAGGCGCTGGCCTTCGTCAGCGTGGTGGTGCTGTCCGCGATCCTCCTGGGGTACTTTTTCGCCGTGGGCATCAGCGGGCCGATTCGCGGCCTAGCTGCATCCACGCGCGCCATCAGCCGCGGCGAATTTCACCAGCGTTCGCCCGTGCGGGGCGCTTCGGAAATCAGCGAGCTGGCGGAAAACTTCAACAAGATGGCCGGCGACATCGAAGAGTACATCGAGCGGCTGAAGGAAGCTGCCGAAGAAAACCGCGAACTCTTCATCGGCTCGATCCGCATGCTCGCCGCGGCCATCGATGAAAAGGACCCTTACACCCGGGGCCATTCCGGCCGCGTCGCAAAATACTCGATGATCATCGCGCGGGAGCTGGGCCTTTCGGCCGAAGACCTGGACCGGCTGCGCATCGCCGCTCTGCTGCATGACGTCGGCAAGATCGGGGTGGAAGACCGCGTGCTGAAGAAGCCCGGCGCGCTGACGCCGGAAGAATTCACTCTTATGAAGCAGCACACCATCAAAGGCGCAAATATCATGCGTCCCGTATCGCAATTGAAGGAGATGCTGCCCGGCATCGAGCTACACCATGAGCACATGGATGGGCGCGGCTACCCATACGGCTTGCAGGCGCAGCAGATTCCACTCATGGCAAGGATCATTGGCGTCGCCGACACGCTTGACGCCATGACGACGAACCGGCCTTACCAGTCGGCAATGGACCTCGAATACGCTCTCGGAAAAATCAAGGCTCTTACGGGAACAAAATTCGACGCGGTTGTCGTCAACGCCCTCGACTCGGCCATCACCGCGGGCAAATTGCGCCTGAGCGCCGTAGAAGTTCAGGTCTAGCCCTCGCCGCAGCGTCCCCTCGAACCACATCTGCTACAATTTTATATTGCGCCTTTGTCGAGGCAATCCACTGCATGATTACGCTTTTTGGCAAACCTGAACCAACGCTGGCGGAACGCCTCAAAGAATCCGTCAGTAAGACCAAGGCGGCGCTCTCGGAAAGCGTTGACAACCTTTTCCTGGGCGAGCGCAAGATCGATCCGTCGCTGCTGAAGGAGCTGGAGACCGCGCTGCTTTCCGCCGACCTCGGTATAAAACCGACTCGCGAAATCCTCGACGCCGTGCGGGAAAAGCTGGACCGCAACGCGCTCACCGATGGCGCTCAGCTTAAGCGCGAGATCAAATCGCACATTGTACGCATCCTGAACAGTTCTGCATCAGCGAGCACGGCTAATCTTGCTTCATCGGCGAACGGCGATGGCACGCGCGTGATTTTCATCGTCGGCGTGAACGGCGCGGGCAAGACCACCAGCATCGGTAAGCTCGCGAACCGTTTGAGGCAGGAGGGCCTCAGCGTCGTTCTTTGCGCTGCCGACACTTTCCGCGCCGCCGCCATCGAACAACTCGAAATCTGGGCGCAGCGCAACGGCGTGGAAATGATCAAACAAAAATCCGGCGCCGACCCCGCCGCGGTGGTCTACGACGCGGTGGCGGCAGCCAAATCGCGAAAAGCCGATGCCGTCATCGTGGACACGGCGGGCCGGCTGCATACGAAGTCCAATCTGATGGCGGAGCTTGACAAAATGAAGCGCACCGCCGCCAAGATCATTCCCGGCGCGCCGCATGATGTTTTGCTTGTTCTGGACGCCACCACGGGACAGAACGGTCTCGCGCAAGCGCGAGAGTTCACCTCCACCGTGGGCGTCACCGGCATCATCCTCACCAAGCTTGACGGCACCGCGAAGGGCGGCATTGTCGTGGCAATTTCGCGTGAACTTGGTTTGCCCATTCGATTCGTCGGCACCGGGGAGCAAATCAACGACCTCGTGCCGTTCGACGCCGAAACGTACGCCAATTCCCTTTTCGACTGATCCGTGGACGCGCACGACATTCGTTTCATGGAACACGCACTGGCCCTGGCCGGCAAAGGCGTCGGCTTGGCGAGCCCCAATCCCACGGTTGGCTGCATCATCGTCCGCGACGGCCAGATTGTCGGTGAAGGATTCCATCAGTACGATTGGCGGGATCACGCGGAGATCGTGGCGCTGAAATCCGCTGGGGAAAAGGCGCGAGGCGCTGCGCTCTACGTCACGCTCGAGCCCTGTAATCACACCGGCCGCACCGGGCCCTGCACCGAGGCGATCATTGCCGCGGGCATTCAGCGTGTCGTCGCAGCGATGGAAGATCCCAATCCCGCCACGACGGGCCGCGGCTTCGAGCGACTTCGCGCCAGCGGCATTGAAGTACAATCCGGCCTCCTCGAACATAACGCGCGCCGGTTGAACGAATCGTTCGCCCGCTGGATCCGCAGCGGAAAGCCTTACGTCACGCTGAAATCCGCGCTCACTCTGGACGGCCAGCTTGCGCTACCCGGAGAGCGCACGAAATTCCTGAAGAAATCCAACCGGCACAACCGCGCGAACTGGATTACTTCGGAAGAATCGCGCGCCGAGGTGCACCGCATGCGTCACGCTTCGGACGCGCTCCTCACCGGCATCGGCACGATCAAGGTCGATGACCCACTCCTCACGGATCGCAGCGGGCTGCCGCGACGCCGGCGCTTGTTGCGGGTCATACTCGATTCAAAACTCTCGCTGGTACCGGCTTCGCGCATCGTGAAAACCGCGGATGACGACCTTCTCGTTTTCACAAGTGAAGCGCTCACTTCGCAACGAGCAAGAAGACTCCACAAAGCGGGCGTCGAAATCATTCAAGCAAAATCGAAGGGTGGACGCATCGATCTCGAAAGCGTTCTCCTGGAGCTTGGCCGCCGCGAGATTCTCAGCGTTCTTGTGGAAGCCGGCCCCACGCTGAACGGCGCTGCCCTTGGCGCCGGCATCGTTGATAAAATTTTTCTGTTCTACGCGCCAAAAATCTCCGGTGACAATCGCGTTCCCTTCGCGGTGGCGCCCAAGCTCAATCTCGCCCCCGTACAGCAAGTTCGCACACAATTCTTCGGCGCGGACTTCGCGGTGGAAGCTTATCTCCGCGATGTCTATGCTTAATCATTTTCGCGACATCCTCTTCTTCCCTGTGGCCGATGTGTCGCAATCTTCCTTCCCGCGCGTCACAAAGGTATAATCCGCTGCACGCTAGCGTCCCATAAACTGACCGGGCCTTTGGCCCTGCGAGAACCACATGGCAGACACAATCCAGAAATACAAAGACTACGTAATGACCGGCTTCGTGAAATCCGTCGCGCCTATCGTCATCGACAAAGCCAGCGGCGCGATCGTCACCGACGCTAACGGCCGCGAATATCTTGACTGCTTCGCGGGCATTTCCGTCGTCAACTCGGGGCACGGCAACTCCCAGGTCGTCGCCGCGGCAAAAGCGCAGATGGATAAGCTCGTTCACTGCTCGTCGTATCTTTATCACGTGCAGCCGGTCGCGGACCTGGCGGAGAAAATCGCGCACACCGTGACAGGAGAGCACAGGGCACTCAACGCGCCGCGCGGCCAGGCGAAAACTTTCTTCGGCAATGGCGGAGCGGAAGCGAACGAAGGCGCGCTGAAACTCGCCCGCCTTTTCACCGGCAAACACGAATTCATCGCGCTGTACGGAAGTTTTCACGGACGCAGCTGGGGCACGCTCAGCGTCACCGGTAACCAGGGGCGCAAAAAGCGCGGAGGCCCTTACGCGCCGGGCATCGCGTTCGCTCCCGCTCCCTACTCCTATCGCTCGCTCTGGCCGAAGGACCCGGAGGAGTGCGCCCGTCAATGCGCCAGAGCGCTCGAGGATGTTATCCGTTTCGCGACCTCCGGCGACGTCGCCGCGTTTATCGCCGAGCCCGTCATGGGCGAGGGCGGAATCATCGTGCCACCGCTCAACTATTTCAAAGAAGTGAAAAAAGTTCTGGACCAGCACGGCATTCTTTTCATCGCCGACGAAGTGCAGTCCGGCTTCGGGCGCACCGGCAAAATGTTTGCTATCGAACATTACGGCGTCGAGCCGGACATTCTTGTCGCCGCCAAAGGCATTGCGGACGGCTTCCCGCTGAGCTCCTTCACTGCGCGGCCGGAAATTGCCGCTGCATACAAGCCCGGCGACCACCTCTCCACGTTTGGCGGAAATCCGATCTCCTGCGCGGCAGCGCTGGCCAATATTGAATTCATGGAGAAAGAAAATTTGCCGGCCCGTGCCGCGGAATCCGGAAAATACGTGATGGGCAAGCTGCGCGAACTGCAGAAAGAAAATCCGCTCATCGGCGAAGTCCGCGGGCTCGGCCTGATGATTGGCGTGGAATTGGTAAAGGACGAAAAATTGACGCCGGCTGCCGCCGAAGCCGAGGCCATCCGCGATGCCAGCCTGCGCCGCGGCGTGCTCATCGGCGTGGGGGGAACCTATGGCAACGTGGTGCGCTTCCAGCCGCCACTGGTCATCACGCGACAGCAACTTGACCACGCACTTGGCATTTTCGCCGAGGCTCTCGAGGAAGTTTCACGGCCTGCCGCCCACGCGGCGCGATAGCCGGTGTGCAGCGCATGTGCACGTTTTTGCAGTGAGCGGAGCGCGGGGAACAAATTGTGTTTGCTCAATCAAGGATTACAATCCCGTTGACTCGCCGTATTCACCCGTTACATACTCCGAACAATTCGCCGTGAAAAGTTTTATTCTACGTTTAGGCGCGACCAACCCGCTGGAGGTTACAGATGAGAGTTTTGACCGGATTTCTGTGTGCGGTGCTCCTGTCCGCACCGTTGGCCTGGTGCGATGACGAGCATCATCATGCGCTGACAGCCGAAGAGGTCGG
>Ga0307477_10001349_pt1 | contig 21098 bp, 21 predicted proteins | sample atmos_gasesECM2C_FD_203316 | JGI IMG/M metagenome (GOLD analysis project Ga0307477, IMG submission 203316) | Hardwood forest soil microbial communities from Morgan-Monroe State Forest, Indiana, United States - atmos_gasesECM2C_515 | ecosystem: Environmental > Terrestrial > Soil > Temperate...
CGATTCCGCCGGCCGACTTCGTGCTCCACAACAGCCTGTTTCTCATCGCGCACTTTCACAACGTAGCGATCGGCGGTGTCGTCTTCGGAGCGATGGCGGGATACAGCTACTGGTTCCCCAAAGCGTTCGGCTTCAAGCTCAATGAACGCCTCGGGAAGTCGATTTTCTGGTGCTGGTTCATCGGCTTCTACCTGGCTTTCATGCCGCTCTACGCGTTGGGACTGATGGGCGCGACCCGGCGCATGCAGCACTACCCGGATACGCATTGGCAGCCGCTGATGCTGGTGGCACTGGCCGGCGCCGTGATCATTCTCCTCGGCATCGTGCTCACCGCGGTGCAGCTGGCGGTAAGTATTCGCCAACGAGGCGCCAATCGCGACCGCACCGGGGATCCGTGGAACGGACGAACCCTTGAGTGGTCGGTTCCTTCGCCACCGCCGGCCTGGAACTTCACCTGGCAGCCGCGTGTGGAGGGGGCTGATGCCTACTGGCACATGAAGGCAGAAAACCTGCTTCACACCACGCCGCAAGGCTCGTACGTCAATCTGCATCTGCCGCGTAACACGCCTGTCGGAGTCTTCGTGGCGTTCTTCGCGGTGATTCTGGGCTTTGCGATGATCTGGCGAATCTACTGGCTTGCGGCTCTCGGCCTGGTCGGCGCCGTGGCGGTGGCCCTGGTCCAGTCATGGAGGACTGATCGGGAGATAGTCGTGCCGGCCGACGAGGTGGCGCAGTTCGAGCGCGCACACACTTCCCCGGGGCACGATAATTCGCCCGCCGACCTCGGTATAGCTGAAACGGGCCGCGACCGACGCGGCGCGCGTGCTGCGCCGGGGCAGTTGTCATGAGCACGGGCGAGCAGGCTCTTACTGGAATTGCCGGCTTGCCGCTCGCTCTGCGTGGCCCGGCGCCCGTGCGTGTCGTAGCAGGCTTTGGCTTCTGGCTCTTCCTGTTGTCGGACATCATCATCTTCGCCGCCCTGTTTGCAGCTTATGCGGTGCTGTCCCGCTCGACGGCGGGAGGCCAGAGTGCGGCGGAGCTGTTTGATAAGCGGCACGTGTTTCTGGAGACCATGTGCTTGCTGGCTTCCAGTGTGACCTGCGGACTTGGGTCGCTCGCACTCCTTCGAACCGATGCCCGGGCGCTGTACCGTTGGATGGCGATCACGTGGGTGTTGGGGGCCTGCTTTCTCACGATGGAAGGGCGAGAGTTTGCCAGCATGGTTGCGGCCGGCGCGGGACCCTCGCACAGTGCCTTCCTGTCGGCGTTCTTCACGCTCGTTGGCACGCACGGATTGCACGTTACCCTGGGCCTCGCCTGGCTCGTCGTCATGCTGCTGCAAGTCGCGACTCTGGGGTTTCAGCCCGTGGTCGGACGGCGTTTCTTCTGCTTCGCGTTGTTCTGGCACGCCCTCGACATCGTCTGGATTGGCGTATTCACCATCGTATATCTGGGAGCGAGATAGTGGACACTCAGGTACAGGCGCAGGGGCAGGCGCCCGGAGTCGATCCGCGCGAGCAACATGGGGCACGGAGTTACCTCATCGGCCTTGCGTACGCGGTCGTTCTGACGATCGCATCGTTCTGGGCCGCGTCGACAGCGAGCGTGTACTCACCTGCAGTGCCGGTACTGCTTGCTGTCCTGGCAATCGCGCAGATGGGCGTGCACCTTGCGTTCTTTCTGCACATCTCAAGTGCTCCCGACCAGGCGAACAACTTTCTCGCCCTGGCCTTCGGCGTGTTCGTGACTGGCCTGGTCGTTTTTGGATCGCTGCTGATCATGGCAAACCTCAACCATCACATGATGCCAATGGACGAGCTGATAAAGATGCAGCGTTAACCCTTTCTCTGTCGAGAGGCGCAATCCATTTGGGGCATAGGGCGATGAATTCATTTCGCGAACACAACGAGACTTCGCTGGGGGCAGCTGCATGAAAATTCGGCGCTTCGTGCTCACTGCTTCGGCTGCGCTGATCGCGGCGGCAGCCGCGTTCACCACTTACGCTCTGCTGACGGTCGGTGACGGCAGGGAAACCAACGCACCGCAGCCAGCCGCAGCCGGGGCGCCGGCCAGCATCACGGACTCGTTGGTGCGAGGCGAATACCTGGCGCGTGCCGCTGACTGCATCGCCTGCCACACCGTTTCCGGTCAAAAACCATTCTCGGGCGGCGTCGCCTTCACGATGCCATTCGGCACCATCTATTCGAGCAATATCACGGCGGACAAGGAAACCGGTATCGGCGCCTGGAGCGACGATGATTTCGTGCGGGCGTTGCACGCGGGAGTCGGCAAAAATGGTGAACCGTTGTATCCGGCCTTCCCGTACACCTCGTACACCGCGTTGAGCCGTGAGGACATCTTGGCCATCAAAGCCTATTTGTTCAGTGTGCCGGTTGTGCATGCGCCAGCGAAGGCAAACGAACTGTCTTTCCCTTTCAATCAACGCTGGGGCTTGAGTTATTGGAACGCCCTGTTCCTGAGCAAGCAGCGCTTCCAATCCGCGCAGGCCAAATCCGCTGCGTGGAATCGCGGCGCTTACCTCGCGACCGCACTCGGCCACTGCAACGAGTGTCACACGCCGCGCAACATCCTGTATGCATTGAAGCACGGCAGGGAGCTGGCGGGTGAAATCCTGCAAGGATGGAAGGCCTACAACATCACGTCCGACAAGATCTACGGCATCGGCAGTTGGACTGATCAGCAATTGTCGGACTACCTCGGCAACGGGCATGCGACCGGACGCGGCACCGCGTCCGGTCCGATGGGTGAGGTAGTAGAGAACAGTCTTCAATATCTCACGCAGGAAGATATCGCGGCTCTGGTGACCTATCTTCGCGACGTGAAACCGCAGCAAGGTGAGCCGGGCAATGAACTCAACGATCGCCCGCCGCGAGCTTTAGCTTCAACCGCCGATACCCCAGGTGCAGGTGAGATGGCGCAGGCGGATCTCGGTCTGCAGCTGTTCGAGGGAGCCTGCGCCGGCTGCCATCTCTGGAATGGGCAGGGTCGTCAGAACGAGGCGGCAGCATTGCTAGGCACGCAAGCGGTCAGTGACTCTGAGGCCTACAACCTCACTCAAGTCATTCTGCAGGGTTCGCAACTGCAGACCGCGCACGGCGAGGGATTCATGCCGTCGTTCGGTCGCGCTTACAGCGATGCCGAGGTCGCCGCGCTCGGCAATTTCGTGCTGGCGCACTTCGGCGGCAAGCAAGGCAAGCTTACCGCAGAAGATATCGCTAAGCGGCGCGCGCCGTGATGCAGATTCGGGCGGGAGATGGTTTCAAACTCCAGTTGTGGAAGTTGAATCAGCAGTCGTTTTGACCACAGGTCCTATATTTCGAAAGAGTCCCATGATCCAGCTCAGCATCAATGGCAAGGTTCATAGCTACGACGACGTGGATCCCTCGATGCCGCTGCTATGGTTTCTACGCGACATCGCCAACCTGACCGGCGCTAAGTACGGCTGCGGCATGGCGCTGTGCGGCGCATGCACCGTGCACCTGGACGGCCAGGCGGTTCGCTCCTGCGTCATGCCGGTTGCCGCCGCGGTGGGCAAGAAGGTCACCACCGTGGAGGGCGTTGTCGACGATGATGTCGGCCACGCGGTGCAGGCGGCTTGGCAGAAGCTGGACGTGGTGCAGTGCGGCTATTGCCAGCCCGGGCAGATCATGTCGGCCACCGCCCTGCTACATACCAACAAGAACCCTAGCGATGCCGCCATCGACGCCGCCATGGCCGGCAACGTCTGCCGCTGCGGCACCTACATGCGCATCCGGGCGGCGATCCACGAGGCAGCCAACACGCTGAGCGCTAGAGGCAGGTCATGAGCGATTCCGCGCGAGACGTCTTCATCGTCAACGAAAGCCGCCGCCGCTTCCTGGAAGGAATGGGTGGGTTGGCACTCGCCATCTACGCCGGGGCGGCACGGGCCGACAAAGGCTGGGCAGCGCTCGGCAAGGCCGACACAAAGGCAATCGCACCGGCGAGCTTCGAGCCGAACGCCTTCGTACGCATCGCTTCGGACAACACGGTGACGGTGGTGTCCAAGCATCTCGAGATGGGGCAGGGCACCTACACCGGCCTTGCTACCCTGTTGGCCGAGGAACTGGACGCGGACTGGGACCAAGTGCGCGTCGAAGGCGCGCCGGCCGATGTCGCCCGATACAAGAACACACTGCTGGGCCTGCAGGCCACTGGCGGCAGCACCGCCATGGCCAACTCCTACGAACAGATGCGCAGCGCCGGCGCGGTCGCACGTGCCATGCTGGTGGCGGCCGCGGCGCAGGAATGGAAGGTATCCGCGGACTCAATCGCGGTGGACCGCGGCTGGCTATATGCCAAGGGTCATAAGGCCAGCTTCGGTCAGCTCGCCGCCAAGGCGGCGCAGCAGCCGGTGCCGAACAACGTCGCGCTCAAGAACCCCAAGGACTTCAAGCTGATCGGCAAGTCCGAGTTGCATCGAAAGGACTACGCCGACAAGACCGACGGCACCGCGGTGTTCACGCAGGACTACAAACTGCCGCACATGCTGGTGGCGGTAGTGGCGCATCCGAAGCGCTTCGGTGCAGTGCCGAAGACCGTCAACGCCGACAAGGCCCGCGCCGTGCCGAACGTGGCGGCGGTGGTGCAGTTCAGCGGCGACAACAGGACGCGCTTCTCCGGCATCGCGGTGCTAGCCAGGAACACCTGGGCTGCGCGCAGCGGCCGCGACGCGCTGGAGATCGACTGGGACGAGAGCCAGGCCTTCAAGCTCGGCAGCGCGGAGATTTTGGCGCAATACAAGGATATGGCAGGCAGGGCCGGCCTGGTGGCGTGTAAAGAAGGCGACACCGAGGCCGCATTCGCCGCTCGGCATGCCAGGCTGATCGAGGCCGAATACGAGCTACCCTACCTGGCCCACGCGCCGATGGAGCCGATGAACTGCCTGGTGCAGCTCCGCGAGGGCGGCTGCGAGATCTGGAACGGCGAGCAATTCCAGACCGGAGACCAGAACGCCATCGCTGCGATGCTCAAAGTACCTGCGAACAACGTCGCCCTCCACCAGCTCTACGCGGGCGGCAGCTTCGGCCGCCGCGCCAATCCGAGCTCCGACTACCTGCTGGAAGCGGTGTCGATAGCCCTGGCGGCCTGGGACAAGGGTGTGCGGGCGCCGATCAAGCTGATGTGGACACGCGAGGAGGACACTCGCGGCGGTTATTACCGTCCGGCGTTTTACCACAAGGCCAAGCTCGCCTTGGACGGCGACGGCAAGCTGGTGGCTTGGCAGCACCATGTGGTGGCGCAGTCGATCATCAAGGGCACGCCGTTCGAGAGTTTCGCGATCAAGAACGGCATCGACGGCCTGTCGGTCGAAGGCCTGGCCGACATGGCCTATGAGGTGCCGAACCTGCGGGTCGAGCTGAGCACGCCGGACAATATCCGCGTGCCGGTACTGTCGTGGCGCTCGGTAGGTCACTCCTCGAACGCTTTCGTATCAGAGGGTCTAGTCGACGAAGCGGCGGCGGCAGCGGGCAAGGACCCGTACCAATACCGGCGGGATATGCTGAGCAAGGCGCCGCGCCTCAAGGGCGTGCTGGAGCTGGCTGCCACGAAGGCAGGCTGGGGGCAACCGCTCAAACCGGGCGCCGCCGGTGAGAAGCGCGGCCGCGGCATCGCGGTGCACGAGGCGTTCAACACCTACGTGGCGCAGTTGGCCGAGGTTACAGTCAAGTCGGACGGCAGTTTCAAGGTCGACCGGGTGGTCTGCGCCGTGGACTGCGGCTTGGCCATCAACCCGGACGTGATCGTGGCGCAAATGCAGGGCGGCATCGGCTTCGGGCTGGCTGCGGCGCTGCACGGCGCCATCACGCTCAAGGATGGCGTGGTCGAGCAGAGCAACTTCCACGAGTACATCCCGCTGCGCATCAACGAGATGCCGGTGGTGGATGTGCACATCGTACCTTCGGCGGAGAAGCCAACCGGCGTCGGCGAGACAGCCGTGCCCCTCATCGCGCCGGCCGTGGTCAACGCGCTGTACAACGCCACGGGCAAGCGTATCCGCAAACTACCAATTGCGAATCAGTTGAGCGCATGAGCGCGGTGGGCGATCTCCGGCGCCCGGCGCCTTTGAGGATAATGTCAGGGACGTTGAGACGTGGGGGGCGGCCGGTCAGCCCTGTCCCAACTGAGTCATGACGACTGACTCGCGAGCGCGGGCGACTGTCGCCATCGCAGTTGTTCTGGTGGCTATGTCCCTGCTCGTAGAAGGATGTACGTCGGCCGCGTTTCCGCCCTCGGATCATTTCGACGGCCATCGCTTCCACAATCGCCAACCGGTCCCTGATCCCACGTTCTGGGAAGAGGTAAGGATCGCCTGGATATTAAGAACCAAAGCCAGGAACTGGCCTGCGCGTTTCGACACTAAGCCCGCTGACGTTTCCAGTGAGCCCGTACTGCATGGAATCAGAGTCGTCTGGGTGGGACACGCCGGGGCCCTTATCCAGACGCCAACCTTGAATATCATCACCGATCCGGTGTTGTTTGATTCCATCGGCCCTCGATTATTTCCCACTAAAACGGTAACAAGCCCTGGAGTGACCGTCGCAGATCTTCCGCGGATCGACGTCATCCTAATCAGCCACAACCACTACGATCATTTGGATCTGGATTCCTTACGCGCGATCTTTGATCGGCAAAGGAGTAATCCTCCTAGGGTTCTGGCGGGCCTTGGAGTCGGAGGGCTGCTGGCGAAGCAAGGGCTCTCATCGTATTCGGAGTTGGATTGGGATCAATCCGTCGCAGTGAAAGACACAAAGTTCTTCTTTCTTGAGGCGATCCACACCTCCCGCCGAGGAATCTCGGACACCAACAAGACGCTGTGGGGGTCGTTCCTGATCGATTCCCCGGAAGGAAAAATCTACTTTGCGGGAGATACGGCATACGGTGAGCATTTCAAGCAGATCTATGAGCGCTTTGGAGCGCCCAAGGTAAGTCTCCTGCCGATAGGCGCTTACGAGCCTCGATGGTTCATGTATCGCATGCACATGAACCCCGATGAGGCAGTGCGCGCGCATACGGATCTACACAGTGAACACTCCATAGCGATTCATTTCGGGCTGCTGGACATGGCTGCGGAGAGTTATGAGGCTCCCGTCAATGAACTTGCGGCGGCTCGCGTGGCCCACGGAATTGAGGAAGCGACCTTTGTGGCTCCTCACATTGGCCAGGTCTTTCGGTATTAGGCTAGACGAACCACGGCACTCCGCTACCGAGCACTGGCCGGCACCAGCAGACCAGCAGTCTTCCAGGTCCGCGAGCGGGCTAGACGTACATGCGGCGAAACGTCGCTGCAAGCGGACGCTCGCGAGGGACGTCGGGCTAGGCTTGACATCGCCTAATTATTCGATAATTCTAGAGTCATGGAATCGACTACTGCCGTTGAGGCGCTAGCCGCGCTCGCTCAAAACAGTCGTCTGCAGGTCTATCGGCTACTCGTTCAGGCCGGCCCGGAAGGCCTCGCGGCGAGTGAGCTTGCGGAACGTCTGGACATCCCAGCCAATACGCTGTCGTTTCACCTCAAGACCTTGAGCCATGCTGACCTTGTCCTGGCACGCCAGGACGGCCGTTTCATTTACTACTCGGCGAACTACGAGCAGATGAATGCATTGCTTGGATTCCTGACCGAGAACTGCTGCGGCGGACGGAGCTGCGAGCCGAAGGTTGTGGCTCGGCGAAGAAGGAGAGCCTAAACCTGCCGGCGAAGATCTGCCGGATTGACTTAGAACGACTTATGGCCGACCGCCCCTATAACGTCTTGTTTCTCTGTACCGGCAATTCGGCGCGCAGCATTATCGCCGAGGCCCTGATCAACCAATCGGGACAGGGTAAGTTCAAGGGCTTCAGTGCCGGCAGTCACCCCAAGGGCGCCGTGCACCCGATCGCGGTCGAACTCTTGAAACGCATGAAGCTCCCGACGGAAGGCCTTCGCAGCAAGGGCTGGGACGAATTCGCGGCACCTCACGGGCCAGCGCTCGATTTTGTGTTCACCGTCTGTGACAACGCCGCCGGCGAGGTTTGCCCCTACTGGCCGGGACAACCGATGACCGCCCATTGGGGTTTGCCGGACCCGGCGGCCATCGAAGGGTCCGAGACCGACAAGTGGGTGGCGTTCCGCGACACTTTCAAGGCGCTCGACAACCGCATCAAGATCTTTACCAGCCTGCCGCTCGCATCGCTCGATCGTATCAAGCTCCAGGAACACCTGGACGCGATCGGCAAGACACCGCCGGCGGCCAGCACCACATGAACCTGTCGCGACGCTTGGCCGCCGAGGGGATCGGCTCGCTGCTTCTGGCGGCGACGGTCGTGGGCTCGGGCGTCATGGCCGAGCGCCTTGCGGCCGGCAATACCGCGGTGGCATTACTTGCGAACACCGGGGCTACCGTCGCCATTCTCGCAGTCCTGATTGCGCTCTTCGCCCCAGTGAGCGGAGCTCATTTCAACCCGGCGGTGACGTTGGTGCAGGCAATTCGCCGCGACTTGACGTGGCAGGAGGCGATCGCCTACGGATCAATCCAGATCGTGGGCTGTTGCGCAGGCGCGCTGCTCGCCCATGCGATGTTCGAACTGCCACTCATCCAGCACTCGCTCCACGCCCGAGCGGGACCAGCCCAGTGTCTTTCTGAAGGCGTCGCGACGTTCGGGTTGCTCCTGGTAGTCCTCGGCTGCCGGCGCAGCGAGGATGCGCCATGGATGGTCGCGGCGTGGATTGGAGCCGCGTATTGGTTCACGGCTTCTACTTCCTTCGCGAACCCCGCGATCACCATCGCTCGCTCCCTCTCGGATACGTTCGCTGGCATTCGGCCGCAGGATGCCCCGGCGTTCATCCTCTCCCAGCTGACCGGTGCCTTGATGGCGTATTTCGTTGCACCGCGTCTCTTTATCCCTGCAGGGAGTCGCGCAATCGGCTCCGAATGACGACGGGCGCACCGAGGAACACTCATGCTGAAGTACACCATTGAGATCGTCGGATGGCTGGCCGCGGCACTCATGCTTTCGGCATACCTGCTGCTTACGAGCGGCAGGCTCACGAGTCGTTCAAACACTTATCACTGGTTCAATGTGCTGTCGGGCGCGGGGTTTGTCATCAACAGCGGTTGGAACGGTGCCTACCCATCGGCATTTATAAACGTCGTGTGGATGGCTATAGGACTGTACGGAGTCCTCGGACGACACTTTGCGGCACCTTCCAGCACCGCCAGTTAGGAATGCCGAGCTCCGATCCGGCCGAGGGAGTTCCAATGAGCACCGACATCAAGCGGGTCGTCAAGGAAAAGTACGGCGAGGCCGCACGTAAGACCATCGCCACCGAGACGCAGGGGTCATGCTGCGCAGCCCAGACGTCGTGCTGCGACCCCATTAGTTCCAACCTCTATGACGCGACGGAGACGAAGGATCTCCCCGAGGCCGCCGTGCTTGCCTCTCTCGGCTGCGGGAATCCGACAGCACTGGCTGAGCTAAAGCCCGGCGAGGTGGTGCTCGACCTCGGCTCTGGCGGCGGCATCGACGTGCTGCTCTCGGCGAAGCGCGTCGGGCCCACCGGCAAGGCGTACGGCCTCGACATGACCGACGACATGCTGGCGCTCGCGAATGAGAACAAGCGCAAGGCCGGGGCCAACAACGTCGAGTTCCTGAAGGGCGAGATCGAGCACGTCCCGCTTCCCGACAACACCGTCGACGTCATCATCTCGAACTGCGTGATCAACCTCTCGGCGGACAAGGACCAGGTGGTGCGCGAGGCGTTCCGGGTCTTGAAGCCGGGTGGCCGATTTGCCGTATCGGACGTCGTGACGCGCGGGCAGATCGAGCCCGAAATCAGACGGAGTGTGCTCGCCTGGATTGGCTGCATCGCCGGCGCGCTGGATGAACATGTCTATCGCGACAAACTGGCCAAGGCCGGCTTTGTGGCGATAGACGTTGAGCCTACGCGGATCTACAGGATGGAGGATGCCCAGGACTTTCTCGCCGCAAGCGGCCTGGACGCGGCTACCCTCTCACCCAAAGTCGATGGGAAGTTCATGAGCGCCTTCGTGCGGGCGCGGAAGCCAAGCGGCTAACGCTTCCTCGGAGCGGTTGCTCTTTGGTCGAACGAGCGGCCTTGTGGCGCCGCTCAGCCACTCTCCAATTACATTTTGTTACAACTCGGGTACACTGCCTCGGCGCAATTAAGGTGGGGGATGGGGCTTGCTTGCAATCTTCAGCGCGTATGCGGAGAGGCGTTACGCGAAACAGGCGAGCGAGCAGCTCTTGGAGCTGTACCGGCGAGAACAGCGCGCCCATCCTGATCTAAAGAAAAAAGCGCTGTACGAGAGCGTCGTCACTCAGCGTGTCGGCGCGCAAGCCGGTCGCGCGGCGCAGATAGTCTTGCGCGCGGAGGAAAGCTTCACCGACTGGCCAGTGGAGCGGGAGCTGAATTTCCGTCACGTCGTCCACTATCTGATCTTCGACGAATACATGCGCACTGGTAAGGCCCGAGAAGGCACGAAGACAAATATGGGCGTGGTGGTAGCGCGCATCATCCCTGAGGACCTCTAGCAGTCATGTTCGGGTTCCTAAAGAGACGGCGCGCGCAAAAAATGCAGCGATTACTCAAGGTCGCACAGTTGGCGACCGCGGAGCACTTTGTTCGTGACCACTCTTCGCAACGTCTCGATTTGTCTGAACGCGCAGCGGCTGCGGCGAACTGCCTGTTCGGAAACAGTGCAATGCCGGTGCGAGCAGAACTTGACCTGACTGCGGAGCGCACGAACGCGCGAGAGTGGTTGAAGGAGAATCAGCGAATCCGCGAGCTTGTAATCCAGAGTCTTCGAGTTGCCGATGTCATCGGTTGGGCGGAAGCCGGTGTCGGCCGCAAGGTCGGCTTGGAGCTACTTGAGGCATTTGGGAAGGAATTCCCCGTGAGTCCTAAGCTCAGTGCCTACCGCGGTCTCGTGCGTCGATTCGTCGACTCACTGCCTGCCTCCACGGAGAAGGGAAAGCTGATGGCCCGACTAGCGGCCTGAAGACTTCACGCACTTCGACAGAACATGGCCCCAAGGCGGCCGCTAAGACGGCGATAGCAGGTGACACGCCGCGATGAGCTCAAGTGTCGAGCACTGCGTCCACCGAGCGGCGCATCGACATAGGGAGCCCCGGGCCAGTACCGAATCGAACAACAAGGTCCGGGCGCGTGTCACCCGCCCCCGCCCAACGCGCGAAGTCAGCTCGCACTGTCGGTACCTCAATGGGTTGGTTCACGTGCGCATGGCATAGCCCGAGCGCCGTGCATTGCAATGCGAACCTCTCAAAAGCACGTCCGACGCGTACCCAGTGATCGCGATCGGCGCGCTCGGCGAAAAATATGGCAATTCCCGACGACGACCGTACCTGTCTGGCGTACTTGTCGTTCTCCGATGTCTTGCGAAACCCCTCTTGAAACAGCCCACGTCCCATCCAGGTCGGGATGGTTGGATTTCCGGCACAGGCGGTAAAGAGCCCGTCTCGCGTAGCTAGGGCTTCGGATTCGTTGAATCGAATCCATTGCAGCAACTCGGCCCGTACCGCCGGGTCGGCCATCTGCGCGTTATTTGCGGCGATTACGTACTGAAGCACGGCGTCACGATCCTTCGCACTTGTCACAATCTGGACGGAGACGCCTTCAACGCGAGCTACCTCCTCAAGTTGCTTTAGCATTGCTGGTGCAATTGCTCGACCGTCGTACAGCGATCGTGTGGATTGGCGACGTGCGATGGCGTAGTAGAGCTCGCCGGCTTGGGGCTCCCCGGCGGTCAATTCCGCGTCAATGCGGCCCTCTACGGATATTTCTATGGCCGCCCGCTGTCCGTGTGCCGAGGCGGCGAGGCTCAAGTTCTCCACTGCACACCCGAGACTCACAAAAAGGTGATGGCCGTCCGGATCCACCACCGGCGTGCGTCTCGAAAGGTCCGGGAGAATGCTGATGCGATGACCGGCGGCGCTGAGCCTAAAGCGCCAGGGCTGTGCGTTATGCGCATTCGCAGCGAGCGTAGCGTAGCGAACGATTCCGCGTAGCTCTGGCAAAGCTCGTGGAGGCGCGCGCAGTTCCTGCGCCGCGCGCTCGTAATCGTGCGCACTGGCTCCTGCACAACCCGATAGCGGCAGCACAGCGACGGCCGCGGTCGAACGAGTCAAGAAATCCCGGCGATTCGTCACTCTGAGCACACTTGGCATCAATCACCCATGGCGCCGCCTGTGGTCCAGCGAGCGGCGCGTTTGCTTCACAGTGGTATCCAGTAGCGACGGTTTTGTCTTGCTGCACGGGTCGTCTTCTGACGATGTTTGCTCCTGCTCCTCGTCAGTGTGCTCAAGATTCGCGTCCATCGAGCTATTTCGAGACTGGCTGCTCACACAAGCTCCCGGAGACGACGTAACGCCATAGACGTTATCTCCGCAGCGAGGCAGCATCTGCGGATCGGTTCACAGGTGTATGGCATCACGCCAGATTCTGTAATCCCGCCCTGCGCGGCTATTCCCGATACCCGGGATTCGATCGATCAAGTTTTCGCAGCAGCCCGGGCCATGCGAGGCTGCTTCCCAATCCTCGCGTCACCTGGCTGGCCGCGGCCCGAATGCCGCGGAGAATCGGTTCGGGTATTCGAATCAATTCTTGTCCGCCGCTTTGAGCTCGCACCTGGATCGCGCACGCGGATTCGAAGATATACATGTACAGAAAGGCGTCGGCCGGCGACGAGCCGGCCGTCAAGAGTCCGTGATTGCGCAGCATCAGATAGGACTTGTCGCCGAGGTCCGCGACCAGGCGCGGCTGTTCGGCGGCATTGAGCGCGACACCCTCGTAGTCGTGATAGGCCAACGACGCCAGCACGAACAGGGATTGCTGTGAAATCGGCAGCAACCCCTGCTTTTGTGCCGCGACGGCGACGCCGTTGAGCGAATGGATGTGCATGACGCACCCGACTTCCTCTCGCGCCGCATGAATGCAGCTGTGAATCGTGAAGCCGGCCGGATTGATTTCGTGGGGCGAGTCCATGATCTTCCGGCCGCCGAGATCGATCTTGACGAGCGAGGAAGCCGTGATTTCCTCGAACATCATGCCGTAGGGATTGATCAGAAAATGATGCTCCGATCCGGGCACCCGCGCCGACACGTGAGTGAAGACGAGGTCATCCCAGCCGTAGAGCGCAACCAGCCGATACGCGGCCGCGAGATTCACGCGCAGGTCCCATTCGGCGGCGCTGACTTGCTGTCTCACCGAGGTGGCCGTTGCGTGTTTCATTCAGTGCGCCGCCTCCGCCGCGCCGGGTGCCCCGATGATCCTGCCGACGACGATCGTGGCGCCGATCAGCAAGCCGCCGCCCGCCGCCTCCATGAGAAGCCATAGCGGAGGATTGGGATGTGGCGCCGTCAACGCGAGGCCCGCCACCGTGAACAACATGAAGGTATGGCTGTTGAGAACCAGCGGAATCATTTCGCCGAACGCGAAAATCGCGTAAACGGCGGCCAAAATGTAAATCAGTCGGGCCCAGTCGGCGCCGACGAGGTGCGCGAGCAAGCCGATGGCGATCGGTGCAAGCATCACGAGTCCGATACCGGCGGCGGCGCCGATCAGAATATGCGGCGCCCTCTTCGGGTTCATGTGTTCGACGAAGAAGAGGACCCAGGCCACGAACGCCGGCCATGCCGGCAGCTTGAGATGGTGGGTGACGAGCTCGGTGATGACGATGAGCGCGAGCACATAGAGTCCAAGAATCAGGCGGCGGCGGTTGAACTTCATGAGTCAGCTCCTACCGCTTCGACTCGAAGGGCATCGCTGAAGCGCGCCAAATGATGGTCGGCGTCGCCAAATGTCATATCGATCATCGTGAGGCGCTTGAAGTAGTGGCTGACGTTGAGCTCGTCGACGACTCCCATCGCGCCGTGCAGCTGGACGGCCTGCTGGCCGACGAAGCGCGCGGCCTCTCCTATATAGGCCTTCGCGCCCGATACGGCGCGGCGGCGTGCCGCGGGTTCGTCGCTGGCGGCTTGGATTGCCGCGATGATGGCCATCGAACGGATCTGCTCGGCGGCGATGAACATGTCGGCCATTCGATGTTGCAGCGCCTGGAAGCTGCCGATCACGGCGCCGAACTGTTTGCGGGTTTTCAAATAATTGAGAGTCGCCTCATTGAGCGCGGTCACGATTCCCGCCGCTTCGGCGCAGAGTGCGGCGATACCCTGGTCGACGGCGCGCTCAATGACGGGAAGCGCTCGCTCGGGTGCGCCGATTACGGCGTCGTCGCCGATAGCCACATCTTGCAAATGCAAATCCGCGGCTCTGCCTCCGGATTGGGTGGGATAGGCTTGCAGCGTCAGTCCCGGCGCATCGCGCCGCACCAGAAACAGGGAGATACCCTCGGCGTCGGTCCGATTGCCGCTGCTGCGCGCCGAGAGAAGAAAATAATCGGCCGATGGCGCATCGAGCACGACGGACTTGCGGCCCGTGAGCCGCCAGCCTTTGGCGTCACGGACGGCCGTCGAAGCGACGTGCGCGAGCTCATAGCGCCCGGCCGCCTCATAGGCGGCGAGAGCGATCTGCAGCTTTCCCGCGGCGATCTGCGGCAATAGCGCCTCCTTGATCGTGCGGGCAGCGGCATCGCGAAGCAGCCCACCGCAGAGCACGACCGTACTCACGTAAGGCTCCAGCAGCAGTCCCTGGCCGACCAGTTCCATGACGGCCATGATGTCGACACCGCTGCCGCCGAGCCCGCCGAATTCCTCCGGATAGGGCAGGCCGAGCAGGCCGAGCTCGGCATACTGGGCCCAGGCTTGCGCGGAATAGCCGAGCGGTGAGCGCGCGAACGAGCGGCGCCGCTCGAAATCGTAATCTTTCGCGATGAAACGCCGCAGCGTCTCCTGCAGCGCCAGTTGTTCTTCCGTTAGGCGGAAATCCATGGCAGCCCTGCTTCAGAGACCCAGGATCAGTTTCGAAATGATGTTCTTCTGGATCTCGGTCGAGCCCGCATAGATCGTGGTCTTGCGGTAGTTGAAATACTGGCCCGTGAGCGGCGGCGCGAAGGCGGCATAGTGATCCGCGAGCAACGGCGGTGGAACCCAGTCCACCTCGAGCGCCTCGCGCAGGTAGGGCAGGGCATCGTGCCCGAGCGCATGCATTTGAAGCTCCGCGAGCTGCTGGATGATCTCCGATCCCTTTATTTTGAGCAGCGAGACCTCAGGTCCCGGCGCGCGGGATTCCGTCGAGACCGCCGAAAGCACACGCAGGTTCGTGATCTCGAGCGCCATGAGCTCGAGCTCGACCCGCGCGATGCGATCGCGGAAGCGGGAATCCTCGATCAGCGGGCGGCCGTTATGCAGCTGGCGCGTCGCAATTTCCTTGAGCCGCTGCAATGCGCGTTTGCAATTGCCGATGCCGGCATTGTTGGTGCGCTCGTGCGAGAGCAGGAATTTTGCGTAAGTCCAGCCCTTGTTTTCCTCGCCGACCAGGTTTTCGACCGGCACCTGCACGTTGTCGAAGAAAATATCGTTGATTTCGTGTTCGCCCTCGATCGTGATGATGGGGCGCACAGTGATGCCCGGCGATTTCATGTCGATCAACAGGAACGAAATGCCTTGCTGCGGACGCGCGTCGCTGCTCGTGCGCACCAGGCAGAAGATCCAATCGGCATACTGGCCGAGCGTGTTCCAGGTCTTTTGGCCGTTGACGCGGTAATGAGCGCCTTCGCGCACCGCGCTCGTGCGCAGCGATGCGAGATCGGAGCCCGAACCGGGCTCCGAATACCCCTGGCACCACCAGTCCTCGCCGGAAATGATGCGCGGCAGGAAGTAATTCTGTTGTGCGGCAGTTGCGAAGCTCATGAGCACCGGGGCGACCATGCGCAACGCGAACGCGATCTGTGGGGGCGCGCCCGCCGCCGCACCCTCTTCGTCGAAGATGTGCTGCTCGACGACGCTCCAATCGGCACCGCCGTAGCGCCGCGGCCACATGCCTGCACCCCAGCCGCGGCGGTAGAGGATCTTCTGCCAGCGCACGAGGTCGTCTTTGTGAATTCGCCTTGCCAAGCGCACTTTGGACCGGATGTCGGCCGGAAGCTCAGTTTCGAAGAAAGCACGGACTTCGGCGCGAAAGGATTCTTCTTCGGCGGTGTAGTCGAGATTCACGCGGGTTTTCTCATTCGATGATGACGACGACCTTGCCGCGCGCATCGCGCGCACCGAGCCTCGCGATCGCGTCCATCCCCCGTTGCAGCGGGAAGCGCTCGGTGACCGCCGGCTTGATGCGGCCCTCGAGATAGAGCGCCATGAGCGCCGCGACATTGGCGGCATGCTGGCGGGGCTGGCGCGCGGTGAACTCTCCCCAGAACACACCGATGATCTGGCAACTCTTGAGCAAGGTCAGATTGAGCGGCAGCTTCGGGATACCCGCGGTAAAGCCGACGACGAGATAGCGTCCCTGCCACCCGATCGCGCGCAGCGCCGCTTCCGTGTAATCGCCGCCCACCGGATCGAAGATCACCTCGGCGCCGTTCGCACCGCAGACGGACTTGAGGTGATCCGTGAGGGCGCGCGCAGCGTCTTTGTCGAGCGCAACCGCCGGGTATTGCACGGTCTCATCGGCACCATGTTCGCGCGCGAGCGCGAGCTTCGCTTCAGTCGATGCCGCGGCCACGACCCGAGCGCCGATGGCCTTGCCCAATTCCACCGCGGCGAGGCCGACGCCGCCCGCGGCGCCGAGCACGAGCAGCGTCTCGCCGGGCTTGAGCTGCGCTCGATCCTGCAGCGCGTGCTGCGAGGTGCCATAGGTCAGAAGCAGCGCGGCCGCTTGGTCGAAGGGCATCGCATCGGGAATCTTCCAGCAGTTTCCCGCGGGACCGACGACTTTCTGAGCCATACCGCCTCGTACCGGACTCATGAGCACGCGATCGCCGCGGGCCAAGCCCTCGACGCCCGTGCCGAGCGCATCGACGATGCCGGAGATCTCGCCGCCGGGCGCGAACGGTCGCGGTGGCTTGACTTGATAGAGATCCTGAATGATCAGCCAATCCGGGAAATTGACGCCGCAAGCGCGCACCGCGACCCGGACCTGGCCGGAACCTGCCATCGGCTCGGGAATCTCGCCGAGTTCCAGAGTCTCGGGACCGCCCGGCCGGCGGCTCAGCAGCGCCCTCATGCTGAGCCAGTGCGCTCGGCCGCGGCGCTGCGCTCGGCTTCGGCCCGCCGTTCGCGATCCTGGAGTTCGCGCCACTGAATCTTGCCGCTGCCCGATTTGGGCAGCGCATCGATGAATTCGACGATCCCCGGGACTTTGAATGCCGCCATGTTCTCGCGGCACCAATCGACGATCGCCGGGGCCTCGATGCGTCCCTTCCATTCCGGCCGCAACACGATGAAGGCCTTGACGGTCTCCCCGCGATGCGCGTCGCTCGCTCCGATGACGCAAGCCTCGAGGACGGCGGGATGCTGATACATCAGTGATTCGACCTCGGTCGGCCATACTTTGAATCCGGACGCATTGATCATGCGCTTGAGGCGGTCGACCATGAAGAAGTAGCCGTCTTCGTCGACTCTGCCGAGATCGCCGGTGCGCAAGAAGCGTTTGCCGTCGATCTCGATGAACGCCTGCGCGCTGTCTTGCGGCTTGTTCCAATAGCCCAAGAACACCTGTGGGCCGTGAGTCACGATCTCGCCGACCTCGCCTGCGACGAGCTCGTCGCCGGTCGCGGGATCGACGACGCGCGAATCGACGTCATAGATCGGTATGCCCAAACATTGCGGTTTCGCACGATCGGGGGGATTGATGTGCGTGGCCGCCATGGTCTCCGAGAGTCCATAGCCTTCGCAATAGGTGATGCCCCGGTGCAGCAGCCGCTGCGCCACGGCCGCCGGCATCGCGGCGCCGCCGCCGCTCAATCTGCGGATCGAGGACAAATCGTAGCGCTCGATGTTCGGGTTCATGAAGAAATCCTGGATCATCGTCGGAACCGCGGTCCAGCTTGCGATCCGATAGCGCTGCACGCATTCCGCGGCGACGACGCGGTCCCAACGCGGCAGCAGAACAATGGTATTGCCGTTGTAGAGGGGGCCGTTCATGCTGCCTTGCATGCCGGTCACGTGAAAGAAGGGCGCGACCGCGAGCATCGTCAATTCAGGCTGCACCGTGAACCAGCGCATGGAGGCCACGAGCGTATGCATGGTTGTGCGGTGCGTATGCATGCAGCCCTTGGGCTCCCCGGTGGTGCCGGAGGTGTACGGCATCACGCATAAATCGTCTGGAGCTGCGCTCAAGGGTCCCGGAGGCAGGCCGCTCGCGAGCGCATCGCCCCAAAGCGTGACACCGGGCCGCGAGAGCTCGACGCGCGGCGCCGCAATGAACTCCGGCACGGAGAGGTTGCTGGGCTGCTTCAAATAATCCGAATATGCGGCGACGATCACATGCTCGAGCTCCCTCGAATCGAGCAGCGCTTCGATGCGCGAGTACAGCTCCTGCGAGACGATCGCAGTCGTGGTTCCTGCGTCCTTGGCGCAGCGAAGAAACTCCTGCGTGAGGTACATTGGATTGAGCGGCACGACGACCGCGTTGGCACGCAAGATGCCGTAGTAGGCGATCACGAACTGCGGGCTGTTCTGCATGTAGAGAAGCACGCGATCGCCCTTGCGCACACCGCAGCGCTGCTCGAGGTAGCCCGCGATCCGCTGCGCTTCCTCGTGGATCTCGGCAAAGCCGATCGGCGTGTCGTAATAGACGAGACCGGCTTTGGACGGATAGCGCCGCGCGGACACCTCGAGGTTGTAGAACACGTTGGTCGCCGGCGCGTCCAGGTGCTGCCGCGAATGATCAGGCCAGAATTTGAAGTGCCTATCCGACAGGGTGCGCTCTCAGGTTGATCGGTAGCGGGACAGCTCGAGCTTGCCGATCTGCGCGCGATGGACTTCGTCCGGACCGTCGGCGAGCCTCAGCGAGCGTGCGCCGGCATAGGCGTGGGCGAGCAGGAAGTCCTGGCTGACGCCGGCGCCGCCGTGCATCTGAATGGCCCAATCGAGCACCCGGCAGGCCATCTTTGGCGCCGCGACTTTGATCATCGCAATTTCCTTCTTTGCGGCGCGGTTGCCGACTCTGTCCATCATGTAGGCCGCATTGAGCACCAGCCACCGGGCCTGATCGATCTCGATGCGAGATTCGGCGATCCGCTCGAGCGTGACGCCTTGCTCCGAGAGGCGCCGGCCGAATGCGACCCGCTCGACCGCACGCCGGCACAGCATCTCGAGCGCGCGCTCGGCGAGACCGATGAGGCGCATGCAGTGATGAATACGCCCCGGTCCGAGCCGCCCCTGCGCGATTTCGAAACCGCGTCCTTCCCCGAGCAATAAATTCGCCGTGGGCACGCGCACATCGGTGAATTCGATTTCGGAGTGGCCGTGCGGCGCGTCGTCGTAGCCGAACACCGAGAGCTGGCGCTTCACGGTGATCCCCGGCGTCTTGATCGGCACGAGGATCATCGATTGCTGGCTGTGGAGCGCGGCGCCGGGATTCGTCTTGCCCATGAAGATCAGGATCTCGCAGCGCGGATCACCGGCGCCGCTGGTCCACCACTTCAGGCCGTTGATAACGTAATGATCCCCGTCGCGCACGATCTCGGCCTGGATGTTGGTCGCGTCGCTCGAGGCGACCGCGGGTTCGGTCATCGCAAAGCCGGAGCGGATTCGGCCGTCGAGCAGCGGTTCGAGCCAGCGCTTGCGCTGCTCCGGCGACCCGTAGCGAGCCAGCACCTCCATGTTGCCCGTGTCGGGCGCCGAACAATTGAACGCTTCCGGACCCAGCGGCGAGCGTCCCATGATTTCGCACAGCGGCGCATATTCGAGGTTCGTGAGGCCGGCGCCGTGCTCGGAGTCCGGCAGGAACAGATTCCACAAGTTGGCGGTGCGCGCCTCGCGCTTGAGCTCCTCGAGGACCTCGGTCGCGAGCCAGGGGTTCCCGGCGCGACGGTTCTTGGCCACTTCGTCTTGAAATCGGCTCTCGGCGGGATAAACGAACCTCTCCATGAACGCGGAAACCCGTTGCTGCAACTCGCGGACCTTGTCGGTGTGCGAAAAATTCATGGCTGGCACCCCTCAGGTCACCTCGAACAAGCCCGCCGCCCCCTGGCCGCCGCCAACACACATCGTCACGATCACGAGCCGCGCGCCGCGCCGCTTGCCTTCGATGAGTGCATGACCCGTGAGGCGTGCGCCGCTGACGCCATAGGGATGTCCGACCGCAATCGCGCCGCCATTGACGTTCAAGCGCTCGTCCGGAATACCGAGGCGATCGCGGCAATACAGCACTTGGCACGCGAATGCTTCATTGAGCTCCCAGAGATCGATATCGCGGATTTTGTAACCGGTACGCTCGAGCAGCCGCGGGACCGCGTAAACCGGACCCACGCCCATTTCGTCGGGTTCGCAACCGGCAACCGCAAATCCGCGAAACAGCCCCAAGGGTTGCAGGCCGCGTCGCTCGGCGAGCTTGCGCTCCATGATGACGCAGGCGCTGCTGCCGTCGGAGAATTGGCTCGCGTTACCCGCCGTGATGACGCCGCCCGGGAGTGCCGGCCGGATCTTGGCCACGGCTTCGAGCGTCGTATCGGGCCGGATGCCCTCATCGGCGTCGATCGTCGTTTCCCGCGAGATGATCGCGCCCGTCGCCTTGTCGACGACGCCCATGGTCGTCGTCATCGGCACGATCTCATTCTTGAACTTGCCGGCAGCCTGCGCCGCGGCCGCGCGCAGCTGGCTGCGAACGCCGTATTCGTCTTGCGCCTGCTTCGAGATCTGGTAGCGCTTGGCGACGGTCTCGGCGGTTTGCAGCATCGACCAGTAGAGCGTCGGCTTGTGTTCGAGAATCCAGGGATCGGCCCGCATGTGGGTATTGGCTTCATTCTGGACGCAGGAAATGCTCTCGAGACCGCCGGCGACCAAGACCTGCGCGCCCTCGGTCATGATTCGCTGTGCCGCGAGCGCGATCGACTGCAATCCGGAGCTGCAGAAGCGGTTGATACTCAAACCCGCGGTCGTCACGGGCAGCCCGGCGCGCAGTGCGATCGCCCGCGCGATGT